>Ga0134128_10000146_pt1 | contig 98413 bp, 68 predicted proteins | sample KB31754_FD_96462 | JGI IMG/M metagenome (GOLD analysis project Ga0134128, IMG submission 96462) | Terrestrial soil microbial communities with excess Nitrogen fertilizer from Kellogg Biological Station, Michigan, USA - KB3-175-4 | ecosystem: Environmental > Terrestrial > Soil > Unclassified ... | reverse complement strand
TGTTGGTCGGCGAAGCAGCAGTGGGCACCGCCGATGGTTGCATGGACGGCGTCGATGTACTGCCACCACTTGAAGTTTGCGCCAAGCTTGCGAGCGGCAGCGAAACTGCCACCAAGCTGAGAATTGCAACCGCAACAATCGATGATCGTTTATTCATCTGGATACCCTTATAGGTCAATCATATTTTAGCGACTAACCCAACTCGCGTGCCCGTCTGATCATCACAGTTGTGGTGATGTTTCGTTAGTTTTTTGCGCATGTCAATGGCGAGTGCCGTGCAGAGCATATTGCATCGTCGCGCACGGCACATGCTTATCGCGCTCAAGCACGGTGATTCGTCGCGTGCCGTCGAACGATTTTTTGTCGTCGGACAGTTGCAATGTAACGAGCGAATCGACCTTGTAAGCGTTCATCTCGTACTCATAATTGAAACTTACAGCCCTGCCGACGGACGAGATCGACTTGAGGTGTTCGGCGTGTTCTACCTTACTGATCGACGGGATACTGGTTATAAGGATGATTTCGCTGTCGTGTCTATCGAACTGCCAGAGAGCGATTTGGTTGCGCTGAAATAGCCACTGCAATTCCGTCCAGCGGTCTGGCAGTGTGTCCATGGTGGTCCGCATGCTGGTAACGTCCCAGCCATCAAGCAATTCAGTCGGCAGCTTGGAAGTCTCGCCAGGCTGTCCGGCTTTACGGATCGATGTAGTGACCGGCTTGGTTGGAGCGAATATCGGTAGCGATGGCGGCTTCACGATTGTCTCCAACACGGGCGGATCGAAGTCACCGAGCCACATGAGATTTGAGGAGCCGTTTTCGTCTTTGGACGGCTGATCGGTCTTCGTGTAGCTTGCTTTGGTCGCTTTGACAGGCGGGCTGCCGTCCGCCGCTACCATGGGTAACGGGCTGGATGCGCTGAAAACGAACGTGGTTACGGCTAAAAGCGCCGCAGGTTTGACCATGGTAAGGACCGTTCTGAAGCCGGCTAGGTCTATCTTAAGCCCCGGCTGGCAACCTGCCAAGTCGGCTTTACCCTAGGCTTGGATGAGCGAGTTCGGTCGTGCGCGGGCAGCAGGCGACAGTGCTTGACGGGTGGAACAGTTTGGCTGTTGCGAGGACGCGGGCGACAACTTGCGTTGCGCCCGGAAAGGGACCTTTATGGTAGCGTTTGCCAACCAGTGCCGTGCGTTTTCGAACCTGTGTGGTGCGTTTCCGAACCTAGCAGCGACAAAGCAGTCCTCCTCGCCCGCCGGCTATCGTGCATGCATTTCGCGATCTAGCTTTCACTAGAAACGGGGTATTCCCGCTGGTACTGGGCATGGTCGTCACGATTGCTACGGCAGAATGGTGTGTGTTTTGCATTTGCAATCAGTACTACAACAGATTCAATACTATCGCATCCGATACCATCTAGTCAAGATCGGATGCCACCATATTTGGTATCACTTTCAAAGCAGGTAAAAGCCGAGCAAAGCCTTTAGCTAAGCCCGAAACGGCCAGTCGGATGCGTGTATCCGTTTCTGGTTCTATTTGATATGTCCATGCGATTGTTCGGCTTGTCTTGGCCGAATGCATCACCTGGAATTTCACCGGTACAGGACACAAGTCCCTCCTTTTGAAGCCATCCGTAAATTCAGGTCGCGCAGGGCAAATGCGTTTAGCTCGCGCAGCACAAATGCCTCCAGCTCGCGCCATCCGAATACGGCGGAAGTCCCATCATAGCCAAAATTGCACCCGCTTGTCAACCGGTTGGCGGCACGGCCAACTAGCCCATCCCTTTGACGCATAATTTCAGCGCTGTTTTTATGCGCTCAAACGCATATATTCATTCCAGCGCATAAAAATCGAGCATTTCATATGCGTGTTTTTGCATGCCTCGATCCTGAGGGTTCAAACAGAATCATCGGATTCCGTTACGCGCGGACTTCGCGTCGTTACGCGCGGACTTCGCGTCGTTACGCGCGGACTTCGCGTCGTTACGCGCGGACTTTGCGTTTTTCGAGCGCTTCGGTGACGATGTTGCGCAACTCTTCTTGCACAACGCTCATGGGCCCACCGGCGTCGATGATGCGAAAACGTGCCGGATCTTTCTTGGCCAGCTCGAGATAGCCGTTTCGCACCTTCTGATGGAACTCCAACGCCTCACGCTCAAGGCGGTCGTGCCCGCTGGGATGCAGTCGCGACAAACCGGCGCTGCTTTCAATATCAAATAGGATTGTGACCTCGGGGCGCAGCCCTTGGGTGGCGATTTCGTTGAGCTGATCGATAAGCTTCAAATCCAAATTCCGACCGTATCCTTGATACGCCAAGGTGCTATCGGTGTAGCGATCGCAAAAAACCAATTTGCCTTCGAGCAACGCTGGCCGGATGATCTCCGAAACGTTTTGCGCGCGATCCGCTTCGTACAACAAGAGCTCCGTCACCGGATGGATGATGCTTTCCTTATCGAGCAAGACGCGGCGGATGGGTTTGCCGAGCGCGGTGCCTCCAGGATCACGCGTGATCACGTGCACAATGTTTTGCTCTTCCAAAAATTTGGAGAGCACTTTTAGCTGCGTTGTCTTCCCGGCGCCCTCGGGGCCCTCGAGAGTGATGAAGATTCCGGGCAACCGCTCTGCCATTTAGTGCGCGACCTTCGCCACTTGGGCATCAAACGTTGCTTCGTCCAACTCGCCTGTGTGTTTGTATAAAATCTTGCCGGCAGCATCGAAGATGACGATGGCCGGAACCGCCGATATATCGTATTTGTGGACAAACGCCTGCCCGTCAGGCTTGTCGAAATCCAGCGACTGGAACTCGACCTTGCCGCCGTACGTGGTCTTCGCCTTCTCAAATATCGGCGCGAACTTCTTGCAGGGCACGCACCACACGGCGCCGAGGTCTACCACTTTGGGCTTGCCGAAGGCGGCTGCCTTGTCTGCAGCAGACGGCTTCGCCGCCGCCTTGGCAGACTTTGCGGCGGGCTTGTCACCGGCATTCTTTTGCGGGCTGCCACCCGCCACTACCAAGTGCGCTTGCGGGCTTTCGCCCGCCGCTGCGGAATGCGCCGCAGACTCCGGCTCAGCCATAGCGATACCGCTGGAAATCAAGCACACCGTTGTAGCCAGCGAAAGCAGCGCACAGCGCTTGAGAACACGATTGCGTGCAGAAATCATGCCAACTCCTTGCAAGGTCATCCAGACGTACCCTAATTTTGACATAGTTTGTGCGTGGTATCATTCCTTCATTCTGGGATCTATCTAAACAGCCTGGGGCGGCGCCATGCACCGCCCGGCGATCACCGGGCGAGCGATGCGGGCATCGTTCCAACCAGCGCCACCTAATGGAGGTTTTACCTTATGAGTCAAACTCTCGTCGCACCGCGAGTCAAGGTCGACCGGAAATGGCAGCTTTTCATCGACGGGAAGTTTCACGATGGCGCATCCGAGCGCACGCTGTACAACCCCGCCACAGGCGAGCAACTTTGCAAGGTTGCCGAGGCGGGCAAGCAGCATGTCGAGCAAGCCATAAAGGCGGCACGCAAGGCGTTTGATGAAGGTCCGTGGCCGCGCATGACGGCGCTGGAGCGCGCCCAATTCTTGTTCAAGCTCGCCGACAAAATCGAAGCACACGCCGACGAACTCGCCGAGTTGGAGACACTCAACGGCGGCAAGCCGCTGCGCGAAGCGAAGTACGACATTGCCGATGCCGCCAACTGTTTTCGCTATTATGCCGGCTTGGTCACCAAGCCCACCGGGCAGGCGATTGATGTGCCTGCGCCATCGGTGACGATAGTGGTGCGCGAGCCGATTGGCGTTTGCGGACAGATCATTCCGTGGAATTATCCTCTTCTAATGGCTGCATGGAAATTGGCACCGGCGCTTGCGGCGGGCAACACATGCATACTGAAGCCGAGTGAGTACACACCGCTGACAGCCGTTCGTCTGGCTGAGCTCTTCCAAGAGCTCGAGCTGCCGCCCGGTGTCGTCAACGTCGTGCTTGGCGATGGACCAACTGCCGGCGCGCCTCTAGCGGAAAGCCATCTGGTGGACAAGATTGCCTTCACAGGTAGTGTCAAAACCGGTAAAGCGGTGGCACAAGCTGCACTGGGCAACTTGAAAAAGGTGACGCTGGAGCTGGGCGGCAAGTCGCCGATGGTGGTGTTCAAAGATTTCAATGTCGACACCGCGGTCGATTATGCGATGTTCGCCATCTTCGCCAACTCCGGACAAGTCTGCTCGGCAGGCTCGCGCTTCCTCGTCGAGGAGAGCGTCTACGATGAATTCTTGAAGAAGTTCGTCGAACGCAGCAAGAAAATTCGCGTTGGTCCCGGCATGGATGAACAAACAGAGATGGGTCCGCTCGTTAGTGAAACGCAAATGAAGCGCGTGATTGACTACATCAAGATTGGACAAAAAGAAGGCGCAAAACTCGAGCTCGGCGGCGAACAACCGGAAGGCGGCAAATTCGGCAAAGGCTATTACGTCAAGCCGACAATTTTCTCCAATGTCAAACAAGACATGCGCATTGTGCAGGAAGAAATTTTCGGACCAGTGTGCGTCGTGCAAAAGTTCAAGACGGAAGAAGAAGCTATCGCCATGGCCAACGGAACTCAATTCGGACTGGCAGGCGCCGTCTTCACCACCGACGTCACTCGCGCTTATCGCGTTGTGAAAGCCATCAAGGCTGGTATCACATGGATAAACGCATACCACAATACATACAACGAATGTCCATGGGGTGGCTATAAGCAGAGCGGCTGGGGCCGTGAGCTGGGGACGTTCGGGTTGGAAAACTACACGGAAGTGAAGCAGATCAACTTGAATATGGATCCGCAACCGACGGGTTGGTTCGAGCAGTAAATAAGAAGCGGGGCGGCGCGATGCGCCGCCCTTTTGCTTTGGCAATTTGTTCCGTATTACCCTCTAAATTTGTTCTCACATACGAAGTATTTGCTTACCGGTTCATCACACTTGGCAGGCGGTGTCCTGTGTTATCATGGCTGGGCTCACAGAAAGGAAGACATGCTTCGACGTCGTCCGATATTGCGCGCCACCACTCTTTTTATCGGCCTCACGTTCGCCGGCACACAGTCCGGCATCGGCCCGTTTTGCTGCTTACCCTCTGCAGCGGCGACACCCGCGTTCGCCTCCCCCGCGAGCGCTGATACCGCCGGTAGAGGCAGCTGGCTTCTGACGCCTGTGGCGCCGATGATCGATCACAGTGTCGACAACCCTGATGCCGCATCGGGACAAGAGACACCGGAAAGTGATCTCACCGTCGAGGATGTCACCGTCGAAGGCAACCGACTGGTGCCTGCCGAAGACATCCTCGGCGTCATCAAAACGCGGCGCGGTGACAAATTCGATCGCGATCAGGTGATGCGCGATTTGAAAGCGGTCAACGGCATGGGCTATTTCGACGACCGCAGCCTGCAAGCCATTCCCGAGATGGGCGGAAGCGGCGTGCTGCTGAAAATCCGCGTGCAGGAAAACGCACCGGTGACGAGCTTCGCTTTCCAAGGCAATACCGTCATCTCTTCAGATGATCTTTCCAAACTTTTCGCCGAACAGCTTGGAAAACCGCAAAACTTGACTCAGCTTTCGCAGGCGATCGACCGCGTCGAACAGGCATATCACGAAAGAGGCTTCATGCTGTCCCGCGTCGTCGACGTCAAAGACGATCCGGACGGCAGCGTCGGCATCAAGGTGGACGAAGGCACCATCGGCGATATCAAAATCGAAGGCAACAAGAAAACCAAAGACTACATCATTCGTCGCGCTATCAAGCTGAAGCCGGGGCAAGTATATAACGAGCGCGAACTCACGGCCGATTTGCGCAAGCTGTACGGCAATGGGTTTTTCCAAGATATCAAACGCAGCCTGACACCAGATCCGAACAATCCCGACAAATACACGCTCAAAGTCAGTGTCGAAGAAAAGCGCACCGGCTCCGTCGGTCTTGGCGGCGGGGTTGATACACTTACCGGACCATTCGGCTCATTCAGCGTATCGGACAACAACTTCCAGGGCCGCGGTACGCAGGCATCACTGAGCGCACAAGTCGGTACAGCCATGTTCAACGGCATGGCCAACACGTTCAGCAACGCCGGCAGCACCTTCTTACCAACAGGGTCGGCCGCGCGCACGTTCAATATATCGGCTGATTGGATCAACCCCAGCCTGTTTGGCACCAACACTTCCATGGGCGTGAGCGCCTTCGGGCGCAACTACGCCAGCATGATGGTGGATAGCGCCATGCAGCAAAGCATCGGCGCCAACGTCACTTTCAACAAGCCGTTGGGCAACAACATGAGCCTCAGCCTTTCCACCGGTGTTGAAGACACCACGATGAAGGCATACGGCGACAGTCTGACTCCAGCTACCGGCAACGTACTGCCTGGACTGATCACGCGCGCCGAACAATTGGGTTATGCAACCGATCCATATTCTGCGCAATCGTTTGCCGCGCGCGTGCGACAGACTCAATTAAAGGGCGGCATTTATGCCACCGTTAGCCCAACGCTCTATTACGACACGCGCGATAGCATTTTCGATCCGCACAAGGGAACCTTCGCCAAACTCACAGGTGGTCCGTCGCTCGGCATCACCAACAGCAGCTTCGGCAAGGTGGGCGCCAGTGTCAGCAAGTACTATGAAATCAACAAGAAAACCACTCTGGCAATGAACATCCAGGGCGGAACAACACTCGGCGCCGTGCCGCAATTTGCCATGTTCCGTTTGGGTGGATTCAACGGCATGCGCGGCTACCGCCAGTTTTCCGATCTCGGCACCGGCTCCGGCATGCTGATGGGCAGCATCGAATTGCGGCGCAAACTACCGTTTTTGCCTAAAGGCGATAGCAAAACGGCCAGCGGCAAGGTGTTGAAATGGGCTGATAAGAACGTACGCTGGGACACATTCTTCGATTACGGCGGAGTCGGCGGCAACTCGCTCATCAACAGTATGTACAGTCGAAATATGATGGGTGCATCAGTAGGGGTAGGATTGCGCATCAATGTCCCAATGCTGGGAATGGTGCGGCTCGACTACGGTATGCCGCTAATCAGCACAGCCATGGGGCGCATGATACCTCGCTTTACCGTGGGTTTTGGAGACAAGTTTTAACAACATAGGTTGGCGAAAAAGTACATCCGGTCTGCGTGTGGTGTAGACTGACAAATCGGCATAGTCCGTAATTTTCTGGAGGCGAAATGCGCAAGTCCCAAGTACTCGGAGTTATCGTCGGCGTCGCCACGGCATCAAGCATCGGTGTGGCAAATGCCCAAACCGCTGCGCCGATCACCGCCGCTCCGACCGCCAAAGTTGTCGGCATCATTGACAGAGACAGAGTGGTAGCCAACTATCCGAAGGCACAATCCGCCGCCGAAGAGCTCAAGCGGATGGAAGAAAAGTTGAACAAAGTCATCGACGATGCCAATCGGCAATACGAAGAGGCTAAAAAGGCCAACAAGCCGCCGGCGGAGTTGGAAGGACTTCAAAAGCGCCTTCAGGCCAACATCGACGAAGAAGGCAAGAGATTCCAGGCTAGAATTTCCGGCATGGAAGCCGACCTTGAAACCAACGTCGATGCGGCTATCAAAGCCGAAGCGGCGCAGCATCATGTTGATGTGGTCTTCCTCAAGCAAGCCGTTTTGTTTGGCGGCGTAGACCTCACCAACGGTGTGTTGCAGCGTCTGGTTGGCGCCAACGCCGCAGCATCAGCAGCGAAAGGCCCCGCAACTAAGTAGGGCCTTGCAGAGGAGCGCCACCTTCTAGGCGGCATCAATGGCGGCTGCAGCCGCCGCTCCAATCGCCTGACTCTTAGCAGGGCGCCGCTTCGCATCGCGATGTAGCGCCTGTGCGTTTCTCGAAAACAGCAGAGGACAGCGGGCGTCAATCGCGTAGCGGTCCTGACAAAGCGTACCGAGGAGAGATGTCATGGAGCTACCTAGAGAGTTTTCGCTAATGGAAATCGCCGCGGTCGCCGGAGGAAAGGTCGGCTCAGGCGGTGAGACGAAGGTCAAGCGGGTGGCGTTCTCACCAATGCAAGCCGGACCAGGCGATCTCGCTTTGTTCTTTGACGCCAAATTGATGCCGGCTTTGCCGGGTTGCAAGGCCAGCGCGGCCGTGGTGCCCGAAGGCACAGAATGCGCGCTGCCCCACATCACCGTGAAGCGACCGAAGCTCGCCCTGCAGAAGATGCTGACGGTGGTGCAACCGCCGCGTTTCATGCCGACGAAGGGCGTCCACCCGACTGCTTTTGTCGATCCCACAGCCGAACTCGGCGCCGATGTTGCCGTTGGACCGCTGGCCTACGTCGGGCCGCACACCAAAATCGGAGCCCGCACCATCATCGGTGCCGGTGTCATGATCGGCGGCAAAGTCGTCGTCGGTGAAGATTGCCTTTTTCACCAAGCGGCGATGGTGTCCGACTATGTCAAAATCGGCAATCGCGTCATCCTGCAACAAGGCGCAGGCATCGGTGCCGACGGCTATGGCTATGTTACCGAACGAGTATCCAACCTCGAGCTGCGCGAGCATGGCGAAAGCAACGTCCAACTCTCGGATGAGCCCAATCCGCTTTTGAAGATTCCGCAAACCGGCACCGTCATTATTGAAGATGACGTCGAAGTGGGCTCGTGCGCCACCATCGATCGTGCCACCATAGGCGCCACCATTATCGGAGCCGGCACGAAAGTCGACAATCTAGTGATGATCGCTCACAACACCAAAATCGGCCGCGAGTGCTTACTTGTGGCCGGCGCCACCATCGCCGGCTCATGCGTTTTTGGCGACCGCGTGGTTATGGCAGGGCAAGCGGGCACCAAAGATCACGTAAAAATCGGCAACGACGCATTGCTTCTTGCTCAGACAGGCGTGATGGTGGATGTAGAGCCCGGAAGCACAGCCGCAGGTACACCATCCTTTTCCGCGCGTGAAAAGTTCTTGCAGATTGCGCACACCAAGAAGCTGCCGGGATATGCCAAGGAACTCAAGGAATTACGCAAGAAAGTAGAGCAGCTTGAAAAACTTTTGCTCGAACGGCAACTCGAATCGAGCAATAAGTAAATGCCGGGCACAACAGAACGGACTGTGAAGCTAACCGCACGTGGTATCACCTCACGTCGAGAGATAACCACAACCGTTTCGCGGCGCGAGCATGGACACGGCATCGTCTTCGAATTGCCTACCGCAGACAGCGACGCTACCGTGCGCATTCCCACGCACGTCGATTATGTCGTCAACACGCTACGCAACGTGACTTTGGGAACGAAACCGGGTGTGGTACCGGCGGGCTTTAGCCCGCTTTGCGCCGATGTAGCGGCGGGCGGCAGCCCGCTTTGCGCCGATGTACCGGCGGGCGGCAGCCCGCTTCCGCAGGCTGGTAGCCTGCGCTCCTCCACTAACGTCCGCCTCTGCATCGTGGAGCACTTCCTCAGTGCCGCTGCACTCTGGGGCCTAAACGACCTTCTCGTCCACATCGATGGACCGGAATTCCCTCTCGGCGACGGGGGATCCAAAATGTGGCTCGACCTGTTCCAAGAAGCCGGCTGGGAGCGCCAATTGCAGCAGTCCACGCGCGAGCTGCACAGCCCGATCACCTTACAGAAGGGCGATCGCACTCTCATGGCAATTCCCGCTGAGACGTTCAGCGCCACGTATCTGATGGACTGGAATCATCCCGCTATCGGCAAATGCTGGTATTCATGGTCAAAAGACCAGCCCGTGGAAAACGTCCTCGACGCACGCACATTCGGTTCTCTGCAAGAACATCAACTTCTCGGAATTGCCGACGAAGTGGTCAGTCTGACTGCCGATGGATTCAGCCAACCGTTGCGTTTTCCAGATGAGCCCGTCAGGCACAAGGTGCTCGATTTGATTGGCGACCTCATGCTCGCCGGCGTTAACCCGCAGACCTGGAAAGCCCGATTCATCAGCATCAAAGGCGGCCACGAGATGGACGTCGAGCTGGCACGCGAGCTGGCCAAGCTGGTGTAGCGGGCTTGCGCCAGGGTACATGTATGTGGAATTGGGCATATGAAGGATACGGCCGCACGGCAACGGTCACGATACGAGCGAGCTGGACGCCTGCGATCCCAGTGTAAGGAATGCCTTCATGCTTTCAGTGGTCAATTTGACCAAGGTCTACAAGAAGGGCACGGTCAAAGCGCTGGATAGCGTCAACCTCTCGATTGGCGATGGAGAGGTTTTGGGGCTGATTGGCCCGAACGGCGCAGGCAAAACCACTTTGATGGAATGCATGCTCGGACTGATCTGGCCCACCTCCGGCGAAGTGCGAATCAACGGCTTGGCGCCCACGCACATTGAAGTGCGCAAAATTACAGCCTTTCTTCCGGAAAGAGCGAAGTACGACCCGTGGATGACGGCGCGGGAATTTCTCGCCTATCAGTACATGTTGGCTCGAGGCACACTGTCCGGAAGCAAAGCACGCATTGAGGAGATTCTCGACGAAGTCGAGTTGCAGCCGGACGCGCGCAAGCGGCGGATCAAAACATATTCAAAAGGCATGTTGCAGCGACTCGGTTTGGCGCAGATGATGGTGGGCAATCCGCAGATTTGTTTCATGGACGAACCGACTTCCGGACTCGATCCGGTCTCACGAAACATTGTGCGCGACGCCATTCGCAAATGGAAAGAGCAAAACGTAACAGTGATTATCAACTCGCACAATCTCGATGAAGTTGAGCGCGTGTGCGATCGGGTGGCGTTTGTATCCGGAGGTCGCATAGCCACTGTCGATCAGCCGGAGGCAAACGGCGATGGAGAAGTTTGCGCCGTTTTGCGATGGCTTGGGCCGGACGACGCGGCAGAACGTCTGCGCGAAATTGCTGGTCAATCGGGACTGACGGTGCACGTGAACGGCGATCAGTCTGCTTCCTTCGTGCTGCGCTCGCGGCGGCAGTTGCCGCCATTGGTACGCAGTCTGGTAAACGCACAAATAGACGTGCAGGAAGTTTTCGTCGAGAAAAAGGGACTGGATCTCGAAAAGCTATTCGAAGAAGACTGGAGGCGCTCGCAGCAGTGAATCCAGCAATCTTCCTATTTACTTTTCTTGGTGAAATTCGGCGATTCAACAAGAGTGATATTCTTTTTCACGTGCTCCTGGCTCTCGGGTTGGTGGCGATCTGCAAGGCACCACACCCTGCAACCGTCATCGCCGGCGTTTTAGACCTTCTCACGAATCCGGCAATTTTGGTTTTGATTTCATGGCGGTTTTGCGCGGATATGGGCACCAAATCCGGTGAGTATCACGCCTTGCTATTCACACGTCCGCTTACACGGTCGAGCTACATATTCACAAGAGCCGTAGTGGCATGGCTAGGAATATTGGTGTTTGTCGGCAAGGCACTGCTGGTGATCCTGTTTGCACAACTTGCCTTCGGCATACACCCTCTGACATTCATTTCGGGATGGGATGCTCTCAATATTATTGCCAATAGTTTTAGCTTCGGCTGTCTTGGCGTCTTGGTGTACAAACTGTCGACGAAATGGTCGAGCGTGTTGTATATGCTGATGTTCAGCTCTTATTTCGGGAGTACGGTAAGCTCGGGCGCAATGAAGCTCACCGGCGCAATGCAAAGTGCCTCAGTGCCTGCCGAAACGATGGCAACAGCCATGAAACAAGCGTTTTATCCAGCTATCGATTTCGAAGCAGCTTTTCACGCCTCACAATTTTCCTTTGTGCCGTTTCTTGCGTACGCGTCAAATATTTTGATTTACTTGACGGTGGCCACCATTCTTCTCAGCAGACGAGAGTTTTCCTATGCTGAGGATTGATCCGCATGATACCGCTGCCACGCCGCTCTGGATGATCGTAATGAGCATCCTGCTAGTCGTGCTTCGTATAGGATTCATGGCTTATGACGAGGCACACAAGCAACCTTACTCGGAGCTGATTAAGTGGCAAGCGAATCTGCCGACGACCGCAACAATCACCGGCAAACCTTTGCTCTATTACTTCGATACAGCCTGGTCCAATGCCTGCCGCGATTTCGAGCATGACTCATTTCAAAACACCGATATCGTCTCAACCATCAACGATAAGTTCGTCCCGATCCGAATCACTGATATTGCAGTAGAAAAAGGAAAAAATCCTCGCGAGATTCAAGACCTGGAAACGAAATACGGAATTACTCAATTTCCCAGTCTGGTTATCGCGTTGCCGGACGGTACCTGGGTGTCCGAATTTGACGGCTTTACCAAACACCGCGGCTTGCAGCGTTACTTCAGCCGTCAAATTGATCTGCTGAGCTTTAAAGCTGGATGCGAAGCGTTCGCCCAGGGCAAATTCGATCAAGCCCAAATCCTACTCGGCCAGTTCATGGCTAAAGGCGCCACCGACAACACCGACCACTTTCTATTCGCTTCGGTACGGCGCTACGCATGCCTGAAGTATCTCGGCAAAGATGATGAGGCCAAAGCATGTCTTGATGCCGCGTTCAAAGTGGCCAACAAAGAATCTGCATGGCCCTCGGCATTCATCAAATACCTTGCGGGCAAAGGCACTTACGAAGAAGTCGCCAAAGAAAACGACCCTACAGTGCACGGAACGCTCGCCATCCTCAGCTACGCTGATCATAAAGAGGACGAATGCGCCAAGCACCTGGAGACGGTGCTGTCCAACAAGTTCTACAGGTCATATTTCGAATACCGTGCTGCGCGATACATGCTGTCGCAGTTGCCCGCAAGGTTGCGCCAGCCGCTCGAGCAGAAGTACGGCTACTGAAGCCGGCTTCCGCCCGCCGCTACCAGTCGCTAGTTTGTTGGTGGCGGCGGGCGAAAGCCCGCCGTTAACTACGCCACTTGCCGGGAAGGCTTTTGCTTCTCTTTGTTGAAAATGACCTTGCGCTGTTCCGGGTCGTAGGACACAACCACTTTGTCACCGGAGACAAACTCCTGCTTGAGCATGGCAGCGGCGAGCTTGGTTTGCACTTCAGAGCGAATCTTGCGCTTCAGCTCCCGGGCTCCGAATTCGGGCTGGAATCCCACTTCGGCAATGTAATCAATTAGCGATTGATCCCATTGGAGCACAATGCCTTGTCCATGAGCGGTGCGTTTCAGCGACTCCAATTGCAGGCGCACAATCTGGCCTATCTCTTCTTTCGTGAGCGCTTCGAACACGATCACGTCATCGATACGATTGATAAACTCAGGACGGAAATAATCATTGAGCTGACGCATCAGTTCGTCTTTGAGCTGATCGTAGCTTTTGCGTGATGCGCCCTGAGCATGCAGGTTGTCGCGGATGATGCGGGCACCGATGTTGCTGGTGGCAATCACAATCGTGTTGGTGAAATCGACCACTCGTCCTTTGCCGTCGGTCAACCGTCCATCATCCAGGACTTGAAGCAAGATGTTGTGCACTTCCGGGTGAGCTTTCTCGATTTCATCCAGCAAGATCACTGTATATGGCCGGCGGCGGACGCGCTCGGTGAGTTGTCCGCCTTCTTCGTATCCGACATATCCGGGCGGCGCTCCAATCAGGCGCGCCACCGTGTGTCGCTCTGAATATTCGCTCATATCGATGCGCACCATCGCGTCTTCGTCGCCGAAAACGACGTCGGCGAGCGCTTTGGCAAGTTCGGTCTTACCAACGCCGGTGGGTCCCAAGAAAAGGAAGGAGGCTATCGGGCGCCTGCCCTCCCGCAGCCCAGCGCGTGCGAGCCGAACCGCATCACTTACGGCTTGCACGGCTTCTTCTTGTCCAATCACGCGCTCATGCAAACGTTTTTCCATTTCCAATAAACGCTCACGCTCTTCGGTGGTCAGCTCGTTGACAGGAACGCCGGTAAGCTTGGACACGATCTCGGCCACGCTATCTACCGTCACCTCGAACGAGCCTGAGCCTACTGAGCTCTTCCACTGATCGAGTTGCTTCTGCGCTTCATCCTGCTTCTGCTTGATCTCGCTCTCGAGGGTTTTGGCCTTTTCTTCCTGCTTTCGTGATCGAGCGTAATCGTATTCGCGCTTGAGCTGCTCGACTTGCGCCTCCGTCTCTTGCAGAGCAGCCGGTCGCGACGTCATGCTGATGCGCACGCGGGCAGCGGCCTGGTCGATAAGGTCGATCGCTTTGTCGGGCAAATAGCGGTTAGTTATATAACGATCCGACAAGCGAGCGGCAGCCACAATCGCCTCGTCGCTCACCGTTACTTTATGGTGCGCCTCGAAGCGATCCCGCAACCCGCGCAATATCAATATAGTTTGATCGACAGTCGGCTCAGGCACGAAGACGGGTTGGAAGCGGCGCTCGAGAGCGGCGTCTTTCTCGATGTGTTTTTGATATTCGTTGAGCGTGGTGGCACCGATCAGGTGCAATTCGCCGCGAGCAAGGGCCGGCTTGAATGTGTTGGCGACATCGAGTCCGCCTTCGCCGCCTGCCGAGCCTGCACCGACAATTGTGTGCAGTTCGTCGATAAAAATGATCAACTCATTCTGATGTTCAGTCACTTCGTCGAGGACGGATTTGATGCGCTCCTCAAATTCGCCTCTATATTTCGACCCTGCCACCATCGAATTGACGTTCAGCTCAATCAAGCGTTTATCGCGCAGTACCTCAGGCACTTCATTGCGCGCGATGCGTTGCGCCAGTCCTTCCACGATGGCGGTTTTCCCCACGCCGGGCTCGCCGATGAGTACAGGGTTGTTTTTCTTCCGTCGAGCCAGAACCTCAATGGTCGTCTCAATCTCTTGCGCTCTTCCAATCACCGGATCGAGCTTGCCTTTTTTCGCCAGATCAGTAAGGTCTCTGCTGTATTTGTCGAGAGTGGGCGTATTCGTCGGTGCCTGAACTTTGCCTTCCTCGGCACCTTTGCCGACGACCTTCACCGTTTGTTGCCGGAGGGCCTGGGGCGTTAATCCGAACTTGCGCAAAATTTGCCCGGCAATTCCATCCTCTTCCTCAGCCAACCCGACCAGCAGATGCTCTGGACCGACGTAGCTGTGCCCCATCTCTCGCGAAGCCTGGAATGCCAATTGCAGAGCACTCTTCAATCTGGGCGAAGCGCCAACCTGCTCGCTCTCATTGCTCGGTTCGCTTTGCTCGCGCTTGAAATAATTCTCTTCGATATAGCGCTTGAGGTCGGCGGCCGAAAGTTTGAACTGATCCAGAATGGTCTGCACTACTTCGTTGTCTGCCAGGGCGAATAGCAATTGCTCGGTGTCTACTTCTTTCCTGCCAAGCTCGGCGGTGCGTTGCGCGGCATGCTGCAAAATCTCCTTCGTCTGCTCGCTGAAATAATCGTTGAGATCGATGGTTTCCTCGCGAGCACGTCCGCGATCACCTATCCTCTGGCCTGGCGACGGAAACTCATCGCCGAATTGCGAGCCGAAGAAGTCGTTGAACAAATCACTGCCGAACATGGATTCAAACGGCGAGGCGCGGCGCTCTCGACGACGCAAACGGCGATAGTCATAATCGCAAATGTTGAGAGCACGTTCGCGTCCGTCTTCGGACATGCGCACGGTCATGGTCGCCGGGCGCTGGTGGCATATTTCACATAGCTGGCTCGACATTTCCATTACCTCCACGTCTGCTCATTACGGCGCCCGATCGTTGGAAGTTGTTTCTCGCGTGCATCGCCTCAGCTTTTCGTATTTCCAATAATGACGTCGCGTGCACGTCGCCGCAGATACCACACGAAACTTAACGAGGCAATTGTCCACAGGCACGATCACACGCCTATCACAACCATATGTGGACTCTAAGACTTGATCGGTGTCCGATCACGTTGCGATCACAAGAGAGTAGTTTAATAAGCTCATCGGTTCAGCTAAAAAAATCAATTTGTGCGTATGCAAAACGTTGCCCGGCAGGTGCTCCTTGCGCCCGGCAGCCGGAATCCCATAGTCTTCAGCCTCCTTGGTCTAATGCTACTAAACAGCGGTGGTCCTGCATTCGCGGACGACGTGCAAGTGGTTGCGGCCGCACCATCCTCGCCTGTTGAAGCAGCCCCGCCACCATCATCGGTTGCGGTCACCCCGTCGTTGCCCGTTGAAGTGTCCGCTCCATCGTCGGCACCGACGGAGCCCGCTAGGTTGCATGCGCCTTCGCTGGCTCAGGTTGCACCCGCGTCGGGTGACTTCATGCAAATCAACGCTCTCAGCGATCAAATTCTCAAGAAAGAAATCGACCTCTATCGCCTCAATACTTACTTCCGCATCGAGAACGGCAAAGACAGCCCCGGAAAGCGTTGGCGCGTTCTCTTCTACAAAAACGTCAACTATGCCGGCACATTCGGCGGCATGGTGGTCAACATGGCGTACAACCTGTACTTCCGCAACAATGCCCAGCACGTTCATGTTGCCACTCAATTATCCGCGACGCTTCCACGACTGGTAGGCAAAGCGGTGCTCATTTTGGGCACCGGCTACGAATCTTGGATTGAAGCCCGCCAGCATGGCATTGAAAAACAGCGCGGTTGGAATGTGAAGATGGTGGATCAGCATGCCATCGCATTGACGGAAGACATCGGTAATCTCATACAACGCCGCAATGCTTTGATCAGTGCCGCCGGCCTTTCAATGCCTGAACAAGAGCGGCACATGGTGCAGGCCGACACGCCTCTGCTATCCGACGGTTATCGTGTCGCCGCCGGCGAATATGCTCGCTTGCATGCGCGCTGTGTCGCCAAAGCTTACGAGAATCGTGTGACCAACACTCTCACCATCATTAAGAAGTCCGACGGCGATTTGGGCAGCGACGTCACACGGGTGGTCGCCGCCGTGAATCATCTCGGTGTGTTGAACCCGTACGCCAGTATGAACACGACCATCTCGGGATCGATGGCGGTGCTCAATCCGCTAGTCGAAATAGCTGTGCGCAACATCACCAGACGTCGTTCGCACAATGACATTTCAGCGAAATTAGACATACCGAAGATTGAGCAGATCGCCAACGAGCGCGCTGCTATCGATCTCCAGCGTTTTTCCAAAGATCGCGAGAGCTATGCTCATTCATTAGCCGCTATTCCCAGCACCTCTTATCCGTTGCTCGGCAGTGTGGCATCGAGTCACGCGGAACTGTACGGACAACTGGGCAATGTCGCCGATGACATGAATTATCTGTTGGCAAAAGAACGTGAAACTCTCAAAGAGCACGACATTCATTCCATCATCATCCATAGCATCTCAGGTGGAACGAAAGTGGCGCGGGGCAGTTGGCTGATTTACGTCGGTTTCTGGCTGCATCCGCCCGGCAAACGCGACTTGCCGACCAATACACCTAATAATGCGTTCAACACGCTTGCCAAAAATTTCAACGCCCACGCGACAGCGCACAACGCCTGGGTAGCCAACCACAACTCATTGCTCACCGGAATCGCAGCGATACCCTACGTGGTGGGTACCGGCATCAGAGAAGCCGATCTACTTCACACCACATACGGTGAGATTGCTCATCACACTCAGCTGAAAGCGAAACGAAGCGTTGCCGCCACCATGCTACAGGCAAGATTGACTTCGCTCGATTCGCTCGAGGATCAGTTACAAGAAGAACAAAGTGTGCATGCCATTCTGCATAAGGCATCAGCAGAACAACAATTGAAGACACTACAAACAACAAGCGTTGCCAGCGCGAATGACGACAAACAAATGTGAGGTAACAGGTGTCCTATGGTCAATAAACAAACGATCTCAATGATGGCAATTGCAGCAACGGTTTCCCTTTGTCTGCCTGCATTGGCGACCTCACGCAGCAGCAGCGGAGTGACGTCCTTATCCGATCTTCAATCGCTGGCGCAACATGGCGACGGTGATGCGATTTGCCAACTCGCCGACTGCTACCAGCAAGGCAAGGGCGTTGAGAAGGACGAAGCGAAGGCCGACGAGCTTTACACCAAAGCAGCATTTATGGCGACGCATCTGCGCGTTGCTGATGCCGATTTGATTGCGCAAGTAAAAGATCGCTCTCTAGTCCTGAAGTCCAATCAAGCCAAAGACAAGTTTATCGCCGGACTGATTTATCGCGATGGCGCCGGCGTGGACAAAGACGACAAGCAGGCCGCGGCCTGTTTCGCAGCAGCAGCTGAACAGCTTCCCGAAGCACAAAACGCTCTGGCTATGCTCTATGAGAGCGGGTCCGGCGTAGAAAGAGACATGCACCGAGCGGTTGAACTTTTCAAATCAGCCGCCGATAGCGGATGTGTCGCCGCTCAAAACAACCTCGGCGCTCTTTTCTATAAAGGAGAAGGAGTGGCGAAGGACTCCGCTAAAGCAGCAAAGCTTTTCCAAGCAGCAGCCGATCATGGCGATGTAAATGCTATGTCCAACCTCGGCTGGATGTATCAGCACGGTCTTGGCGTCGATCGCGACTACAAGAAAGCAGCGCATTACTTCACCGTCGCCGCAGCGCATGGACTCACCGCCGCGCGGTACAATCTCGGCTATTTGTATCAGTACGGACTGGGAGTTGAGAAAGACTACGCAAAAAATTCCAAGCTCTATTCTCTGTCCGCCATTGAGGACGGACAGCAGCGCAAACTGCTCGGGCACGAGTGGGAAGGCAGCAGCTTGGAGTTCAAACCGGGCATGACAATGCGTGGCATCAACGAGCCCACAGAAAAGCCGTCCATTGCTTTGAGGAAGTTATTTCTATGAACCGTGATCTGGGAATCCAGGCGGCCGCCACTGCCTGGACGTGTCTGGCCGTATGCTTGATTATGGCATTGCCGGCCACGAGCGCAGGCACTGATTCCGTTGATTTCGAAAAGGGGCACGCAGCGCTCATCAAAGGCGATTACGCGACTGCCTTACAATACTTGAAGCCGTTGGCGGAGAAAGGCAATCGCCAGGCAGAGGCGAATCTCGCCGAAATGTACGAATTCGGCTATGGCGTGCCGCAAAACCACCAGGAAGCGCTGCGCTGGTATCGCAGCGCAGCCCAATTAGGACAGGGCTCTAAGCTGAGCGTAGAGCTCATGTATCCGTCAGGACACTATAAGAAAAGCTCGATCGCCGAGCTGGAAGCTGCCGCACAAAATGGATACGTCGATGCTCTTTGGGTTCTGGGCGTGCGTTATTTCCGAGGCGGCAATGGCGTTCCGCGAGACTTCAAGCAGGCTGCGTTTTACTTCAAACAGGCAGCCGACAAGGGACAGGTTCAGGCCGCCAACGATCTCGGCTTTTGCTACCAGCATGGTGCCGGAGTAGATCAGGATTACGCTAAAGCTGCCGTGCTATATCAAAAGGCAGCAGATGCAGGACTACCCGAAGCGCAAAACAACCTTGGCTATTTATACGTACAGGGCAAAGGCGTTCCCCGAGACGACGCAAAGGCCGTCGCGCTATTCCGCAGTTCTGCCGAAGCGCACGACTCCGATGCGCAATCCAATCTCGGCTGGATGTATCAAAACGGCCGCGGCGTAGAAAAAGATATGGACCAAGCCATGCAGTGGTATCACCGCGCGAGTGCGCACGGCTCTCCTGCAGCTCAATACAACCTCGGCTATCTTTATCAAACCGGAACGGGGGTACCAAAGAGCTTCGAGAAAGCCTCCGAGCTTTATCAACTGGCAGCCATCAACGGCGTGCCCGGCGCTCAAAGCGATCTCGGATTCATGTACGAGCATGGCAACGGCGTGCCGAAAGACTATGAATCAGCGCTGAAATGGTACAAAAAGGCTGCTGCTGCCCGTGCTGCGGCGACAATGCAGTGGGACATCATGGAAACCCCCAGCATTCGCTAGGTCTGGGAGCGCCGGCGGGACGTTCCGAACATGGTACCGGCGGTCTTCAGCCCGCTGTTTAGCTCACTGCTATACTTTACCTGGACCGCGGCAACGTGCCAGATGAAAGTAGGAATATGGTCGGGCGCTTTTTCGTCTTCTCCTTCATCCTGATAACAATGGTGAGCTCGCTGACGATGTGCTCTGAGCCCAAGGGCGCCAGGCGAGCACCGACGGCGCAAGAGCTTCAGCAATTAGCGGACAAGAACAAGCCCGGCAGCAAAGGCCAAAATGCAAAGCCGGGCAAGGTTGTATTCGAAGTCGGTCAGGTTTGGCGATACAAAACAAGACCGCAAGATCCGGCCTCGACGTTCATCATTACCAAGATCGATAAGCTCAAAGGGCACAAGATTGTGCACGTCTTCGTTACCGACGTGATCGTAGTCGACGCCACCCATCCAAAGGGATATGCCACCTTCATCTCTCGCGTGCCAATGGATGAAAAACAATTGACGAAAGATGCGGTGTCGATAGTGCGTTCGAAAGTCGCGCTGCCGGAGCACGCTCTCGACGGCTACGACGAATGGCGCAAGGAGTACATGGCCGGCGATGCGGGCGAGTACACCCAGCCGTTATCCACGTTCGTCGGATTTGTCGATCAGCAAATGAGCAAACATCCGATGCCTTAGGCCGCATCGCCAGGGGCTCAGCGATGCCAAGCGCCTGCAAGCATGTTCATCAGGTTTGTATTTGCTTCGACATCCGCCACGCTGCTTATCGTGATACCGTTCTGGGCGGCATAAGCGGTCATCTGCTGGATAAGTGCATTTATGTCGGCAGTACTGAGAAACTCGCCATTCGACAGCTCGTATTTTGTGATCGCCGGAGATCCGACTCCCTGATCAGTAACAGTGATCATATTTTGATCGTCGGCAAATCCGATTTGAAGTACGCCATTAGACTCGAACAGCGCTAGTCCATCCAGCTGCACCGACGATGCAATCTGCACAACATCGTTCGCCCCGGAAGCGGTTATCGATCCATTCGCGTCCTCAAGGGTGATTGTCGAATTGTTGCCGTAATCGGCTATGGTCGTGGTTCCTGACCCGATGGAAATCGAATCATTGTTGGTCGTAAGGTTGATAGAGTCGGTTCCATCAGTGCCGGTGAATGAGGAATCATCGCCTCTGAAGTAGATCGCCTCTATGCCGGAGCCGCCTGTTATGGTCGCATTGTCGGCAAAACCGACCAGGACATCATTGCCGGAGCCGCCAGTTATCGAGGCGTTGGTTCCGTATGTGTAGAACGTATCGTTGCCGGACCCGGCGCTCACGACATCGTCGCTGCCGCTACCATTGAAGTAAGCATCGCCACTACCGGCGGTGAATACTTGGTTGTTGCCGGTCGAGCTTACCGAGAAATATCCGGTGCTGCCGGTAAAGGTGTTGTCGTTGCCGCTGGCCGTATTCACAATGGTGCTTCCACTGCCCGCTGTGACGCTGACATTGTTTCCATCGGCATAAATCGAATCAGTTCCACCAACACCGGTGAAGCTCAGTCCGTCGGCGTACAGGTAAACCGTCTCTGTCCCTGTGCCTGCGGTGATCGTTGTACCCACCCCTTCAGCGACGAGGATATCATTGCCGGTACCACTGATCAGCGTGGCATTGGTGCCAGTCGAGAACAACTCATCGTTACCGGTACTGGCGATAAACGTATCATCGTTGCCGCTGCCCCAGAAATTCATGGTGCCGCTGCCAGAGTTAAAGGTTTCGTTGTTACCGGTCGAGCTGACTGAGAACGCTGCCGCGCTGCCAGTAAAGGTATCGTTGCTTCCGCTGGCCGTATTGACGATGGTACTTCCACTGCCTGCCGTCACATTCAGGTTATTGCCATCGGAGTAAATTGTGTCAGCGCCACCAGCGCCGGTGAAGCTCAGCCCATCCGCATACAGATACACCATCTCAGTCCCAGTACCGGCCTTGATTGTGGCGCCTATGCCTTCAGCGACCAGAGCGTCATTACCCGTACCGCTCACCAACGTCGCGTTAGTGCCAGTCGAGAACAGCACATCGTTGCCGGCGCCAGCAATAAACGTATCATTATTGCCGCTGCCATTGAAGTCCATGTTGCCGCTACCGGAATTGAACGTGTCATTGCTGCCAGTGGAATAGACGGTGAATGTTCCGGTACTGCCGGTAAACGTGTTGTTGTTGCCGCTGGCTGTATTGACGGTGGTGCTTCCACTGCCGGCTGTCACGCTCAAATGGCTTCCATCTGAGTAAATTGTGTCAGTGCCACCATTGCCGTTGAATGTCAGATCGTCCGCGTACAGGTAGGTAGTATTGGTGCCAGCACCGGCTGTAACTGTCGATCCGGCGCCCTCCGCCACGACGATGTCGTTGCCCGTACCGTCGGTAACGGTAGCGCTTGCCGCTGTCGCCCAAATGGTGTCATTGCCCGAACCGGCAAGAACCGTGTCATTAACGCCTTGCGCGTAAATGGTTTCGTTAAACGGCGAGCAGGTTCTGTCAATAACGACATTAGCTTGCGTGTTTGTGACCGTGGTGCCGCGAGCCGCTAGTTCGGCGAGTGTGAGCACCGTGCCATCGGAGAAAGTAAATTCATTGATGGGCTTGGTTGTATTCATGAACTCGTCCGACAACGTTACTTGAACGTTCGCGGCGGCATCGGTAATCGTCAGGTCACAGCCCTGCGACGTCAGCACCAAATCGCTGCTGTTGATTCCGGCGCCGAACGCTACTACATCCGTCGTGCCCGGTGTACTGGGTGCCGTCTGTTCATAGATCGTGTCGTTGACGCTGGATCCGTCGGAGCTTGGATTTATTTGGAATGTTGCGGTTCCAGCTCCGCCGTAAAGGACGTTTGATCCCGAACCCGCATTGATGGTGTCAGTTCCTGCACCAGCATGAATTGTGTTGCCGCCACCGGCAGTCGTAATCGTATCGTTGCCGGCTCCGGCATTGACGGTTTCATCGCCGCCGGTAGCGCTGATTGTGTTAGTCAGCGGCGTGGCATTGATGACGTCGTTTGTACCGGTGATGGTGATTTGTGCATTCTGACTTATGGCACTCTCGTCAAATGTTATATTCGACTCGCTGCTATTAATGACCAGAGTGGAGTTCGTAGCAGTCATCTGCGCAGGCGTAACCACCGTACCGTCGGCCAACATGAATTTACCGATCACATTGGTCGCATTTTCGTCGGTAAGTGTAATCGAATCGCTAGTGCCGACGATCGATATGATCAGGTCGTTTCCTTGCTGCACGGCATTCAGCTTATTGAGAGTAACCCCTGGTCCAAATTGTAAGATTGAATTAGCGGTTACATTCGTGGTATCCACCACATCATTTCCGCTTCCCAATCCGAATATAAGCGTCTCGGCAGCATTGGCAAGCGCGATATTGCTGTCACCCGTAAATGTGAGCGACTGAGCATTACTGCCCATCTCGAAGGAGCCCGTTCCAGTCAGCACCTCCTGGAATGATGAATTGTCCAGGGTTGTGTCGGCTCGGAATGTCAGCACGGCGGTTCCAGACCCAGCCGCGACCGTGTCGGCTGTTCCAACGCCAAGAACAGAGACAGTCGCGTTGCCACTTCCCAAATCTACGAAGGCATGGTTACCATCTACAGTTATGTTCTCGTTGTCGGACCCAGCCTCAATGTTGGCAAAATCCCCAACCACGTTGACAGTCGAGTTTCCCGACGATTGACTGATGGTGGCGTCATCGCCGGTGACGTTGATGGTCGAGTCCCCAGGTCCAGCCTCAATGAAGGCACTGCTTCCAGAGATTGTGATGTCAGAGGTGCCGGTTGTAGTTTGAATGAAAGTCCGATCACCCGTGATATTGAGTTGGGCGTTGCCGGAACCGCCACTAATAAAGGTGAAGTCGCCGGTTATGGTCGCCTGATAGTCACCGCCTCCGGGGCTCAACGATGAAAAATTGCCGTTGATGGTTATTTGATCGTTGCCGGAGCCCATCTGCACAAACTCGTTCTGTCCGGTTGCGGTGATGACGTCATGTCCCGAACCAGTCACCACGCCGGCGAAGGCGCCCATGGTAATGTTTTCGTTGGCAGAGGATTGGCTTTCGTCGTAGTATCCGAATTCAGCGATGTTCAGCGAGACGCCGGCTTGCTGCACTAGGTCTTGCAGCGAAATTTGTGTGCCATCGCTGAACTTCAATTCAATAGGCTTGATGAACGCCTGGTTGCTGTCCGCGAAGTTTACTTGCTGACCGGTCACCGAATCAGTCATGGTTAACGTTCCCGTCGAGCCGTCGAACGTAAATGTCTGATTCGCAGCCAGCCCGCCGATCACGACTGTGTCGGTGCCATAACCGGCCGCACCGCTTTGCGGATCTTCCTGCAGAGTGAGCTGGCTCGCACTGCTGCCGACGTTGATAGTTTCGTTGCCGGAGCCCGAACTGGATTCAATGGTATCACTTTGTCCGGTGACGTTGACTTGTGTATTTCCAGACCCAGCAGCTACCAACAAAGATTCATTTGTGCCAGACATCGCGACCTGGGCGTTGCCATTGGCCGTTTGTGCCGAGGCACCGCTGCCCGTTAGAGTCAGGATATCGTTTCCGGCACCACTTATGTACGAGCTGCCGGCGCCAGCCAGATTCACGACGTTGCTGTAATCGAAGCCAGACAGATCCAGACTGGCATTGGTGCCCAGAGTGATATCCACTCCCTTGGTTTGGATCAATGCCGCGAGCGAAACTTGCGTGCCATCGCTAAATTTCACCGCGGTTGCTGGAAGAACATCAAAATTGTAAGGCTCGACGACAGTTTGCCCTGTGACTGAATCGGTAATGGTCAGGTTGGTGCCATCAAAGCTCAGGCTCTGATTTTGCTCCAGCCCACCGACGGAAATTATTTGTGGCGATGTATTGGTACCGGTAATCTGTTGCACCGACAATTGACTGCCGTCAGCAAACTGCAACTCCACAGGCTTAATCGGCGTGCCAGAGTCGCCGCTGGCATTTGTAACCGTGACGAGGCGAGTCCCCGACAGATTGTTAACGTCCAGATTGCCCGAGCTATCGATAGAAATGCTCACTTGATTCTGGTTCAGTCCTTGCAGCACGATGGTATCTGTGCCGACGGCGCTACGACCGTCCTGCCCGTCCTCGATGACTTGCAAGCCCGACTTGCCACTGTTTAGAGTGATAGTTTCGTTACCGGAACCATTGAACGACTCGACGACGTCATTATTCGACTGAACGTTGATTCGAGAAGTTGCAACGCTCCTCTCGACGTCAACACGGTCGTTGCTACCAGTCAGTGTGATCTGGGAATTACCTGATCCGGTTTGAACTACCGCGTTGTTGCCACTCACCGCGACAGTGTTATTGCCGGCTGAGGCCTCGAAGGTCTCAGAGTTTCCGGCAACCGCAACAGTTTCGTTGAAGCCATACCCTTGCTGATTAATATCGGTGGCGGTATTGGAGGCAGAAACACTCACCCCGGCGGTAAGAAGCAGTTGGTTGAGAGTCATTTGCGTACCGTCACCAAACTGGATCTCGATAGGTTTGGTCGGCAAGAAATCGCTACCATCGACATCGGTAATGTGGATTTGCTGACCGCTGACCGAGTCTGTAATTGTCAGCGTTTCAGTATCGGCGTTGTATGACAGCACTTGATTCTGTGCGCGCCCCGTCAAAATCAACACGTCTTGCGGGCCCGTTCCGCTTAAGAATGTCGGACCGTTCTCTTCCTGGCTTTGCTGCGAGCTTTCGTTGATCTGCAAGTTGCTGGCACTGCTGTCTACTTTGATAGTGATGTTGTGCGACAACGGCTCCGATGTGATCACGTCATTGGCGCCGCTCACTTCTATGGACGCCGGTCCGAAACTGAAGGCTTGAACATCGACCGAATCGTTAGTGCCTGAGACCTGAGCGATCAGCGAATTTCCAGAAGAAGCCGTCAGGCTCTCATTCGAGCCGTCCAAAGAAACATTGAAATCTCCGGGCACCGCCGGAAAGTTGTCGAGAAACACACTGCTGCCATCACCAGTTGCGACGATGGTGGCATTCCCTGAGCTGGGACTGAAAAACTGATTCTGTCCGGTAACGTAATAGACCCCATTGTATAAACCTTGGACGAAATCCTGGTAGTCGACCGTCGTACCATCCGCGAATACGAATTTATTTACACGGAGATCGGTGCCTTGCGCAGCGAGCGTGATCTGGTCGCCTGTGGATAGCAATGTGATTACGAGGTTGTTGCCCTGTTGAGTGGCGTAGACGTCCTGGAAAGTAATGCCTGGTCCGAAGACGAGCGTGTCATTATTTCCGGCCGTCTCGTCAATTTGTGCGGTTCCACTGCCGGCGCCGAATTCGTACGTTACCCCGGCCTTACCTTCGTGAACTGTCGTATTGCCATTGAAGGCAATCGTGTTGTTTCCAGCATTGCCAAGGTACACCGTGCCATTAACATCGATATAAGTGGTCCCAACCGGCGAATAGCTATTATCGACGCCGTTAGCGCTCGCACCGTCGTCAATCACGGTGCCGGCGCCGGTGGAGACAATGTTCGCGTTGCCGGTGCCGACGACAATGGTATCGTCGAGTCCAGAGCTGGTGACAGTCGCATTGCCACTACCCAAGGTGATTACTTGCTGGTTGCCGGAATCTGATATCTGCGCAGTCCCGGAGCCAGCCGTTATATGGCTACCGCCACCGTAATTAAAGCGTGGCTGTCCAGTAACTGGATCAGTAGAGACGGGAGAGGCTTGATCACCCGTCTCTACGACGGTGTCGTTGCCACTGCCCAGTGTAATCGTTTCATCCGAGCCAGAACTCGTGATCGTGTCGTTGCCACTGCCCAGCGCGATCGTTTCAAACGAACCAGAACTCGTGATCGTGTCGTTTTGACTTCCCACCGTGATGTCGTAGCCATTTCCGGTTACGTTCAAATCCTGGTGGTAGTTCTGACTGAGGTTGATAACATTAAAGGAGTCAGGAGCTATCGACGTGCTCTTCTGCTGCAGCAGTTGCGCCAACGACAGTTGCGTGCCGTCACCGAACACAAAGTTGATCGGCTTGGGATTAGCATCGTTGAGGACGCCCTGCAACTCGACGGTTTGTCCGGTCGAATTATCTACGAGGTACAGGTTATATGAGCCTGCGAATTGCTCGACTTCAAGCGACAAATTTGCCAACACGCCGCTTAGGTGGATAGTATCAGTCCCCTTCACAGTCGTCTGGGAAATTTCTTTGATATCGAGGGACGCGAGAGAGGCGCCGACAGTTATGTCTTCATTCCCAGAACCATCGGTAGACACAATGGTAGGGGTCACAATATCGTTGTGTCCGGTGATGTAGATGACACCATTTCCCGTTCCGGCGGTTATCATGTCGCCATCCCCGGTGGCATTAACAGTATCATTGCCGGCACCCAACGTTATCGTGTTGAAATCACCCGTCGCATTGATCGAGACCGCACCATTCGCAAGAACAAAGTTGTCGCTGATTCCGGAAGTGTTAATATCCTCATTCACTAATCCGGGCAGTGCGTGTAGGTTAAAGCGCCCGAAGGTAGCGCTAATGTCGACCGTCTTTTGCTCCAGCAGTTGCTGTAATGACATTTGGGTCCCATCGCTGAACACCAGGTCAATTGGCTTGCTTGTGTTCGTGAGCACATTCTGCAAATTGACTGTAGCTCCCGTCACTTGATCCACCAGGACCAAATCCGGCGTACCGGCGTTCTGAATCACAATGTCAGAGGCAAGAGAATTCAAATGTAATGTATCGGTGCCGATTGGCCTCGTCTGATTATGCTCGATGAATGTGAAGCTGGACGCGCTGGGAGTCAGGGTAATGTCTTGATTGCCGGATCCGTCGGTGGAGTTAAACGTGTCGTTCTGTCCGGAGACAGTGGTACTCGCATTTCCGACGCCTGCGTTAATTGTCGCGTTATCGCCGCTTTCGGTGACCGTCGCATCGCCCGAGCCGTAGGTGACATGATTAAATTCGCCGGAGGCGGCCAGAGTATCATTACCGCCGCCAAGGACAACAGTTTGATCGTATCCGGATGCCGTGATGTTTTCGTTGAGCGCGCCGAAGACCGGACTTATCACGCCCGAATACGTGAGGTTCACCTGAACCGTATTCGTTGCAAGCAATTGCTGCAGGGTTGTCTGGCTGTCATCTCCGAATACGATATTGATCGGCTTGCTTGCAGGACCGAGATCTGTCAGCACGACTTTATTGCCGGTGGCAGTGTCAACAAGGAATAAGTCGGAGCTGCCATCACTCTGTAGCGACAGGTTCTGTGGAAGCGTGCTGATCTTAAGCGTGTCTGTGCCATTTATTTGCGCCTGCCCCGGTTCGGCAATGGTCACCAGTGAAATTCCGGGATCGACTGTAACTGTGTCCACGCCCGAGCCTAAAGTGATTTGGCTGTAATTGCTCTTTACGTGAATATTATCGTTCCCAGATCCAACGTGAAGTATTTGGTAAGAGCCGAGAGTCGCGCCTGTGTCTCCCAGCGTAATACTTTCGTTGTATGTCACCTGACTGAGATTTATGACTCCGCCAATATTATCGGCGACGTTGATTCCCATGTTCAGCAAGTCCTGGAGGCTCAGGTCAGTACCGTCGGCGAACTGGAAGTCTGTGATGGCCGAATTGCCGGAGAGAGCGCCCGGTAGAATCACCTCATCACTGCTGCCTGTGAAGCCTATAGTTAGATCATTCGGAGCATTGGTAGTGGTGCTGAGTTGAATGTTTGATTCTGAAAGTCCACTACCGAATACGAGTGCATCTGTTGCTCCATTCAGCTTCGCGCCTGGCTCGTTGATGGTGTGAATGCCACCGCCCGGGTTGATCTCGAAGATGTCGGAACCTGCGCCGGCATTGATGACGTCGTGCCCGGAAGACACCGTCACGCTGTCAAAACCATTACCCAAATTTATGAGGTTGTTGCCTGAGGATACCGTGACGGTATCATCACCGCTGCCTGTGGTTATATCGGCGCTGGCGCCGGTGACGTTGATCACGTCTGTGCCTGAGCCGGACTTGATGATGTCATTGCTGCCGGATGCGTTGATAGTTTCATTAGCAGCCGAAAACGAACGGTCGACAACGTCATTGTTAGCGGTACTATTCACCGTTATCCCGTTCGCCAGCAATTGGTCGAGAGATTCGCGACTACCATCGGCGAATTCAAAAAGATGGACGCGCTTAGCCGCGTTCGGATCCATGCCGCCGACGATAGTCAGCTGATCATTGGCGTTGCCATCCGTCAACACCAGATTTGTGCCGACAGCGTCAACTACAAGGGTCTGTTCAGTAATACCGGAACCAAAGGAAACAATGTCACTCGCACCGGCATTCGAACTGCCGGATTCGTTGATTTGCTCGGTGCCTTGTCCGTAATTGAAGACGAACGTGTCGTCCCCGCTTCCGGCGTTCGCTATGTCATTTGATCCTGTACCAAAGGCAATAATATCGTTGCCACTTCCGCCGGTGACGACATTGTTGCTTCCCACCGCAAATATGTATTGATTGCCTGAACCAGCCGCGACGGTGGCGCCGCCGCCTTGATCTATGAGGATGCTATTTCCGGATCCAAGTTTGACGTGATCTCCCTGTCCGGCAAGCTCGATAAGCTGGGCGACTGACGTTGCCGATTCATCGTATGATGCATTAGCCGCCGCATCGGAGATAAAACTGCCATCACTGGTGCTTGAGGCAGCTACGCTCGCTATCGCTTGTGCCAGCGTCAACGTTTCCCCGTCGGCAAAGCTGATGGTCGAGACCTGCTTCTGATTAGATGAATTGAGAGCGCCGGAAAGAATGACTTGATCGGTAGTGCCGTTGATCGACAAAATGAGGTTGGCGCCATTAGTCGAAAAACTCACATCACTCGGAGCAATGCCCGCGCCCAACGCTAACGTGTCACTTGCGTTGCCGCTCGTGGTATTGGATTCGTCGATGGTCAGGGTGCCATCGCCTTTTGCGAACACGTACGTATCGGCACCCTGCCCCGCAGTTATGGTTGTCGACCCTGCTCCTGCGACTACAGTATCTGAGCCGCTACCAAGAAGGATGGTTTCATTTCCGCCGGCGCCGGCGATGACATCATTCGCGACGGATGTGCTGTCATCAATCGTGTCGCCGGGTGCTGTGCCGGCAATTTCAAACTGTTGCTGGATTTGCGCCCAAGTCAGTTGTGTGCCATCGGCAAAACCTACAGATTGAATGACTCTTGTCGGATCGGCGCTGAGTTGACCCTGAACGACAATCTGATCGTTTGAGCCGTCGTTAATCGTGATGATAAGGTTCGTGCCTTGAGCCGTAAACGACAACTCACTTGCCGTGATTCCGCTGCCAAAGCTGATGCTGTCGTTGCCACCATTAATGCTGATGGTCTGCTGCCCGTCGCCTTGGTTGAAGAGGAACGTGTCATCTCCACTGCCACCACTGATGCTGGAAACCCCGGCGCCGGCATCGATGACGTCCTGACCGGCTCCGAGAACGATCGTCGAATTCCCCCCGCCATACACGGTATCCGAGCCGTCATTGGTGTAAATCGTACCGCCATTGTTGCCTTGGATGATCAGATTCTGGTCTGGGGCAACGAAAATGCTCCGTCCTTGCGGAACACTCAGCGTCAGGTAAGAGGCTTGAATGTCCGAGAGTGCAAGCACGTTGCCATCACTGAAGGTGAACGTCTGAACCGTGTCCTGCTGGTCGTTGCTGAACTCGCCCTTTACAGTCAGCACATCGCCTGTGCTGTTGAGCTTGACCAGAAGGTCGTTGCCACTCTTTGTGAAAGTGACATCGCTAAGCGTGTCATTGATTTCCAGCGTGTCACTCTTGTTCACCGGCGAGTTGCCGGGCTCGATGATGGTGGCTACTCCAGCGCCCGGATTGAAGACAAAGAAATCGCTGCCCGAGCCGCCACGCATGGTCGTATTGCCGACTCCGGTTATGAGTGTATCGATACCGGAGCCTGCCACTAGGGACTCCGTTCCGGCGCCGCCGATAATAGTGTCATCGCCTGTGCCTGCTGTGACCGTGTCGTTGCCGTTGGCATACAGGGACTCGGAGGCGGTGATGTTAGAGCGGTTGAGGTCGGTGTTAGGCTGGGCGTAGGCGCTCAGGTCGTTCTGAACATTGTTCAGGGTGAGGCGGGTGCCGTCGGCGAATTGGAAAAACTGCACGTCGTCATAATTAATGCTGACGTTATCGTTGAACTCTGCCCCGATGGTTATGGAATCATTGCTATCCTTGAATTGGACGATCACCCCAGCGCCATTGTTCGCCGTCTCGAAGTAGACATCGCTCGGCAAGATATCGCTGCCAAACACGAGAGTTGCATCATGGGCTTCCGCTATATTGACCTGACCGTCCCCTTTGTCGAAAAGCAGTGTATCCTCGGTGCCACTGAACACTTGCTGTCCGGGCGCGGCGCCAGCTAGATTCAGCACGTGGAAAGGCAGCGCGTCGTCCCGGAATGTTCCTGCCGGATCGACCGCCTTCCCTGCTGTGTCCATGGCAGTCTTCAGGGTTGGATCGGAAGCGAAGGCACCATAGAAGCTCGCGAAGTCAGAGTTTTCCTGCGTGTCTATGCCGAAGGCTACAAGCACGCGATAGCAGGCAACGATATCTTGTTCACCCTGCTGGTAATTGGCGGAGAGCTCCTGCTGGAGCGCGGACGTCATTGCCGACAGATTGTAGGGGGTCGCACCTGTTAATGGATCGACCGAATTGGTAATAAGGTTCCATAGTGATGAAAGGTGGGTTTGCACCATCAGCTTAGCCCAGACCCATTCCTTGTACTGCTGGTAGGTGGCTTCTGCTGCGATTCCGTTGGGTTGTCCGGGAATAGGTCCTGGAAGATTTCCTAGATCCACGCCTTCCAGATCGCCGAGCACGGTGTAATCAGGCTTTAGCGAAGAAGTGGCGGTAGGATCAGTGACGGCCACCCATGCCAGCATGATCTGACCGACAAGGCTGTCCTGTGTTGTAGGATCGTTTGTTGCGATGAACTGTTGAACAAGCGATTGTAAATTGCCAGTCGTGTCATGCAGCATTGCTTGATGCAAGCTGTACACATTTCCGCTGGCCGGAAGATCTGGCAGCGCAGCTATGGTCGGAGTTTCAGGTAACGGGTTGTTGGGCTCGCCGCTCAACGTCTGGTTGTATGCGAGGTTGTAATCACCTAGGGTTCCTACGCTGCCATTGCTGAAAGTAAATGTGCCCGAATCAACCTGAATATTCCCATTCGGATCCGTCAGTCCGGTCACGTCGAAAGAGAGGTTAATGGATACAATACCAGCGGCGGTGAGCGTCTCAGTGGTACCATCGGGCAGCAACAACCTCAGCTGATTCCACAGGGGGTCGCTGGAATTGAGTACTCGGGTTTGCTGGGTCGTTGAGTCAGAAAGCGCCGCAAGAGCAGCGAACCCACTACTGGCCAAACTGCCATCCGAAAGCGGCGTGCCGTTGCCCAAGAGTTGAGAGCCGTTAGTGATGGCACCACCGGACGGATCAAGCACTAGCATCGCCGAATTGCCCGTGATCCAAGCAGTCTGGTGCGGACTCCCATCATTGAAGAAATCGAAGTTAATCCCGTTCTGCACGCTGGTAAGTTGAACAGTTGAATTGCTCAGAGATAAGATGAGTGGATCGACGTGTCCCTTCGGCGTTTGGACGGGGGGTGGATTATTGGGCGACGGAGGCTGTGGAACCGGGGGCTGCGGATCGGGAAACAGGTCGTTCGAATCGTTGTCGAAATCACCGTCGCCATCGGGAATGCGTTCAGTGTCGGGAATGAGTTCGCCGTGGGGAGATCCGCCCTTTTGATAAACCTGAGTTTCATCTCTAATGAGGCGTTGGTTAAATGCGCCGCGATTAGTATCGTACAACTGTAGCGGAATGTTATCCGTTCCGATGCGCAAGAAGTCGCCCGTCCGATACGGGCGAGGATTAAATGCTTCTGCGTAATTGATTTGGGCTGCATAAGCTGCAGGCTCAAGGCTAGCTGTGTAAGCGGCCTTGGTCAAGGTGGTCGTCAACGAAGGATTTGCAGCGAACTGACTCGCATGCACACCTTCATGAGCCGCGACTGCAACCTCGGCCTCGGGATCCAAACCCGTCCTGATAGGCAGGGTGATGACGATGATACCGGCTAGAATATCGGTATTACCTTGCTTCAAATCGGGATCAGAGTCTGCCACTACAAAGAACTGGGTTCCCGCTGCATATAGATTGCGGTACTCTTGCTGTACAAGGTTAGTGGCGGCAAGCTGGGCAGGCGTCAGATTTGGGTGATACCCAGTAAAAATGTTCGAGGCCTCATCTGGATACAGCTGTTTAAAAAACGCCGCTATTGCAGGATTTGCCTGCATGAGGGCGATATCGGCAGCGTCAGGATTGCCCAACATCAGCGTTTTAGATAATAGAATCTGCGTACTCGATAGTGTACTGGGTAATACGGGCATGGAATTCTCCTAAAACTAGCGGTGACGTAAGGGACTTAAAAGTGGTGTCGGTGCCAGACGAATGCCGATGCTCGTGTGCGGCAGGGCGGCACGCAAGGCCGTAAGTGTTTTATCTGTAAGGAAGGGTCCTCCCAGGTTAAGCACTTTCAGCTGCGTGAGTTTCTCCAATCCAACTAGCGCTCTGTCAGATAATTGACACCACGAACAATCCAATTCCTCCAGGTCTGGCATCATTTTCAACTCGCCAATGTTGGTGCCTCGAACACGAGTGAATGCTAGATTCAAATATTTCAATTCCTTCTGACATTTCAATGCCGACATGGCACTGTCAGAGATGTTGGAATAACTTAGATCTAGTCTCTGCAGCTTTAGGCGACAAAGCTTTTCCAGATCGTGATCCGGCAAGCGTGTATGCCTAAGGCTCAAATCTTGCACGTTTTTCGGAATCAGAGCCAAGTCTTTTACTGAAACGCCAGACCCAATCAATACAAATCGATTCCCTTCTTGCCGAATCACCTTGTGTGGCGGCGACTGTCGATTACCGAGCGTTCGTTCCTGTGCGCAAGAAGGCACTTGCTCGAAACCAACGAACAAAATGATCACAGAGATCAGCATTAGCCAGGGCAAGCGACCGCACCAGCGCATGGCGGTGCCATTAAACAATCTCAACTGCATATTCCCTCCAGTTCGCATATGCTTTCATCTTTGAAAGATCTAAGTCACTTCTTTTCTTCAGGACTTAACGTTAACTCCGAAAATTTCCCACCTGCGAGCTATTGAGCACCACCGGTGGTGCGGACGATTGTCTTCCGTTGGACCTTTTTGAAATAGCACATCTTGCTCGCGAGCGAATCCCCCACGTCGGTGAGAACGCTTAGTTTTCATCTTAAATCTGGAATCGCATCTCAAGGGTGAATAGAATCAATGGACTTCCGGGCCGCCTTGTCGAATTGTTGCGGCACCGTGAGTGGTGCTCGGCCCTCTATGGTAGTGCTTTGCATTTTCCTTTGTGAACAGACTTCCCGGCCGTCTATCTAAGATGCATCATAGCCCGCTCGCTGGTCTCTACGCTCGCGCAAAGTCGCCTGCTGCGTCGAGCGGTAGCGCTTGCGTACAAGGCAGCTAGAGGTCTGAGAGAAACGGGGACCTTCGATTATGTTCTCCTGTGCGGCTTGCAGCAATACCACGGTGCCGCCTGCAGGGGGAATGACACCACGAGTGCGTTTGTAAAATCGCTACGCCGCTAATATCACCCAGTTGCGGATCAGGAATCCCCATTTGAATAGGGTTACAGGTCTCTGGCTGGCTGTAATATCACCCGGATATCAGCCGTTATTGGCTAACCATGCCCTTCTCAGCGGTTTCTGCTGGTGCTAGAGTGGCTCTTGTAAGCGCTTCCGGCGGCAACGGCTGCCGGTAGTAGCTGGGCTTTGCCGTGTCGCACTTTGCCGAGCAGGCAACAGAGGAATCGCTAAATCCATGGGCGTTCTTCCCCTTGCACGTAACCAACTCGGACGCAAAAGTGCGACATAGCTGCGACACAAACGAGGTGCGACACGATGTTAAAAATCACCCCCAAAATTGTCCGGGAATCAACCCTGCCGGAAGGCAAATCTCAAGTGATCATCCGGGACTGTTAACGCCGGTCAAGAACCGCGCAATTCCACCGATTTAGCCGCGCTTTTCGTTGACGATTGTGGACCCGGCTTTTTCTTGGTTTTCTGCTGGCGCTCTTTCTGCTTGGCGGCGGTTCGTTCCTGAGTCTCTTTATGGCGGTATGACTGCCCTTCGATGACGACCATTTCTGCCCTATGAAGAAGCCTGTCAACGAGGGTAACGACGCACGCGGCATTAGGAAAGATGGTTCCCCACTGCTTGAATGACTTATTGGTCGTGACAATGGTGGCAAATTTCTCATAGCGACCGGCAATCACCTCGTAGAGCAAGTCAGCGAAGCGATTGTCGTAGTCCATGTGACTTGGCGGTGGCATTTCACGCAATTATAGATACGGTGACTTTCTTCCAAGCCTTGCAACAGCAGAATTGGCAGAATGCTCCCTAGTGTGTCAGACTGAGATTGGCTCTCGGTCCAAACCGAAGCACCGGAGGCTCAAGGTTGATGCTTGAGCCTCATTTCTTTTGTTGCAGCAACAGTTGTCGCAAATGCCACCGTGCCTTAGGTGCATTTGCGGCGCTGAGCTTCACATACATTCTTTAAGAAAGCGCGGCTAAACCGGTGGAATTACGCGCTTTCTGATCGGCGTTGACAATGGTTCGTCGGCAATATAGATGCGCAACGGCATGCAGGCATTGGGCCATCTGTGCAACGAAGATAGCTTCGGAAGAACCGGTTTTCCGTCCATGATTTCAGGCTTGGCCAATGGATCTACCTGACCAAGAACGCTGCAAGGAAATTCGGCGCTTAGCCAGCCGGCAAGAAAAAGCACGGCAGCAAGTCGCGTGCAAAGCATCGCAGCGAGTAGTTTCATTCTGCCATCTCCGTCTGGTGCGCCATGATAGTATATGCCCTTATTTTGTGCGCGAGTGGTGTACGCAAAAGCATTGGACCACTGGCGAAAAGGGGGCTTAGATGGCAACCGCGGCATTTTATTACCATCCAGACGGCTACGAGACCCGCCGCAAAGAATTGATGGGACGGCACGCTGCCGGCGAAGCATTCTTGCACGCGTACGTTCAACATGCTGGACAGGACAAGCTTTATTGCTACGCGCAAACGCAGAAACACTACAACCACTTTGTTAGCAAAGTAAGAGATCGTGCCGAGAAGCCGTTGGTTTGCTCATGGATTCCTTGGGGGCAATGGACTCGACTGACCGAGCCAGGGTGCTTGTTTATGCCGGGGCCGGTGTTGAAGGATTTGTCCTGGCAACGGCGCCACGGTGACACGCGTGCCTACAGCGTCTGCGGAATCACCCACACGACAGCGACTCAAACCGTGATGGACGCTCTTGGTGATTTACTGGTGGCACCGGTGCAACCTTGGGATGCTCTAATCTGTACCTCAGCGTCGGTGAAAACGATGGTGACGCAGCTGTCGGAAAATCATAGTCAATATCTTCAGCAGCATTTTGGATTGCCAGCGTCTCCGTCTTGCAGAGTTCAGTTGCCGGTGATACCACTCGGGGTGAACTGCGACGATCTCGATAAATCTGCAGAACAGCGCGCAGCGGCTCGTCACGAATGGCGTGAGAAGCTAAAGATACCAAAAGACGCTGTCGCATTCCTCTTCGTCGGTAGGCTCTCTTCGTATGGCAAAGCACATCCGGTCCCAATGTTTCTTGCATTGGAAGAAGCAGCTAAATCAGCCAGCGTACCGATTGATTTGATATTGGCTGGTTGGTTTAACAGCAAAGCGATGGAAGAAGATTTCATCGCCGCAGCTCGGGAGTTTTGCCCATCGACAATTGTCCACATCGTTGATGGACGCACCCCCGAAGTTCGATCCTTTATATGGTATGCGGCGGATGTGTTTACTTCGTTGTCCGACAACATACAAGAGACGTTCGGGCTAACGCCAATTGAAGCAATGGCTGCGGGTTTGCCCAGCGTGGTTTCCGACTGGAACGGATATAAGGAAACAATCAAAGATGGAATTGATGGCTTCCGGGTGCCGACCTGGATGGCCGCGCCGGGAATGGGAGAGAAGCTGGCGTTTGGACATGCAATTGGCGTGCTCAACTACGATCAATATATTGGATGCCAGAGCCAATTTACCTCTGTGGACGTACACGCGGCTGCTCAAGCGTATTTGACACTAGCCAATGATGCAGCGCTCAGAAAAGAGATGGGCGAGGCCGCTCGGAGGCGAGCGAGAGCCGAGTTTGACTGGCGCGTGATCATTCCCGCGTACGATGCGTTGTGGAGTGAGTTGGCGGAGATTCGGAAGCGGGCACCGGAGGTGACACCCCGCGTGGCGGGACAGCCGGCGAATCCATTGCGAGATGATCCGACGAGGTTGTTTCGATCGTATCCGACTCACTACTTGGAAGCGGACACAGCGGTGGCGAAAACGAGCGCATGCAATACCGATTTGGTATCGAGATTGAAACGTCTATCGATCAATAACATCGCTGATGGAATTGCAGCAGACAGACAACAGATCGAACGGATGATATCTAAACTGGACGACGATGCATCGCCCGTAAAAACAGTTTTGTCTACTATACCGGATGCAGAGAAGCGAAACGCGGCGTTGAGTTTGCTGTGGTTAGCGAAGATGGGGATGGTGGAGCTGAATGAGCGGGCTAAAGCCCGCCGGTACCAACGAGCGAGAGCGGCGCGATGCGCCGCCCCTACGTTCCCATCTTAGATCGTAATCCCGTAAAACATTCTCGCGAGCTTTTATCTGAAATTTGATCTCAAGTGTCTGATCGGAGTTTCGGCACCATATATAATGAATGGCTCGTCGAGGTACACGGAAAAATTCAATGTTGCGGTCCGCACACCGCTTGGGCCCGGGCATCCTGGCTATTCTTTGTTGGCATGCTTTCGGCAACGCCGAATATTGCCATGCCGAGAGTTTGTCGTACATTGACGCGACGCAATCTGCCACCATTAACTCATTCGATACGCGTATTGCACGAGTGCAAGCCCAAGAGTACAAGGCGGACGCGCGCGCGGCGAAGGCTGATTACTATCCTACGCTAAGCACGTTTTTTGCCGGCGAGTTTGATAAAGGGCTGGGCAGCCAGTCGGCGCAAAGCTTATTTTCTGTGGGCGGCACGACTGTTAACGCGATGACGCGCGTCCAGAATTTGCTGGCAATGCAAGCCAATTGGACGCTCTTCGATTTCGGCGCCCGCCACTTCAATGTACGGGCAGCCGAGCGATCGTATCAAGCGGCAATGTTAGGCGTGGACACGGCTGTCAGAGATATGCGTCTACAGATGGTGGAGTTGTACTGTCAGGCACTCACGGCGTACAAAGTCATGAAGCAGAAGCAAACAGCCGTCACCGTCTATCGCAAACTCTTCGACATGAAGAAGCGCACGTATGAAGCGGGCGCGATCTCTCGCGTGGATCTTGGAGAGCAGTCCCTGCAGCTTGCACAAGCCGAAGATTCGATCAAAGAATCACGCGAGGTACTTACGGAGAAGCTGCGCGAGTTATCCGGTTTGACTCATGCAATATATGATGTCGATTCTGTAGAACTGCTCGACTTTCCACAGACGACCGCTGCCAAGCCAGTCATCTTCACTCCGCAACTGACGCCGGACTATCGCAAGTACGCCTTGCAAATCGCTTCCAAGCAAGCCGAAATACATTCACTGCTGGCCCAGAAGCTTCCAAAAATCAATTTCTATGGCGGCTACATGCTCTATGGAACAAACAAGGGCAACGTCGGCGCCGCCTGGCAAAATTTTGGGAGTCGCCTGGCAAATGGTGGCATCAGCTTGCAGTGGAATGCATTCGACGGGTTCAAGAATGCCGCTGAGCGTCAAAGGAAAAAAGCCGAAATCGCAGAACTGCGGTTGCAGCGTGACAAAAGGCTCTGGCAACTCCAAAGCGAGTACGAAAAGGCGAATGCGACGCTCACGCCTTTGGGTGCGCAGATGGTAACCAAAGCGGAGATAATCAACCGCGGGAAGCAGAAGATAGATATGTATACGCGACTGTCCGACAACGAAATTAGCGATCGAACCGCGTTGTTAACGCAGCAGGTCCAACTTCTGGAACAAAATCTGGCGGCTGACAAGATTCGAGTACAGCAAGATGCGGCTGCAGAGAAATTGCGCATACTAGCGGGTGGTTGATATGCAAACTGGATTGATTGCCCTGGATGTTGTCGCAAAGCTTAATCGAGTAGATGTCGATTTAAAATCGGCCAGCCGCGAGCATGGAATTAGCGAGGAAGAGGTTTCAGCGGCCCAACTACTTCGAATTGCACGGCAGTTGCAATTTAAGGCAAAGCCCAAGCGATACAAGATTCAACAGTTGCCGGAACGTTATCCACTTCCGGCAATTTACCGCCGCACGCAGGATGGAGGATATGGCGTCCTGCTGAAACGCGACAAAGAAAAGCAAGCCGCTCTCGTGTTTGTTCCTGGCGGCAAGGATGTCCAAGAAATTCCGTACAAGGATTTCCACCAGACCGCATCCAACGACTTCATCATTCTTAGGCACAAGAAGAGTACGAGCCAATCACTCTTTGGATTTAGATGGTTCTACCAAGAGATTTTGAAATATAGAGGCGCGCTCGCAGAAGTCATGCTCGCCTCGTTCATGGTGCAGCTTTTCGGGTTGATCACCCCTCTGTTCACGCAGGTGATCCTCGACAAGGTCATTGTGCACAGGACTCTCACCACGCTGGACGTGCTTGCGGTCGCGTTCTTGTTCACCATGGTTTGGGAGTTCTTGTTCAATATAACCCGCAATTACACGTTCATACAAATTGCAAATAAAGTCGACGCCATTCTTGGAGCAAAACTGTTCCGGCATCTGTTCTCTCTGCCGTTCGTATACTTCGAATCTCGGCGTGTGGGAACCACCGTTGCAAGAGTCAAAGAGCTGGATAACATCCGAGAGTTTGTAACGAGCAAATCGGTGTCGGTAATTATCGATTTGTTGTTCTCGTTCGTATTCTTGGCGATGATGTTTTTATACTCAGTTCCGCTGAGTTTGATGGTGCTTGCGTTCGTTGCGATTGTTTCGGTTTTGTACATCGTCGTCACGCCCGAACTGCGCAACCGCTTGCAAGCGAAATTCCTCATGGCGGCACAATCGCAGTCTTATCTGGTCGAAGCAATTACCGGAATTCAAACGGTCAAATCTTTGGCTATCGAAGGCACAATGCAGCGGAAATGGGAGGATGCGCTCGGACAATACATTCGGGCGAGTTTCAACCTATCTACAATAGGTACCATTGCCGGTGCCATATCTAACGTATTGCAGCGAGCAATGACGATCGCGGTTCTGTATTTTGGCGTAAAGCTGGTTATCGAGAATAAAATGTCCGTGGGCATGCTCATCGCCTTCCAAATGTATTGCAATCAGTTCTCTAACCCGGTCTTGCGGCTGGTGAATCTGTGGAACGAATTTCAGCAGGCATTGCTGGGTGTCGACCGTCTCGGCGACATTCTCGATAGCCCGGCAGAGCTCCATTCAGCCAAGGCGATTACGCTGGCGAATGTCAGTGGCAACATCAAGTTCGACAACGTCTCCTTCCGATACGCACCGGACAGTCCATACGCATTAAATGGCGTTTCGTTCGAAATACCTGCGGGAAGCAGTCTTGGAATCGTTGGGCGCAGTGGCAGCGGCAAGAGCACAATCGCCAAAGTTGTTCAGCGACTGTACGTGGCAAACGAAGGTGCGGTGTTTGTCGACGGAATTGATGCGCGGCACCTCAATCCGTTTTGGCTACGCCAGAACATTGGCATGGTCCTTCAGGACAACTTTTTGTTCAGCGGTACCATTCGCGACAACATTGGCATGGCCAAGCCGAACGCCGATATGGAAGAGGTCGTTCGCGCAGCCCAGATTGCGGGAGCGCATGACTTCATCAGCGAGTTTCCGCAAGGGTACGATACTGAAGTCGGCGAGCGCGGTTCCACACTGTCGGGTGGACAGCGCCAACGAATTGCGATTGCGAGAGCGTTGATCACGAATCCCAAAATCCTGATCTTCGACGAAGCGACTTCGGCTCTCGATTATGAATCGGAGCGGATCATCCAACAAAATCTCGAGAAAATAAAACAAGGCAGGACGCTAATCATCATAGCCCACAGACTATCCGCTGTAGCCGGATGCAACAGCTTGTTGGTAATGGATAAGGGCAAAGTCGTCCAACACGGCAGCCATCGAGAATTACTTAGCCAACCCGGGACGTATCAGCATCTATATCGCCAACAGGAGGTGCTCAATGCGGCTTCCGTTTAAAGTAGATGATGCCCACGAATTCAAGCCAATCTTAGCCGAGCTTGAGGACGCCCCGTTTAATCCATTGACGCGTGCTGCATTCTGGCTCACGTTTACGACCGTGGTCTTCTTTGCCATTTGGTCTATCGTCGGACAAATCGATATTGTTGTTACGGCACCCGGCAAAGTGATTCCGAGCGGACATGCCAAGTTATTGCAGCCGCTCGACACGGGAGTCGTGGCAAAGATTCTGGTGGATGAAGGCGACCGAGTTCACAAAGGCCAGCCGTTGATTGAAATTGATCCCTCCGTGACTGCCGACGAACTCGACGCCAGCAACCACAACTACCGGCACACGCAATTAGAGATCCAGCGAATCCACTCGGCATTGACCGGCGAGCCTTTCGCCGACGGGAGTGGCGGCGACGGCGAGCTAGCTGCGCAAGCTCAACTCTATGAGTCATCGCGCGAATCGCTAAAGAAGGAGCTCAATTCCAAGCAGGAAGAACTGAATAAATCACTGGAACAGCAAAAACAAACCGACGCGGAGCTTGCCAAAAACCAGGAGCTGCTGCAGATTGCCTTCAAAAAGCGGGATAGGCTAAAGCCAGTCCTGGACATCATTCCGCGAGACGACTGGGACAAGAACGAAACTGACATTTCAAACTATACGAGCAGCATTGAACAAAACAAGCATAAGCTGCAAGAACTCGACCACGATCAGCAGCATCTCAAGGCTGACCTTGAAAAAATCGGAGCCGACTTCCGCAAGAACAATCTTCAAGAACTGAGTCAGAAGCAGAAAGATGCGACCGACCTTTTCGGCAAAGTTAGAGAATTGAAGTTTAAACACAGCAAGCAGCGGTTGCTTTCTCCTGTGGACGGCTACATCGACACGCTGTACGTGCATACGATCGGCGGCGTTGTCCAGCCTGGTGAAAAGCTGATGTCGATCATTCCAACAAAGACGGCAGTCGTGGTAAACGCTGCAGTTTCCAACAAGGACATAGGTTTCATTGCGCCAAGCATGCCGGTTCAGATAAAGGCGGATACGTTCGATTTCCAGAAGTACGGCATGTACGAGGGCAAAGTCAGGCTTATTTCTAAAGATAGCCATGACGACGAGAAGAAACAACCCGGCGAGCAACAAGCCGTCGAGAAGAAGCTCGAGCAGGTATACGAGGTATACATCGAACCAACGACGAAGTATTTGACGGTCGACGGCAAGAAGGAACCATTGCGGGCCGGCATGACAGTATCTGCCGAAATCAAAGTCGGCAAAAGACGGATCATCGAATTCTTCATCTACCCGCTCATCAAGTACTGGCAGGAAGGAATCAGCATTCGGTAGAGCGCGCGGCACAGCAAAAATCCGTGTACGGGCGATGCATGCATCGCCCGACACAACCGATTGAACCATTGTCCGACGAGAGAAGAATATTCAAATATGCCGAATACTCCCCGCCCGTTTAGAAAATGGAATCCCCGGCTGCGCCGGAAGCCTATAAACAACGTCAAACACTGTCGGCAGGTCGTCCGACCATTGCTTGTAGGTCTCGCGCTGGCTTTCCTACCGTGGGTTAAGAAAAGTCGAATCCCCGAACTGCCGTGTTGCCATCGGCGCAGTTGACTCGCCAGCCATCCAACGGTAAGCTCAGAGTATGAACTATCGTGACATCATCACAATCGAACCAGACAAGCGCAGCGGCAAGCCGTGCATTCGTGGGCTGCGCATCACGGTATCGGATGTTTTGGAATACCTTGCATCCGGTATGTCAGTGGAGGAAATCGTGAAGGACTTTCCCGACCTTACAGTCGACGACATCCGCGCATGTCTAGCATTTGCCGCTGATAGAGACCGCAGGCTGATGACATTCCCTGCGGAAGGTTCTCTGGCTACGTGTTGGTAACTGCTCCACCGACCAGATCGTTGCATTGCTGCGCGCCCGCCGCAATGAAATTGCTGCCTTTCATGCTGACTCTAATTCATCCTTCCTTGCGCTCTCGTAAACCGAGCGGACGCCTCTTCAGTCTCAAAGTCGGCAAGCGGTGGATCATTGATCCTTCATCTACCCGCTGATCAAGTTCTGGCAGGAAGGAATCAGCATTCGGTAGGGCGCGCGGCACAGCAAAAATCCGTGTAGGGGCGATGCATGCATCGCCCCTACACAAACAGTTCCACTAGCCCTTGTCCGACGAGGATGACAGAAGAATATTCAGATATGCCGACTCATTCTGCGTCGGACCAAATGACTGTAGCGATACAGAACTATTTCCACCGAACGCGGACATTTGCTGAATGATCAGGTCCATATCTGGTCCGCTAGATTGCGAGTGGTTGCTTCCAGACTGGGCTGTTATTCCGGGATGCCAGACATGTTCATCGTGAATTTCCAGATCGTTTTCATGGATTATTCTTGGCAGCCAGGATAGTTGCATCAGAACTCACTCCGCAGAAGCGTTTAGTCAGATAATTTTACCGCCATCCAGCATACGCGTTCGATAAAAAATATCGGGTGACATCTTCCTCACATCTGTGGGTGTTCTTTACCCGCAAGATAACGTTTCAACGTTGGACTTGGTGCGCCTGGATAAGCCTTAGCGAACTCGCGATCAATATTGTCCTGAATTTGCGCCAGCGAAGCACCTTGCGCGTTCATTTGCGCAGCGCGAATAAATTCGCCCTGGCAGGTTTTGCAATTCGCCAGGTGTCCGGTTTTATAGCAGTCCATCAAGCTGCTGTGTCCATCCTCTTTATCGCAACCGCAATAACAGAAGAGCTTGGTGGCGATTTGTTGAACCTGAGGATTGGCCGCGGCTACCTGCGACTGGCGAAGCTGTTCCTCGCCGGACAGCAATCGCGGTTGCCCCTGCGGCTGAACATCCGACGACAGCGCGTCGGAATTTAGACCTGATGCATGATGCGTGAACCAATGATCGCCCCATCGTGCTTGCGCACTGGAACCGGCCAAAAATAATCCGGCGGCCAATAGCGCGCCGAGCATGTGTACTTTCATTTGGATGCCCTCACTTATGCTTAAGCTTGGTCATACGACGTCGGAGCAAGCATGTGAGTGCCTACGGCTGAGTTAGGGTGAAAGCGGGCTTCCGCCCGCCGGTACAAAGCAGAGGAGCGGGCTTCCGCCCGCCGGTACAAAGCAGAGGAGCGGGCTTCCGCCCGCCGGTACAAAGCAGAGAAAGCGGGCTTCCGCCCGCCGCTACGGTATCTCTACTCAAGGTCCTTGAGGGTTTTTTCTTCGGGCGAGGGACCGCTCTGTTGCATCGGGGTACCAGGGGTCGGCGCAGGCAGAGGTGTGGTTTCTTGCTCGTTTACTCGGTTGGGTGCCGCCGGCGGCATGCCATCGGCACCAGGTCTCGGCACCGGAGACGGTGATGGCGATGCAGCAGGTGCGGGAATGCGCGGGCGCAGGCGCGGCAGATCTCCTAGGGGTCCTTTCAAAGACGAATCAGCTCCGCCTTTGACCAGCGGATACGTACGGTAGAGAGAGCTATTCAGATAAACGCGAAGTTCCGTGCTCTTGGGGTCCGGAACTGTGCCACTACTGGCGATATCAAAGCTTCGCGCATCGCGGGACGCCAGAGGCGGAACAAACTCGTCAATCACGCGCAAATCTTTGCTCCACAGCGTGCGTCCGCTTTTATTTTCATAGAGTTCAGCGTGCATTATCAGCGTATTGATCGGTTGTTCGCTGGCGTTCCAGACCTCGCCGCTGATGTGGGCAACACCTGATTTGGGATCAAAGTCAAAATGCACATCACGAATTGTCGTCGGTGGCGCCTTCGTCTTCGGATCGAGGGCCGCCGCTTGCTGCAAATATCCGTAGCCGGCGTCTGCATCACCTTTGTCGAGCAATTCTTTTCCGCGCGCCGTCATGACCGCGGCCAATTTCCGATTGATATAGTCCGGCTCGGAAGAAAGTTTCACCGCTTGGCGCAGCTGATCGATAGCCAATTCCAGCTTGCCGTCCTTTTGATATAGATCCGCCGTTCTCTCCAGCACTGCGGCATTCGGTGTCATGGCGTTGAGCTTCGAGTAATACTTCAGCGCTTCTTCATCATTGCCTTTGCGCATCATCTCATCGCCAATCTTTTGATAGATGGTGGCAAGACGTGAATCAGCTTCTGTGAAACGTCCACCGTCGTGCAGGTCGCGAACTTCCTCCCAGCACGTCAAAGCTTGCTTCACATCGCCATCTTGCAAGGCTTGATCGCCCCAACTTGCATCGAGATCGGCGAGTTCGGCTTTTTTGCCTGCAACATTATTGGCCGCCAGCGGGCGCAGCAACTCAATAGCCCGCTGATACTGGCCCTTCTGTCGATAGTAATTCGCGAGATCGGAGGCGAGTTCGGGATCAGCAACCACGCCTGCGCCCAGCTGCTGCGCTTGCACGATGAGGTCCCATGCTTTGTCGACCTGATCGACACCGACGTAGGCTCTGGCCAGCGCGAGCAATATTTTGGGGTCGTTGGGTTTGGCTTTCAAAGCCTCGTTGAGCGTTTTCAACGCGAAAGCATATTGTCCGAGGGCGAGTTGGTGCTGTCCTTCGGTGAGCAAGCGCTGATTTTCAGGCGGCTTTGTGAGGAAGAAAAAGGTAACGCCGGCAGAAACGCAAAGAATAAATGCGGCAATGAGTACGCCGACAAAGGTTGGCATTCCGCCTTTCTGACGCGGTGCGAGATCGTCTGAGGTCTGCGTCTCCGTGTTCAACTTGGACTGCACCACCGCCTGTCGAATGCCGCGTCCCATCTGAGACGATACCGACGGCGGCGGCGGGACGAGATCGTTGTCGGCAACCAGCGACGTGCCGCAGGAGACACATTGGTCGTATCGCGACGGGTGATAGAGCGCGCAATTAGGACATTGCATAGAAAGACCAGCGCAGAGTAAACCCTACAGTCAGTTTAACAGCTCGGGCGCCACCCGTTTACAACCCGGTGGGCATTTATACGAAACGTATGAAAGCGGGCTCTCGCCCGCCGCTACCAAGGGCTCCAAGCGAAAGGGGCAGGGTACTTTCGCCCCTGCCCCAAACTTTGCATAGCACCAGTCGGTTATTTGATCTCGACTTTGGCGCCGAGCTCTTCGAGCTTCTTCTTCATGGCTTCGGCTTCTTCCTTCTTCACCTTCTCTTTGAGAGGCTTCGGAGCGGAATCGACGAGGTCCTTGGCTTCTTTCAGACCAAGACCGGTGAGCTCGCGGACGGCCTTGAGCACTTCGATCTTCTTGTCGCCAACGGAGGCGAGGATAGCATCGAATTCGGTCTTCTCTTCAGCAGCAGCAGCACCGCCACCAGCGCCCGGCATCGGGCCGGCGAAGGCCATCGGAGCGGCTGCGGTCACGCCGAACTTCTCTTCCATTTTCTTTTTGAGGTCGGCGGCTTCGATGAGGGTCAAACCACCGATCTGTTCGAGCAGCTCATCGGTAGAAAGTTTCGTAGGCATTGTTCTCTCCTAATTTTGTGATCTTTATCTCTGGGAACGGGCGGCGTATGCCGCCCCTACAGGTCGCGTCTATTCAACGGCTAAGCAGCACCATTGTTTTTCTTGGCAACTTCTTCCACCAGGCAAGCGATGTCGCTGATGACGTTGTTGAGGATGGTGACTACGCCACGCGCTCCCGAATCCAAGCCGCCCGCAATGGACGACAGCAGTACTTCACGGCTGGGCAGATCAGCAAGTTCGCCGATTTGCTTGGCAGTGAGTAATTTGCTTTCGAAAACGCCACCACGGACTTCGCCCTTTTTGAGAGCTTTGATGAACTGGACCGTGGTTTTGGCAGGAGCCGCCGGATCCTCATATCCAAGAATGAGGGCGGTGGGGCCTTTGGCCAATTGCTTTACTTCAGCAAACTGGCTCTTGGCACTGCCGAGCTCGATCAAGGTGTTTTTCGCAATTTTGCATTGCGCTTTGTCCTTGTCGAGTTTGCGCCGAAATTGGGTAATTTCGGCGACCGTGTAGCCGCTGAGATCCGCAACGATGGCGACCTGGGTCTTCTCGAAGAGCTTCTCCAGTTCAGCCACTATTTCTGCTTTTCTCTCTTTGGTGGCCATTGCGCCTCCTGATTGACGGCTATGGAGGGGTTCTCTGAAAACAAAAAACCCCGGGGTTTTTACCCGCAGGGATCACAAACACAGGACTGAGTCCCGTTTCGACTATGTCGTTGCTTGTGACCTTGGCTGGCGGCTTGTGCCTTTAAGTCTCTGGCTCTTGCGTGCGACGGGTCGCGTCGCGTGTGCAAGACAGATACACCGGCTGTCTACGGTCGCTTCTTACGAAGACAAGGAGGCATTGTCGCAAGCGGCAAGCCGGACCGTCAAGGAAAAGCCGCACAGTTTCAGCCATTCTTAACGATTCTGGCACCAAACTGCCTCCTCGGCGGGGAATGGCCGGCAATCCGGACGAATAGATGAGATTCGCTTAGGGTTGGAGAAAACTGCATCAAACCTCAATCCGATCATTCTGACTAGTGATGCATGGAATCAGGCAAAAGCATAATTCGTCGGGTTCTATGCATCACAGCCGAGTGTTTATGGAAGGCAAACTGCATTATTCATGCACTATGAAAATTGCGCAGAATCGTTGAACTCTTGGCATGGTTTAATCGTTATACAAGTCAGATAGCAATTCCCTGGAATAACGAGGTGCCGTCATGACTGCTTCCCCGAAAAACAGATCCCCGAAAGGTAGAACCGATTATTACAGCGGCGTGATGAGTTGTGGTGATCGTATGACACAGGGCGAGTTCCACACACTCTACGAGCAGTGCGCCGAAGATTTTCACGCGCAGCTAATCGATGGCACAGTGTTTGTTCGCGAGCCAATCGGAACTTACCATGCCAGATCGCAAGGTTCACTCACAGTTCTATTGGGTGTTTATGAAGCCGCAACCCCTGGTGTAGATTCGTGCGGCGGAGCAACTGTAATTTTGGGTCCGAAGGATGAAGTTGAGCCCGTTGCACTTTTACGCATCTTGCCTGCGTACGGTGGACAATCTGGAAACATAAGCAGCCGCGCGAAGGGAAAGCAGTTCGAATATATAAAAGGAGCGCCCGAATTCGTCGGTGAAGTCGCACACAGCACTAAAGCCATCGATCTCAATCTGAAGTTGGAGCGCTACAAGCAGTCCGGCGTCATTGAGTATGTCGTGCTCTGCCTCGATCCGATGGAGGTTCATTGGTTTGATCTCCGCAACGAGACGAAACTTACTAGCGACAACGATTCGGTGTTCCGTTCCGTAATATTTCCAGGTTTGTGGATTCACAGCGGTGCCGTGTTGAAAAATGACAAGCAGACTCTCATCTCCACCCTCAATGAAGGACTGGCGAGTCAAAAACACGCCAAGTTTGTAAAACAACTGCAAGCGGCCAAATCAGCGGGCTAAAGCAAGGCAACGGGGATCAAATGATGACTGGCAGTCATCATTTGGGCAAACGATGACTGGTGGTCATTGCTATTTTCGTGTTAGTGCCGTTGACACTTATCTCGTAATGCCTGGTAGTCATCAAATCGACAAATAATGACTGCTGGTCATCGTTTCCGAAGCAACAGAGGAGCAGGCTGGAACCCTGCGATCCCAGTGCTATGCGCCCAGCGCTTCGGCGCGCGTGGTGGCATCGGAGCGGAATTGCGTGATTTCCTCTTCGCTAAGTTTGCCCACGCCGAGGAAGCCTTTTTCCAAATCCCACCACAACAAGCAGAATTGAAGGTTCTGTCCGGCGGGCCGATCGAGCGAGCAGTCCACGACGAGATCTTTTTGCAGCGAGCTGTGGAACGCATGATAATCCAAAGAGTATGGCTTCATCACGGTTTCACATTCGGGGCAGGACAGTGGATCTTTCATCGGCTGAAGTGAAATAGCTAAAGCCGCTTTGATCATCTCGGGAATGTTGGTGTATGGAACAGCATTGATGTCCGCCGAAGCGCTGCTGTATTTTTCGCAAGACGGGCAGCGATACGTGAGAATCAGCCAGTCCGGCGATTTGACTCCGGAGTTGCGCAAGGTATCCGCGCGTTCGTCAGCATTCGATGGTGCCACCAAAACTGGCGGTACCACCTGGCTCTCGGCTAAGGAGTTGATGATCTCCTGCTCTTGAGCAGCTGTAAGACCATGACCATCGGTGAGGATAATCTCGGTCATGGCGCCGCGACTTCCTTGCTTTGCTGCGTAGAAAGTCCATTCTTTTGCCTTCTCCGGATCCACCTCGACGCCGTCGCCGGTTTCATACTTCTGAGCGAGTTTTTGCGCGGCGGGCGAGAATCCTCGACGCGCCGCGGTCTCATACCATTTGATCGCCTGCTCGGGATCGCGTTTCAATCCCATGCCCTGATCGTAGAAAAGACCGACGCTGTATTGCGCCGCGCCGTCACCTTGCTCTGCGGCCGCTTTGTACCAACGCAATGCTTCATCGTAATTGCGAGGGACGCCTTCGACTCCTTCATAGGTCAAGCCGAGGTTGTATTGCGCATCGACATGTCCTTGAAGCGCAGCTTTCGTATACCACTTCAACGCCTCGCGATTATCTTTCGCCGTGCCGTGTCCCTGGGCATAGGTAACGCCCAACCCGAATTGGGCTGCGGGGTCGCCCTGTTCTGCCGCGGCTTTGAACCATTTGAATGCCTCGGCGTGATTGACGGCGATTTTTTCCCCGCGCTCGTATAAGACGGCGAGATTGTACTGCGCGTTGACATTGCCCTGCTTCGCGGCCTTGCGATACCACTCGACTGCTTGCTTGATGTCGGGCTCTACACCAACTCCCCGCTCGTATACCGAGCCGAGATTGAACTGCGCGACGGCATCGCCGGATTCCGCGGCGATTTGGTACCAGCGCACGGCTTCTTGCGGATCTTTATCCACGGCTCGTCCGTTTTCGTACATCACGGCAAGCATGTTCTGTGCTTCGAGATTGCCGCTTGCCGCCGCGGCCTTGTACCAATGAATCGCTTTGTCGATGTCTTGTGGGACGCCGTTGCCGTGTTCGTACGAGGATGCCAAATTCAACTGCGCCTGCGAGTGACCTTGCTCCGCTGCTTTGTGCACCCATTCGATGGCTTTATTGACGTTTTGCGGGACGCCGTCGCCAAAATAGTTGTGTGTTGCCAGCCGATATTGCGCGTCAGCATGTCCCTGCTGCGCAGCCTTGGTGATCCATTCGACCGCTTTGATCACATCCTTCGGCATGCCCACGCCATAATAATGCATGGTCGAGAGTTTATACTGGGCGTCAGGGTTGCCGCCTTCGGCGGCTGTTTGATACCACTTCAGCGCTTCGTCGAGATCCGCTTTCGTCGCTTCGCCGCGTTCGTACATGGCGCCCAGCTGATACTGCGCGTCGAGGTCGCCCTCCTTAGCGCGCTTTTGATACCACTTTATGTCCTTGGGCATTTAAACGACCTTACCTCTGCCATCGTAGAGCAATCTCTCAACCGGTTTTCCGCCAATCAGGTGGCACTCCACAATTTCGTGCGCATCTTCCGGCCGGACGTGTGCATACCAAACCTGTTCCGGATAGACGACCACCATAGGGCCATTGCCGCATTGATCGAGGCATCCTGTTTTGTTTATACGGATGACCTTCTTAAGACCGCGGTCGGCAATTTCTTTGCGTAATGCCGAGCATACATCCTCGCTGCCCTGGCTTGGGCAAGTTTTGCCGGTAGTGCAAACAAAGACGTGTTTCTTATAGATTTCCAATGCTGCCTTCCATATCCTTAGAAATGGATTTCGATTATAAATCCAATGCGATGAACAAAACACAAATGAGCGGACGCAGCATTATCTTGGTGACAACAGCCGGACTGGCTCTGGCAGGCGTTTTAGCTGCGCCGATGGACGCTCGCAAAAGTAAGAAACAACAACCCACGCCTCAACTTGACAGCCAAAACCTCTTTTCCAATCCGCAAGCAGAACAGAACGCCCTGCCGACATTTGTTTCCGGCAACGGACGACCGCTGGCGGCTTCGCGCTCGATGCGTCCGGTCGATTTCAAAATGATTCGTGAATTGCCTTCTCTGACACAACCACAGCGAGAGCAAGTGTCGCGATTGGACAGGCGGCTGAACAAACAGATAGGCGCGTTGAACTCATCGATTGGAATTTTGCAGCAAAAGCTGAACCCGCAGCCACCTGAGGTCCAGGCGTCGCCGGCAGAGCAATCGGCGCTCAAGTCCGACATCGCCGAATTGAAACACGGGATTGCGGACGCCCGGCAGGACGCCTACGAAGACCTTTTCCAATTGCTCACTTACAAGCAATGGCAGGACTATGAAAAGATGAAGCACGGCGATCTGACAATCGAGCAATCGCCGTCAGCGAACACGAGCCAGCGTGGTGGCAAATAGCGATTCGTCATCCACCCATTGTGCCACCAGATACAGTCCGACCTCCGATAGCCATGGACCGATCTGCTCCAGCCGATACTTGTGGCTACTCTCCGTGTGAATGGTTTCGCCCTGCCGCAAGCGCACAATCATGCTCACGCCGTCGATCTCGACGATCTGATTTGCCGTGCAGACAAGATGCATTTCGATACGATTCAGGCGATAGTTCCACCTTACTTCATGCTTGAACGCCGATAAATCGAAGTTGCCCTGCAGCTCACTGTTGATCCGCGCCAGGATGTTTTTGTTGAAGGCTGCGGTGACACCCTGAGGGTCATTATAAGCAGCGAGCAATCTCTCTTTCGGCTTGACGAGATCGGTGCCGAGCAATAGAAAATCGCCGGCGCGCAATTGCTCACGCACGCCTTTCATAAGGTCCACAGCCTCAGCTTGTTCGTAATTACCAATCGAGCTTCCGAGGAAAAGAAGTAAAAGCGCCTGATCGTGATGGCGCATTGACGAGATTCGCTGAAGTCCCTGCAAGTAGTCAGCGGCATATCCATTGAAGTTCACCGCGGGCAGTGTCGAGATAGTCATCCGGCACTGGCTGATCGCTGCAGCGGATATGTCTATATCATGGAATATGGTCGGAATCTGCTTCACTGACAGTTCGGCAAGCAGAATCGCGGCCTTAGAGCCGTTACCGGCGCCAAGTTCGGCCACTACCGTGTGAGCCGGCAGCGCGGCGATAATCTCGCGCTTGTGTTTGTTGAGAAGACGTTTCTCTCCGCGAGTGCACGGGTACTCCTGCAATTGGCTTATGGCATCGAACAGCACGCTGCCCACGTTATCGTAAAGATAGCGGCTAGGGATCGCTTTTGGATAAAATGACAATCCTTTGACGATATCTTTTCCGAATTGCGAAGGAGTCGGTCTCGAGCCAGGCACCAGGTGGAATGTCGCTCCATAAGCAATATCCGGCACCATATCAGGTGCAGTTTCATTCGAGTTGAGGATTTCTTCGTTCATGTCATGAGACCCCATAAGCGCAACGGAATTTAGCGAACATATACGGATAATGCGGCTGGAACCAATTGCGGAAACTTCGACGCAACAGCCTACATGGTGTTACCGGCGATGCTCCTTTGAGAACATAGTGTCGTCCGTCGAAGAAATCGGCGGAGTAGCCCGGGTAGCTCGGAAATGAGCTGAACCCGGGCAAGGGCGCAAACGCCGTTTGCGTCCATTCCCAGCCGTTGCCGACCAATTCTTCAATACCGAATCGGCTGGCGCCGTGTGGGTTCGTTCCGACAGGCGCAGCATCGAGCAAGCGCAAACCGAAATTGCCGTGAACCGGCTGCGGCTCATTGTCACCCCAGGGATAGGCAACCTCGCTGCCGTCGTCGCTACCGTAGGCGGCGCGCTGGAACTCGGGCTCCGTCATCAGCCTCGCATTTTTCCATTTGGCAAAAGCCCGCGCTTCAACCAAGCTTACCCAGGCGGGATGATTCTCGTTGAACTCTTTTACCTCGAACAAGCCTAGCTCGAGCCATTTGCCGTCCTCTTTCGTCCAGAACTGGGGGTGTTGCCGTTCGAACGAATTGATCCACATCCATCCGTCCGCTGTCCACAGCTGCTCATTCGTGTATCCGCCGTTCTCTACAAATTCAAGAAACTCGCCGTTGGTCACCGGCATTTTGTCGAGCGCGAACGTTTCGACATGCACCAGCATGCTGTCAAATTCGTTGTCCCAACCGAATTGCACCTGATCGCGCTCGGCGCCGAGCGTCACCATGCCTGCCGGAATTTTTATTGCACCGGCGCGCGCAAGCCCGCTTTCGCCAGCCGGCAGCCTGCGCTCCTCTGCTAAAACGATCGGTCGCTTCAATTCCAGCGGCAATTGGTGCATCATGTAGATAAACGTTTCCACATGCATCCAGTAATGTTCGAGCACCATGTTCAATGCGCGTCGCAAGTCGGCATTGCGTTCAATCTTTTCCTGCTCAGTGCTCAACAGACCGAAGAGTTCGGTTTGCACCCGCTGTTTATAATCGGACACGTGCTCTACCGGCGGCCAATTGCCAATCCGGCTTTCGGGCATCGAATCATCGGCGGGATCAATGCCACGCTCGAACAATGTGTCGAAATAGGCATTCAACGATGGTTTACCAAGGACGAAACGAAAAATTTGGTTCCACGTAAATGCAGGCAGATGACCATAGTAGAAAATACATGGGTGGCGGAACTCGATCGGACGCATGTGCATAGCTGCCGGCGCGAGCGATTCGAAAAGCCTATCCGCCCAGCCCAGCGCATACAGGTATTCAGCAGTGAACTGAGAGCCCTGTGATACCAATGTCGACACGTGGTGTACTCCCCGGTGCCACCACGGACGTGATAAAGGCAAACGTGGTTCCGAGCCGAGTCAACTCGACGCCTGTATTTGATTAATGGACATGCCTAGCGAGATAAATGTTCGCCAGGTATATTGCCTGCATCGTCGGTCGCACGAGGTGATTAGGCCAATTCACCAGTACCCGTGGAATCGGATCAAACGGCTGCAGCGGAACGGATGCATGAGGGTGGTGAGCAAGTGGATGATCGGGCGCCGGTGTTCGCCCGCCGAGAGGCTAACGGTACTTATAGCCGTTGGTGAGGGTATCGAACGAGATGACGCCGGTGTCGTGGAGGAGTTGGGCTTGTGCCTGGTTGGAGGCGATGATCGCTTGCGCTTGGTTGATCAAAGCAGTGATGTAATCCCGCTGCGCTTGAATGAGCTCGAGGTTGGTGCCGACGCCCATTTGGACGCGCAAATTAGCAAGACGCAGCTCTTCGGCCGACGATGCCACGCCGGCGGCAGTGACGTCGATCTGCTCACGAGCCACAAGCATATTGAGATAGGAGGGACGCACTTGCTGATTGACCACCTGCAATACTTGGTTGGCTTGCAAGACAGTCTGGCGTTCGCCGGTACGAGCCTGCAAAATCGAGGCAACTTGTGAGACGCCGAGGTTCGAAAGCGATTGGTTAATGTTGAAGGATGAAGTCACAGCGTTGAACCTGCCGCCGAACGCTCCGATGGCGCTGACTCCGGTGACGGATGTGCTGCCCGGCGAGAATGATGAAGCGCCAAGGTTGCCCGCCCCGCCGGTGACCACCGTCGAGCCGCCGCCACCGGTTGTGGTGGCAGCAGTGGCAGTACCGAAGGTGACGTTGGTCGAGCCCGGAGTAACGGAGATGCCACCTGTTCCGGGCGCGATCTGCGGAATCTGCAGGGGCGTGCCGTTGATCACCGGGACACCGGCTGTAGTGACGCCGACGGCCGGCCCGCTGCCGATACCGAAGCCGCTAAATCCACCGGCACCGGCCGCCGCTGATGCGAGCGCGCCTAGCGATGTGCCGCCGCCTCCGCCATTGCCACCATGCACGGTGGTGCTCGAGTGTTGGGCCGTTATGTTCCACTGCGCCTGCGGATAGAGAGATGATGCGGCAACCTGCACGTTTCGTGCTGCAGCCATGCGCAAGTAGTCAAACTGGAACAGTTCAGGGCGATGCGTCAGGGTAATGTTCAGCAAATCCTCAATGTTCATTGCCTGATCGACCAACGAGTCTTCGGTGACATGATCTTCAACAGGCACTAAGTTCATCGCCAACGGAGCATTGATCGTAAAGCCAAGTTCGATCGAAGCAAGGCGCACTCCCACTTGCTGCTGCAAAAGCGCTTGCCTGTCGAGGGCCAACTGAGTTCGTGATTGCATTACCGCGAAGCGGGTGCCCGTGCCGGCAACATACAACTGCGTGTTCAGTTTCAACTGCGCTTCGGAAACCTCAACCGATTTTATGCGAATCTGCAACAAGGCACGCTGCAGCAGCAGGTTGTAGTAGGCTTTGTAGGTATTGAGCAGCACGTCGTTGATCGAGGTGAAATATTGTTGGCGCGAAGCTCGCGTGCGGTATAGCTGGTTGAGCATCCCGTACATTACCGCACCGCCCTGGAATACAGGGAAGCTCATGTTTTCCTGGAAGATGCGCGAGTTGATTTCGGTGTCGGGAAACACATGCGAATGGGTGTATGACCAGCGTGTACCGATGCTCGGCAGGAAGCCGCCCACCGACCCCCAGAATTGATAATACTGAGAGGCATAGACGTTTTTGTTGATAGCGATCGGCAGCGAGTTTCTCAAAGCATAGGATAATGCCTGGCTGAGGGTTATCGGCTGTGTGTATTGCGCATCCAGTTTTATCGGGCGCAAACTTGCAATTTGGATGAGCGGACCCATGTGCAAGGGTCCGAGGTTGATCGTTTTATTCTTCGAATGATCTGTAATCTGCGGCGGCAACTCCGGGACAGCGAGATTGCCCAAGCTCGGTGGCGGCGTTTGGTTGGCCGTGGATGTCACCGTGCTGTTGAGAATTTCGTTGATTTCGCGCTGATCGGCGGGCGTAGCTGCCGGTAGCGGTATTTCCTTGGCAGCAACGCAAGGGCTCATCCACGCGCATTGCAGGAAGATAAGGAGAAAGGCTGTTGATTTCAAACCCATCTTCCTCCGCACTAGTGCGTCGTGTTACCGGTGCTGCTAATCGGGCGCTTGAATCCGGCAGTGAGGGTCTCGACCGAAATTATGCCCGCGTCGTGAAGCAACTGCGCCTGCGCCTGGTTGGAGGCGATGATCGCTTGCGCCTGGTTGATCAGTGCCTGGATGTAATCACGCTGAGCCTGAATCAACTCCAGGTTGGTGCCGACTCCCATTTGCACGCGCAAGTTAGCCAAACGGAGCTCTTCCGCGGAAGATGCGACACCGGTAGCGGTGACATCAATTTGCTCGCGCGCCGTAAGCGCATTCAGATATGCAGAGCGGACTTGCTGGCTCACCTGCAACAGCACCTGGTTGCATTGAAGGTATGCCTGCCGCGCGATTGAGCGCGCGGACAGAATATTGGCCGCGGCCGTGGTGCCGAGCTGTCCGAGTGTCCAACTGAGGTTGAAGCTGAAAGAAACGGTGTTGAATTTGCCGCCGAATACACCGACAGCAGGTACGTTTTGCGTGGTGCTGCTGGAGCTGAAGCTGCCGCCACCACCGCCTCCCACGACGCTCGTTGGGGTGGTGATATTGGTGGAACTGGCGGCCACCTGGCTGCTGGGCGTGGTGATACCAGTTGCACCGCCAGCCGACGGATTACTGGTAGGGCTAACCCCGGTGGCACCACCATTGGCACTAACGGGTTGGCTGGTTGTGGTGGTTGTCGTGCCGCTCGAACGTGACGAATTGACGAGCTGCTGATTCACCGAAGCCGCCTCGGCTTTCGGTGTGTTGGAAGGTCCGTTGACGCTGGTGCTGGAATGCGAGTATGTGATTGTCCACTGCGCCGTCGGATAAAGCGGTGCGGCTGCTACCTGGACGCTACGCTCGGCAGCCATCTTCAACCACTCGTACTGACGAAGCTCAGGGCGATGAACAATGCTCAAATTGAGCAGTTCATTGATGTTGATTCCTTCGTCAAGTAGCGACGATTCAGTGACAGTGTTATCAGTTGGAATAATGTTAATACCAAGCGGCATGTTTATGTCAAAGGCAAGCTGTAATGCCGCAATCCGAACCTGAACCTGTTGCTGCAACAATGCCTGGCGATCGAGAGCAAGCTGCGTACGTGATTGCATAACCGCGAAACGCGTACCCGTTCCTGCAAGATACAACTGCTCGTTGAGTTTCAATTGCGCTTCGGAAACTTCAACCGATTTGATGCGAATCTGCAGCAATGCGCGTTGCAACAGCAAGTTGTAATACGCGTTGTACGTGTTCAGCAGTGTGTCATTGATGGATGCATCATATTGATTATGGGATGCGCGCCATCTGTATAGCTGCCCGAGCATGCCGTACATGATGCGGCCGCCCTGAAATACCGGAATGGCCATCTGCTCGGAATAGATCCGAGAGTTCGACTCAGTGTCCGGGAAAATGTGCGAGTGCGTATAGGTCCATGCCGAGGTCAAACTCGGTAGGAATCCGCCCAATGCGCCGTAGAAGGCGTAGCGGTTGGATTGGAATGTTTGATAGTTGATCCGTATCGGCAAGCTGTTGCGCAACGCGTAAACCAGCGAATCTCGCAGGGTGACGGGTTGCGTGTAGTTTGCGTCGAGTTTTATCGGGCGCAACGTTGCAATTTGAATTAGCGGTCCCATGTGCAGCGGGCCGAGATCGATTGTTTTGTTCTTGTTGTGGTCAGTGATTTCCGGTGGCAGCTCAGGCAGTGCGATGGGCTGCATTTGATTCGGGCCCTGCATTGCCGGAAGCGCTTGCATGGACGGCGACGTCACCGTGCCCTTCATGATCTCGTCGATGGATGTTTGATCATTCGGCTGCGCTGTGGGAGGCCCCGCAGGAATATTGAGCAGACTGTCGGCTGAAGATTGGGCAAGGAAACTTCCGCCTGCAGTCGAGCGCGTACTGGTGGACTGCATCATGGGCGGTGCGCTGCCCAACAAACTGGTGGGAGCATGGAACGCTGAAGTTGCTGCCTTTTGCTGACTGCTTATAGGCGTGGCGCTCGGGCTTATCGCTCGGGCCCGCAGTGCGGCCTCGCCGGCTGCCACCATCGACGCATCAGAGATGGGTTGCAAAACCGCCGGCGTGGTGCGCTCTGTCAGCGGGCTTGCGGCCGCCGGTAGCGCTGGGCCGTCGCTCGTTGCGGCGAAACTGTCAGCCGCCGCAACCGGAGCGACGACAACAAAAAACGCGCAGCCGGTTGCCAGGATGCGCCGAAATGCCCTACTGTGGGTCGGCAAAAACGACGGGGTCATATTTGGTTGGTGTTTCCAGAGAACCGCAATATGATAATCGCTTTTTGTAAGGCAATTGTTAGTATCCTTACTAATTTCACAGACGCGAGCGAGTCAAGCGGTGAGAAAGTAGCTGCGAATCAGATTCTTCAGTTATGCAGAGCTTGCGTTATATCTGTAATTAACGAATCGAGTTCGCGACGAATGGAAACATCGTCACTCGCATCAAGCACTCCGCCGTTGTTCGCTGCCAGATTCGTGGCCCTTGTTTCGATGTCAGTGAGTTTTGCCGAAAACGATTCGACGGCGGTCATATCCAACTGCTGCTGACTCTTTGCGTCCAGAATAAACTTGCGCAGATCCATGATTACCGTCGATACCGGCGGCTTTGCTTCGCCTATAGAGCCTTGTTGCAAGACATAAATCACCTGCGTCGGATAGCCACCATATGCACCAGTGACCCATGGGTAGTAATAGCCTGATGGTGACAGCCAATATGAACCGCCGCCGCCGAGCTGATAATATCCGCCGCCGATAGCAAGCGGCGCCAGGCTGGTTGGATTGGTCAAGCGATTACGGTTGCTGTAGTAAAGATACTGTGCGGGCGTCATGCCGACTCCGCTGAAAGAGCTGACGCCGGGCGCTGGTCCGACTCCGCTAATGCCGTAGGCCCCGGGAGCCGTGGTACCAAATGTGGTGCCACCGCCGACGCCGCCGAAAGGAGTTGCCGATGGGGTGTTGCCGAAGGTAGAGCCACCAAACGTGCTACCACCGAAGCCGCCCATCGGCAAGCCACCATTGGTGGTGGCACCAAAACCGCTGGGCGGGCCGCCAAATATGCTCGATGAATGGCTGCTCGATGAATGCGACGAGCTGTTGTTCAAAAACGATTGCGAGTACGCAGGCTGTGCGAAAGCAAGACCGATGGCGGCCGCGAGAAGAAAGCCTGCGTGTTTGCCGGTGATGTGCATAGTCGTATCTTAGCACCGCAAGCGGGCTTCCGCCCCTCGCTACGATGGCGCTAAAAAGGGGGGACAGGCGCCCCAGGGGCGCCTGTTATGAGATTTGAGGGTGTAGCCACCGCCACCGCTCTCGGTTCGAGCAGATGGATGGGTAAGTGCTCGGCGGTGACGGTGGTTACCCTCATTACTACAGGCACCCAGGGTTGAGGGGTGTGCAAGGTGCCCTTCGTATATCCTGATGCATCCCAGATGCAACATCTAGATGATAGGAGCCGAAATTCCAACAATGGAATTGGAAAAAGCGTCAGCCCGGAATGATTTACTTATCCGCGTACCATTGGAAGTTCATCTCTTCCATGCACATGTGAGCCGCTACGAGCCCCCAGAAGCCGATTAACCCGAATGGGTTCAAAACAAGCTGATTCACTGCAGGCAACGCGCCCCGCGTCAATAGCGTGATTAACCCGGGAAGACCAATGCCGGCGCAAACTATCGCAATCTTCCGCGATACAGCCAACAACGGCTTGCCTGGACGGCGTCCGCGACTGAGGCAAATGAAGCCGGACAGCGCCAGCACGATAGCCACTGACAAACCTGCGGTAGCAACCTGAAATCCGATGTTACAAATGACTGCCACAAACGCGTGACCGACCATATTGACGGTCGCCTGCAAGTCAAAAGTCTCGGTCGATGTCGGCATATGAAGACGCTCGAAGACGGTTTTCGACGCCGCAAATAATATCGCAATCAGCTGGAAGTTTTACTTAGCCGCTCTCATGTATATCAAGCGGTGGCGTTTTTTGTTGCTGCATGAGCGCTTTACCCAAGTTGATATGCGCCGGCGCCAGGTCCGGTTGCAGCTGAATCGCCTTTCGCCACTCGCCAATCGCTTCATCGGTTTCGCCTTGCTTTAGCAAAGCCAGTCCCAGGTTATTGTGAGCCATTGCATCATCAGGTGTTAAACGCAAACATTCACGAAACGCGTCAGCAGCTTGTTTGAACAAACCAGCCTGATACATGGCGGTTCCCAAGTTGTAATGAACCGGCGCCGTATCGGCTTTGATCGCCACTGCCTGCCGCCAGACGACAACCGCCTCATCGTATTGATGCCTGTCATAGAGGACGGCGCCCAGATTATTGCGCGCTTGCACGAAGTAAGGATCGACATCGAGGGCAGTTTCGAAAGAATGAAGGGCGGCTTCGTGCCTGCCAAGTTTCCACTGGTCCAATCCGCTCAAATTCAATGCTTCGGTATTCTTCGCATCATGACGAAGAATCTCATCGACTAGCGTTTGCGAATTGGTATAGTCGCCTGCATCTTTAAGTGCGCGCGCAAGACGAAGTTTTGTCGCCGCATTATTTTCGCCGTGGCGCAACGCTTCTTTGTACTCCGTGAGCGCTTGCTCTTTGTCGCCGGCTGCGCACAATGCATCGCCCAGATCGCGATGGTAGATGCCCACTTCCGGCCGCTGGCTGACCGCCTCTTGCAGAGAGGCAATGGCGCCATTGTAGTCGCCGCGCAAAACCAGCACGTGGCCCAAGTTGTAGCTGGCATCAGGATAATTGTGCCGATATTGCAGCGCTTGATAGAAGCCTTTCAACGCCTGGTCGAGATCGCCTTTTGCCAGATATGCACAGGCAAGATTGTTGTACAACTCCGCGCGCATCGGATTGGCCGCAATGGCAGCTTGATATGCATTGATGGCCTGGTCCAGCTCGCCATGCCGTTTCGATGCTTGCCAATGATTGGCGGACTCAGTGGCGGAGCCACCTTCGCGCAGTTGCTCTACCGGCGTCACCTGCCACGACACCTGATGGTCCGGATGATCGCCAATTCCGGCCGCAAATGCCCGTGAACACATAACCAGGCTCAGCGCTACCAGCAGGTATGATTTACAGTTTGCAAGTGGTAGCTTCACACACGAGCACCATATGTGCCGACGCCTTAGTGTAACCGATCATTTCCAATCTGCACCGCCAAAACGCAGGTTGGTAGCCTGCGCTCCTCTACCGCCGCAACGCAGGCTGGCAGCCTGCGCCACCTCTGTACCGGCGGCAGCCAGCTATTGCCGCAAAGCCACCGCGCGCATCGCGAACACGAACACGGCGATCACGATCACGACGACAAGCGGAAACACCATAAAAGTAAAGGTCTGCGCACGCTGCCTGGTTTGCGACAGCGGCGTGATCTCGGTCGCTGTTGCCACGTACGTGCCTTCGTTTACCGCATCATCATCCCAACTGTAATCGGTGTGAATGATCTGCTTGCCCAGCTCTCGGTGACGAACGACAAATTTGCAGCTGTAAACTCTCTCGTTCGCTCGGTTCGGCCAATTGATGGTGGCTTTCAATTGCTGATTCAGCGCGTCATCTGCGCCGTCGGGCACCAAAAACGAATGCATTGGATTGTTCTTCAGGAATGCCGCTAACCGATCGTAGTAAACCATGTGTGCGCTGCCGGCTGCACCGTTTGCTCCCGGTGTCAAGACAAGAACTGGAAACTTATCCGGCACTCGCTTGCCGATCGGTTGCTCGTTTCCCAGCAGTGAATTTCCGAGAGAATCCTGCTTGTCGCTAAGTGTGCACCAAATCGCCGCAGCGGACACGAGAATTGTGATCAAGGCGATCAGCGGAATTTTCCAGGCAGCGCGAGTCGTTTGTTGCATGCATAAACAATATCAACTCAAAGGCGAGTCTGCTAGAATTTCGGGTCGCGGAGAGAAAACATGAAACACAGTCAGCAACTCGTTATTTGCTCAGCGATCTCGCTTGCAGTCGGATTCGCGCTCGCGCCAACCATCTCGCAGGCGAAACATCCGCCGAATCCCGATGCGCAAGGCAATCTCAAACGCGAAGAAATGATGGTGATGAATCTAAATCACGGTCCGAACTCTGCGCGTTTCTATATCGCCGAATCTCTCCACGCCACGCGGATTATGGAACGTGATCTCGACAAAGCGCAGCAACAAGTCGAACAGGTGGATGCCGCATATGCCAAAGCCAAGAATCGACCCGACGATCGCTCCATGCAGCAAACCGCAGGACATCTGCGAAACGCGCTGCAAGAGGTAAGGCAACTGCAAAGCGATTTACTCGACTGCGCCGATCAACTCAGCAACGACATCAAGGAAACGTTGATCCGGTAGCGTGGACTCATCTCGTGCCGGCGGCGCAAGCCACTTATTGTCTTTGTCCCATCAGATTATAGGTAACAGTCGCGCGCGGTCCGGGCTCGCCTTGCTTCATGATGCTGATGCGCTGCATGCCCTGGAATTGCCTTCCATCAGGACTAATTTGCAACACGATCGCTTCGCGCGCAACCGTGTTTTTGATTGGATGTCCATAGCGAATGAACGCCGTGCTAGTCGTGCAGTTGCCGACTTGCACCTGGCTGACGCCGGTGTCCGAACTCATTTGATACCGGCCTGGTTGCCCGACGATGTTCCAAGTTTGGCTGTTGGACATCGTGAAGATGTTGTCGATGCCGGCTTGAAACTCGGGTCTGGCTTCGACTTTGGCGCGCTGTCCGAGGACCAGCCAGTTACCGAGGAATTGGTTGGGCAGAACGCCCGGCGGCAACGCTTGTGCGGCAGCTTGCATCGGGGGGCGCTGTTGCGTCTGCTGGATGCCGGTTTGCATCGGCGCATTGTGTTGCACGCTCAGCTTGTGCGGCTTAGCCACGGGCGCCGGCTGCGGTTGGATCATCTGTGGAGCGGGATAGTCAGGATAGGCGGGACCAGAGCTGTATTGATTGTCCTGGACGCCGAGCTGGAAGGGTTTTGTCTGCTGTCCGTTATCCTGGGCGGTGGCCGCAGGCATCAGGCTCAGCAATGCGACGATTGCGGCCAACGAATACTTCCTATTTATAGCGAGCATGTCCGTCTCCACTGGATGATGCGGGGTGCCCCCGCGTCCCGATTGCGATTGCTTAAAGCTTTCCCGATTTGGCCGGACGCAAAACCGCGCGCTGCGACGGGGACAACTTTAACCGCAGTTAATAGTACGACAACAAGAGGAAAATTGGACCTTAAATTGTAGCGGCGGGCGGCAGCCCGCTTTGCGGATGCCTTAGTTCGTCGAGGGAGTTGGCTTGCCGGCCGCGACTTGCTCGGAGAATCCAATCTCCTGCAGCAATCGGTATGCGTTTTGTCCCGTCTCGGTCTTGGGCTCGGCGCTCACGATATCGACAAGCGGCTGCAACGCTTCAGGATAACGTCTCTGGGAAATGAGGAATTCCGCCTTCAGCAGCATCGCTTGCCGCTTCAATCCGCCAAATTTGAGGCACATCTGCTTTTCCGACTCGGCCTGCGATTTCGCGCCTTCCACTTTGGCGAACGTCTGCGACAGCTTCCAATGGGCATCGGCGAGATCGGCAAGCCATTCAGTATATTCGCCGATTGCTTCCTGGAAGTCCTGCGGACGCGAGTTGGGCATCAGGTTGCGGAGTTCTTCCAAACGGGCGACGGCACTGCCCGGATTCAACGGCAACCGGGCGTAAGAACTTGCTTTCGCGCCTGGTACCAACGCTGTCGCCGGCGTTCGAGCGACGCTGGCGTTGCCCGGAATCGGCGCCGAGTAGGCGGATGTGCCAGGCGCCGCTGCAGAGGCAGGACGTGCGCCCGCCGGTGCTTGCGAGATGAAGGTTCTGAGGGCGGGGGCGGATGGAAAAGTTCTTTGGGCAGATGACGAAAGCGGGCTTGTGCCCGCCGGTGCCGCGGATCGCCGAAGCGCAACCGGTGCAGACCATACGCCGTTTTGCGCCGACTGGGCGCACAGCGGCAGCGGGCTAAAGCCCGCCGGTACCAACGCTGCTACGACGAGCGTACCCGCGATAGGCAAAAGACGGAAGCGGCGACGGGCGTTCTCTGCTAAAACCATAAGAGTGCAGTCCTTCATTAGATAGAAACTCAAACCGAGATCTTAGCAAATTGAGCCTCTGAGTCGCGCTTCTGCGAAGCCGGCCAGGCAGCAGTGCGTGCTTAGTAGCAAGCCGTTATGCGTCGCTCGGTCGTCCGCCGATGGAAAGGACACCGAAATAGCGACGGGCGCTGTGTTACGATTTCTCTTAGAGAGAACTCACCAATCAAATAATCGGAGTCCGCCTTGAAGCCAGTTAGTGCGTTCAGTAGAACCAGCCGCCTCCTGAAACTCGGGCTCGCGGTGACAGCCGCCGTGTCGGTGGTCTTGAGCCCAGTCATGTCTTATGCGGCATGGGCAGCGGCAGAGCCCGCAAAGTCCAAGCACAATAACGTCGCTCAATTCGAGGCGCCGACGACCATTCCGGGGTTTTTCCACCCAACGGATAAGGCGTTCGTCAGCAAGTTCTTGCATGAAGGACAGTACATGCCGGTAAACGAAATCAAGCCCGGCATGGTCGGCTACGGTTTGACTGTGTTTCACGGCACCAAAATCGAACGATTCAATGTTCAAGTAATCAGCGTCGTGAAGAAGATCCTCAACGGTCGAGACGCCATTCTGGCGCGCCTGTCCGGCGGCGAAATGGGCAAAAACTGCGTGATCAAGGGCATGTCCGGCAGTCCTTGTTATATCAACGGCAAACTGATTGGCGCGGTGTCGTTCGGATTTGACTTCGAGAAAGAGCCGATTGCCGGCATAACACCGATTGTAGATATGCTCGATGCGCTTGCAGAGCCGGCTCCAGGCACCAAGCCTTCGATCGCTCATTTGGCGGCGCCATCATGGGCGGTGCCTGCTGAATCGCCCAACGGCGTCATAAATACATCTTCCGGCGCACCGCGGTTGATACCACTAATGTCGCCCGTGTCACTGGTCGGTTTTTCGCCGCGGGCTGAAGAGTTTTTAGCAGGCAAGTTCAGGGATATCGGACTTGGCGTCTCCGCCGGCGCCTCGGGCGCGCTCGACCCGCAGCTGGCCACCGTCACCGATAAAGATCTCAAACCCGGCAGCGCCGTCGCCGTGCTTTTGGCCACAGGTGATTTCAACATAGCCGCCACCGGCACCACCACCGCCAAGTTCGGAGACAAAGTGGTGGCGTTTGGGCATCCGTTCATGCAGGGCGGCTCTATCGACTTTCCGATGGCGACAGCCTATGTGCACCAGGTTATGCCCAGCCTGTCTGCGTCTTTTAAAATGGCCTCGCCGGTAAGCGTGGTCGGGTCGATCACCAATGACCGGCCGTGGGGCATCGGCGGGCACATGGGCCGCCATTCACACATGATTCCCGCCACGTACACGGTAGTGGACGAGACGCGCCACATTCAGCGCACTTACAATTGCGAAGTCATCAATCATCCGGAAATGACACCTGAAATTCTGGCGGCGACGGCGACGTCGGCCCTCGATGCCACGCACCAGTCGTCGGGTCCTTACGTGGCGAAAGTGGAAAGCAGGATCGAAGCGGAGGGCATCGATCCGATCGTACGCACGGACAGATTCGCGACTGGAGTCGCACCGAAGAGCCTGTTCGACATGCTGATGGGCGGCGATCCCGTCGGCAGGTACGTTCAACGCACGACTGACCAGATTTGCAACAACGAATTTCAAAAAGCATCTATTAAAGACGTTTCGCTCAAGATAACTATTCAAGACGGACATCAGACGGCGAAAATCGATCGCGTATACATTGATAAACCGTTTGTAGCCCCCGGCGAAGACGTGAAAGTGACGGCAATCATCAAGCCTTTCAACCGTCCGTCATTTGAACAAACCATGAGCCTGAAAGTGCCGCGCGACATTCCGGACGGCAACATGGTAATTGGCGTAGCCGGCGGACAGGACTACGACGCCATCAAGGGCAGGCTGGGAATCGTCGATCCCGAGCCCGAGAATGTTCAGCAAATCGCGCACAAAATCCAGTCTGAAGGGCGCGGCGATCAGATAGCGCTGGTGGTGGCACTCCCCGAGCAATCGCTGATGGTTAACGGCACCAAGCTGGTCAATCCGCCCGCGTACTGGACCAAAGTCTTCATTTCCAACCGTCATACAAAGGGTCCGACGTTGGTGAAAGGCGAGCTGAAGGAAACGAAGGACGAAGACTACATGCTCTTCGGCAGCCACATTATCGCGGTTGAAGTTCGCTCGCCCGATAAGGCGGAGGCGAGGACAGCGCCTTATCCGATTCCAGCGCCCTTCAACAATGACGACATCGCCATCACCGATCAGGCGCGCAAGGCGATGGAATCATTCCCGGCGTTCAATCGCAAAAATTCCGGACTGCACAACGCAAATGCCGGCAACAATAACAACAACCAGAATGGTGCAATTACTCTGGGCAGCAACAATACGACGCCGCAGCCCTCAAACAACAATAACAACAACGGCGGTGGCGGCAGCAGCACCAGCAAGACCACCACACAGCAAACCTTGACCGCCGCAATTGGCAAAGATTATCCTCACGTCCGACCGTTGCAGATTTGGCGTCAGGATTCAGACGATGAGTTTCGTCCGGGCAAATTTGACGACGCCACTGTCGATAGTTGGGGGCGCATAAGCCCCGGCTACGAAAGCATAGCGGAAAAACAAGTTTCCACAGAGGATCAGATATGGTCCGGCGTGTGGTCCAACGGCTACTATTATTACGGCTCTGCCTCGGAAGTGTGGCGCTGGAAGGGCGATTCGAGCAAGCCGGAGAAAGTCGCCGCGCTCGACGGAATGTTTATCCCGGCAATGACAGCCGACTCAAAAGGCACCATTTACGCCGCCGCGGTGCCATCAGGGCACGTCTGGGCCATCGACGGCAAAACGGCCGGCAAGAAGCCTTACGTTTATTTCACCGCATCCGATCCGATTATCTCAGCCCTTACCGTCGACGACAAAAACAACGTCTATGCAGGCACCGGCGGCACAGGCAAGGTGTACAAGATTACATCGGCAAAGCACGGATCGCTTTTGTTTGATTCCGATCAAGCGCATGTGCTGAGCATGTTCTTCTGCAAACCGGAAAACACTCTCTATGTCGGAACCGGCGAAAAGGGCTCCGTTTATTCTGTTGATAGCGCAGGCAAAGTGCATGCAGTTTATCAATCACCGGACCATTTCGTCACAGGAGTAATCAAAGACGCCAAAGGCGATCTCTACGTCTCATCTGCAGGGCAAGGGCACCTGGTGCGCGTCACTCCATCCGGCGAGCAAACCACACTTGCTTCGAGCGAGGCCTTTTACAGATTGCATTACGACCCTGCCACCGATTCCGTTTTCTCCGGAGACGCGGAAGGTGACATAACGCTGGCATGCATAGATCCGCTCACCAAGCAGCCTTACTTCATGCCGGTGTGCCACACCGAGCAAGAAGCCGTATTGTCCCTGGCTTCCGACGGCAAGAACCTTTATGCAGGAACCTCCAACTTGGCTGTGTTGCGGGCGTTTCATATGCAGCTTTCCGCCAAACCTCTCTATACTTCGGCCGTGAAGGACGCCGGCAGAACATCAAAGTGGTCGCACCTGCACGCGTTCGGTCCGTTCAACGAAGTGAATAAAGATTTGAATGCCAAACTCAACGTCGAGACGCGCAGCGGCGAGACAAGCAAGCCTGATGAAACATGGTCTGCGTGGCAGCCGGCAACATTGAAGGACGACTCGTTCGCCATTGCGTCACCTTCCGGGCGATATTTCCAATATCGAGTTTCATGGAACACGTTGGGCGATAAATTCGGCGCCGACAAAATCGATCGACTGACGCTCGGTCGAATCGATACTACTTACTTGCCGGAAAACAGCACGCCGCAAATTACGCACATCTCGGTGAAATCAGGCAGTGCCGTCTCAGGCAAGCAAGACGTCTCAATCACCGGAACCGACTCCGACGGCGATAACCTGGTGGCTTCGATCGACATGTCGTCGGACGGCGGACAAACGTGGAAGCCTGTGAAGGCCGACATCCGCTCGAAGTCGTCGAAGAAAGAATCGTCCAAGGATGACGACGACGACAAAGACAAGGATAAGGATAAGGACAAAGATAAGAGCAAAGACAAGTCCGACTCCGACGCCAGCGCCGCTAAAGAGTCCGAAAATCCCAACAAGGACGAAGCCAGCACCACATCCGGTGACAAGTCCGACAAGGATAGCGACAAAGATAAAGACAAGGACAAAGACGACGATAAGTCCAAAGACGATTCCAAGGATAAGTCAGGTTCGCCTGACAAAGATACGTCCAAGGCAAATGATGCCGGCAAGGACAAGAAGACTGCGGTGGAGCGTGCAGCCGGCATTCATCTCGACGACGGCTCAGGCAAGAAAGCCAAAGACGGAAAGAATGGCGGCGACGGCAAACAGACTGCAGACAAGGATAAAGCCGGCGACAAACAAGCCGACAAGTCGAAGTCCGACAGCAAGGATAAAACCGCGGAGAACCCATCTGCCGGAGATGACGACAAAGACAAGGATAAGGACAAGGACAAGAAAGATGTGAAAACTGCCTCTGCCGGCAAACATCACAACGACAAGAAGAAAAAAACCAAGTCGGGATCGCACACGTCCAGCACTTCTGCGGCCTCAACTGACGCCAAAGGCAGCACTGAGGGGGGTGGACCGACGACGGAAACCTTCTCCTACAATTGGGACACTACCAAAATCAAAGACGGTAATTATTTGCTTCGTTTCACGGTGGATGACGGCCTGTCCAACCCCGAACATAAGGAGCAGGTGGTCAACTTGAGATCCGTAATCGTGGAAAACACGCCGCCTGAAATCACGCTAATAGATAGCAAACGACAGCCCGACGGCAAGCTAGAATTCAAGGTTACGGCAAAGGACAAACTTACGCCCATTGCCAACGCGACCTTCAGGATAGACGAAGGCGAGCCGTTTGCTTTCAGCTTTGAGCCCGACAGCATCGACGGACTGAACGCCAGCATGATCGCCTCGAACATCAAGGTAGAATCCGGGTCGCATAAGCTCGAGGTTAAAGTCAGTGACAGAGCCGGCAACACAGCAACCAAAACCATCACCATCCGGTGATGCTTCCGGTGATGCTTTCGCTGCTGTGAGTCCAGCTGTCCGTTCCAATGAAGCGGGGTCCATGATGAACAGGACTCTTGTTCAGCGATTGCTACGAACCAAGCCGCCGGCGCAATTGATCGCTGATGCATACCATCCGGACCGGCAAATGAAAAAGACGCTGACGGCGGTCGACCTCATCGCTTTCGGCGTCGGAGCAACCATCGGCTCGGGCATCTTCGCGCTCACAGGCACCGCTGCCGCCGGGCAACCGGCATCTGAGTCCACGTGGTTCAGCACGCCGATCATCAATTTCGTGCTCTCTTCGCCGCTCGGCCGCGAAGGCGCCGGGCCGGCGCTGGTGGTTTCCTTCATCATTGCCGCCATCGCCTGCGGGCTCACCGCCATGTGTTATGCCGAACTGGCGGCGATGATTCCCGTATCCGGGTCGGCGTATACATTTGCGTACGCGGCGCTTGGCGAAATCATCGCCTGGATCATCGGATGGGACTTGATTCTCGAGTACGCGGTCGGCAACATCGCCGTCGCTGTAAGTTGGTCGGATTATTTCTTGCAATTTGTGCATGGCGTGACGCAACTCAAGATTCCCTTATGGCTCACCACTGATACCGGAACAGCGCTGAGCAAAATTCCCACTCTCACGGCGGCCAATCCGATGAGCCAGCTCTACTCGAGCACCAGCTTGCCCGTGATTTTCGGGCATCCAGTCGCGCTCAACATTCCTGCTGTCGCCATCGTTGCCTTGATCACCTGGCTTCTGGTCGTCGGCATTCAAGAAAGCTCGCGGGTAAACACGGCTGTCGTCTTCGTGAAGACGATCATCGTCTTGTTTTTCATCGGATACGGCAGTCTCTACATCCAGCCGCACAATTGGGTGCCTTTTGCGCCCAACGGCTGGACCGGTATCATGGGCGGTGCGGCGATCGTTTTCTTCGCCTTTATCGGTTTTGACGCCGTCAGCTCCACTGCGGAAGAAACGAAAAATCCGCAGCGCGACATGCCTATCGGCATGATGGGCAGTTTGATAATCTGCACAGTGCTTTATGCGGCAGTTTCCCTCGTCTTAACGGGCATCTTGCCCTACACGAAATACACAAACGACGCTGCACCGGTCGCTTCGGCGCTGGCGCACACAGGCAACCCTTTCGCCCAGATGATTGTGGCGGCGGGCGCACTGGCTGGAATGACATCAGTGCTTTTGGTTTTCCAGCTGGGTCAACCACGCATTTTCATGTCGATGGCGCGCGACGGGCTGTTGCCGAAGTTTTTCGGAAAACTGCATCCTAAGTATCGAACGCCGTTCATACCCACAATTCTGACTGGCGTCTTTGTAGCGCTCGGCGCCATATTCATGGACATTAACGCCGCCGCCGAGCTTTGTAACATCGGCACCATGACAGCGTTTATCCTCGTCTGCGGTGGCGTCATTGCCTTGCGCAAAACACATCCGAATGACGAACGCCCGTTTCGTTGCCCACTGTCACCGCTGCTACCGGGAGCCGGAATCGTTTCCTGCCTGGTGCTGATGTTGAGTTTGCCTGTCGGCTCTTGGATACGATTGTTCGTATGGATGGCCGTTGGCATGGTAATTTACTTCAGTTATGGTATCAAGAGCGCTCAACCGCTCGCACAACCCCATCCGGACAATAAATGATAAAGATTGACAAGTCGTATCTGCCTGCTGACTACAACACAAGCAAGGACGAAGACGGCTTTTACGCGGAATTTCACGACGATGGACAGCTTGCGCACTATGGCTATTACATGGACGGCGAGCTGGACGACAGATGGGGACTATTTCTCGAAGAAGAGGGCAACGGTGCCTTCGCTCAGAAGATGGTGGTGGCTGATTTCTCAGTCGAAGAAGAAGCGGACAGCAGCAACGGCCATCATGTTGAGCTGACACCCGAGGAAGAGCAGGAATACGCCGAGTTCGTTGAGCATTGGATCAAGCGCATTCACGATGATGCGCAGTCGCCGCCGCCGCGTTGTTCGTTTTGCGAAAAGACAGCGCAAGAGGTACGCAAGTTGATCGCCGGTCCGACCACGTATATATGCGATGAGTGCGTGCGCTTCTGCCTGGAGATTTTGGAAGAAGAAGGCGAAGAAGCCGGCGACGAGTGATCGGCGATTTTGTGCAGCGTCGAAAATTCGAGGCCGGGTGAGGTCTCGCGGTTCGCTATGAGAAATCACCTTTTTCGGTAATACCAGCGCTGAGCCTGGTTTTGCATGAAAATTGAAAACGCGCATGGGCTGCGCGTTTTCGGACTCACCGAAAAATCATCACCGTCGCTTGACGACATCGTTTTCGATGATATCTCATAGCGGCCGCTAGTCCGGCGGTGCTCGCTGCCGGATGGCGGACGGAGACGCGCAGGGACGATGCAATGCACCGCCCCTACATAGTGTTTAAAAGAAGCAGGGCGAAACCATTAAAGGTTTCGCCCTGGCGTCATTACTTGACGGAGACTTCGCGCGAAGAACGGCCCTTCTCGCCGACGCGGGTTTTCAAGCCAGGTACATGGTGGCTTTCGATTGAACCGGCGGAGACGGGAATGCGCATGGCGGCTTCAACCTTCGGCAGGCTGACGAACAGAATGCCGCGATCCATGCGAGCTTCGATGTGATCGGCGAAGATCGGCGCTTCGAATTCGAAGTGGCGGATGAAGTATCCACAGGGCATTTCTTTGCGAAGCAAAGAAGCTCTTTCTTCGAACATGTTGGGGGTGCGCTTGGCGATGACGGTGAGAATGTTCTCTTCTACTTTCAGTTCGACATCATCGAGAACAACGCCCGGAAGGGCGATTTCGAGGACGAATTGCTCGTCGAGTTCGAGGATATCGGTAGCCGGGCAAGCGGTGTGCATGCCGGTGTCCCAGCCCCACTGCTGCTGTTGCGGCCAGCGAGTCGGCTGTTCCATTTGTTGAGGTTCGGTCAACGTGTTGTAACGGGTGTTACGGGTGTAGCCATATGGGCGGCTAAACTGGCTGCGGACTTGGAGCGGATATTGGGGTCTGTTATAGAACATCGAGTTGTACCTCCAACTACGTTTTTAATGACGGCAGGCTACGCCAAATCGCACGCGCTGGAACATACTGTTCATGCGCGTTTTGCTGATTTCGGGGTCCCTGATTTCCGTGAACGCTAGTTTAGCTGAATGGCAACTAAGGTGGAACCCTTTTCAGGATTCGATCAGAATTGCTGTTGTGATCTCGCAGATAGACGCTTTCGGGGCTTTTATATACGTGACACACATGTATTAAATCGCAAACATATATGCGTTACGCATATCGCCAAATCCGCACCGGGAGCCAACTACAGACGCGAGTAGGTGAATTCTGGGCATGCCACCATATATGGTGGCATAGCGTTATGTAGCACTATTTCGTGCAGACGACAGCGGGCTTGCGTCCGCCGGTACCGAGGCGCGCAGGCGGCTCGCCTGCGACCGCAGGGCGGCGCATCGCGCCGCCCTTTGCCAGATGAATGCCAGCTTATGAAACAGCACGTAAACACACAGTATCGATTTGCGGTCCGCCACCTTGATAATTCGGCGCTCGTACATATACTGAGGTTGAACCCTCCCACAGGCTCCCTTCATTGAGAGCCCGGTTTTGCACATGAAGAAGAGATCGGTCCATTCGCAACGAGGCAGCAGCCTTGCCGAACTTTGTGCAGCACTAGTTGTAGTGTTTCCCTTGTTCGTGCTTGTTCTCTACGTCACACTGGAAGCTTGCCACGCGTACCTGATCAAAAACGGGCTGAACGAAGCCACGCGCCAGGCAGCGCGCGACCTGGCAAAAGCCTACGATCAAAACGTTCTGATTACCGACAGCCGCGCGCTGCAAGACAGCGAAGTGTTGAGTAAGATTTCGATTCCCGGCATCCTCAATTCCACGGCTCAATTCACCGTGCAATTCAATGAAACGGCGACCCCGCCAAACGTCGCTGTCAGCGCGGTTTACGAAGGCGGCAAGTATGGTTTGTCGGCTTTCCCGACGGTCAATCCGCTTCATTTAAGCAATCCATTCAAGATTGCTTGCCAATCCGTTTACCGACTGGAGTAATAGATGGTACGAAGAGCAAACCGGCGCAGTCAAAGCGGTGCGATGTGGGCGCTCTGCCTCGTGGGCTTCCTGATTATTACTATCGGCGTCTGTGCGCTCGCTCTCGATATTGGGCATTGCGTGGTTGTTAAAGGCGAGCTGCAGAAGACGACGGACGCAGCCGCTCTTGCCGGTGCCGAGGATCTCTTCCGCAACCCGACACGCGTGGAAACTTCAGCGACCACGATTGCCGCCATGAACACAGCAGACGGTAAGAGCGTCTCAACCAAAACACCCCAGACAACCATAGACGTTCAAATTCTGCCGCCTGACACGAACAATATGAAGCGCGTGCAGGTAACGGCCGGCATGCGCATCCGCCATATGTTCTCCGCGATTTTCGGACGTCCAAGCGACGTGATTACGGCGCGTTCGGTAGCAGGCGGAGCCGGTTTGCTCACGGAGATGCCGGGAGCAATAGCCTTCCCGCTGGCAGTCAGCATTGATGCGGCACCAGGAACCTACCACGGCTTCCCTCTATCGCCGAACGGCTTCACCGCCAAACCGATTAACCAGGCGAAAATTGGCGATCCTATCGTGCTGTATTTGAATTCGCAGCAATATAAGAACGCCGCATTTACGACGTTCACTCAGGGCCCTGCAAGCGGTGGCATGATTCATACTTTGATAGCTGAATCGCTTGGTCTGGCCTCGCGCAAGAGCGTGGTCATTCCAGAGGTCAAAGCCGGCGACAACATCTTTCTGAATAACGGCATCGACGGTGAAAAAGCTTTGGCGCAAGATCCTGATTACTCGGCGCTGCTCTCGCAAAACGAGATATTCTTGCCCGTAATCTCCGGCAATCCGCCGTACAATCAGTCGAGAGAATGCCTGGGATTTATTGCCGTCAAAGTCACCGGCGTGCAAAACAACACATCGGCAGGTGTTGTGGAACAAATCAATTGCATACTCGTGCAAGGCCTGTCGCCGGGAGCAGGCGGTGCGCTGCCGAGTTCAGGCAATCAACAAAACGATCAGGCGATGCAACGACTTGCTTTGTCCCCGATAAAGCTACTTATGTGAGACGGCATCCGCGGTCGTCTTTTCCGTTTTCGCTTCTGTCTTCTCTGACTTAGCCGAACTTGTCTTGGATTTCGTTTTGCTTTTGATGCTGGTTGTCTTTTCTTGCCGCTTCTGAACCAGCGCGATCTGTTTCTCGACGCGTGTCAAATCAGTCTGCACGTCTTTCAAACGGAGATCGAGGTCTGTACCTTGATCCTCGCTATCGGCAAGATCCTTTTTCGCGCCCTCGAGTTCGCGCTTGCTGACCACGCCTTCTTTGTATAGATCTTCGAATTGCGTCGCGCGGTTGCGTTTCTCCGTCAACCCTTGGTTGCGCTCATCAACTTCTTTCTGCAATTTGTTCAAGCTTGTCTGCAGACGCGTTTGCATGTTTTGCAGATCAGTTTTCGACATGTAATCGAGCGGAACGCCGAGGGTCGACAATAGGCGCTCATCAGCCGAGCCGCCAAGAATGGGAATTTCAGGAGGCGGCGGAGGCACCATCATTTTTTTGGGGCGCACGCTTGCGGTTTTTTCGTGCGTGCTTGCTGTCTTTTCGTGCACCGTCTTATCCGCGGCAAAGCCGGCAGAACACACGGCGACAGAGAAAGCCAGCGCCACGACTAAACCTAACCGATGTGATTGCTTGCCGATTGACTGGTCCAATGTAGTTGCCTGATCCAATGTACTTGAGTCCGTTATATGCGCGATTCGCTTGTGTTTATTGAATTCCATCCAAAGGTAGTTTAACTGAGTCACTCCAACCCGTTGCCCACAGTGGGTTCTATCGTTGCGCCTCTCAACAGTCCAGATCGCCAAAGCAGACGCGCCGCTGAGGCGCAAAAGCCCCACGAGCGATGAAGTCAAAAGCCCACGAGCAATGAAGTCAAAAGCCCACGAGCCGCTTGGCAGGCCGGGGGTCAACCGAGTCCTCCCGGTCCGATCGGAATGTTTCGCCTGACGAAACATCCAGTCTTCGTGACATTTCGAACCTGGAGAGGCTTTCGCGGATTTTTGCGGTTGTCGAGGTATTTCTCCCGGCGAAACTTTCTGATCGCGCCACGAGCAGGAAAGAGCGGCGTTACCACCTTAGACACGCTTAATCGGCACAAAGAACTTGAATATGTCTGTGTTGAGAATCGTGCGGATGCGGCGAAATCGCCACGTCTTGGCGTCCTCAAGAGATAGAATTGGTCCCTATTCCGAGTCGAATTGGTGACCGAATCATGAGCTCAACTTTGAGCATCCTCTTTCTCGGCGATGTGGTCGGCAGACCGGGGCGCCGAGTGGTGAGTAAATTCCTGGCATCCGCTCAACGGCCAAAAACCGATCTCACAATTGTGAACGTCGAAAATAGCGCTCATGGATTTGGTTTGACCGAGCAAAATCTAAAAGAGTTTGTCGACGCAGGCATTGATGTTCTGACGGGCGGAAATCATACGTTCGACCGCAAGGAACTATTCAACTTCATCGATAAATATCCGAATCTGCTGCGACCGGCTAATTATCCCGAAGGTACCCCGGGCAAAGGCTGCGGTGTGTTCACCATCGGTGATACCAAAGTCGCCGTGATCAATCTGCTCGGCCGCGTTTTTATGGAGCCATTACGCTCCCCGTTTGCTCTGGCCGACGAGCTGGTAGAACATGTCCGCCACCACGCCAGTGTCATTTTCGTCGATTTCCACGCCGAAGCTACAGCCGAGAAAGTCACGATGGGACGTTATCTTGATGGGCGCGTTTCTGTGGTCGTCGGCACGCATACTCACATCCAGACAGCCGATGAGCGCATTTTGCCGAACGGCACAGCGTACATAACCGATGTGGGCTGCTGCGCGCCTGTGGACAGCATCATCGGCATGGACTATGCAGCCGTCCATCGTCGCTTGATCGAGCAACTGCCCGCCAAATTCGAAGTCGCGTCGGGGCGCGCCCAGGCTTGCGGCGTCGTTGTGAAAGTGGATAAAAAGACCGGCAAAGCAGTTTCTATCGAGCGCGTCCGCTTCGAAGAACAGGATGAATCGCCGGCACATCACGAGCACTCCGACGAGACCGAACATGACGGCGACGCAAAATCCGACAAGCTTGGTAGCGGCAGGCGAGAGCCCGCGAAGGCAGAGAAATCGCCAACGACTCCAGAGAAAGCCCGATAATGCCTGCAGATCTGCATCTGCACACACTACACTCCGACGGCAGCTGGACTCCCACGCAAGTCGTGGAAGCCGCCTGTGAACAAGGGCTGCAGTGCATCGCTATAACCGATCATGATACCGTGGCCGGGATCGCAGAAGCCCAAAGGGTGGCAGCCGCACGGGTAGAAGTCATTCCTGGAATTGAAATCAATACCGTTTATGCCACCGCCAATGGTGAACGGTTGGATGTACACATTCTTGGTTATTTCATCGACACCGACAACGCCGATTTGCGCAAGACGATGCAGCGCCAACAGGACGCGCGTCATCAGCTTGTGGCAGACACGATCGTCCGCTGCAACAAGCTTGGTATAGACCTGCAAATGCAACATGTCATCGAGTGCGCCGGCACAGGCTCAATCGGTCGACCACATCTTTCGCGCGCGATTGTCAAAGCAGGCGGCGCAAAAGACGTCACTGAAGCGTTCAGCCGCTTCATGAGCCGCGAGTCACCCGACTTCATTCCGCGCAATTCGATCACCCCGCAAGAGGCGATTCAAGCAATCGAGAGCGCCGGCGGAATTGCCTCGATTGCGCATCCAGGCAAAAACGAACGGATGGAGCGGGTTATTTTGGAGCTAAAAGAGGCAGGCTTGAGGGCAGTGGAGGCGTACCACCGCAGTCACTCGCTTGAGTTGGTGAAACAATACCTGCGGCTGGCGGCAATCAACCATATGCTGGCGACCGGCGGCTCCGATTGCCACGGTCCGTCGGATGGCTATCCGGCTTCAATAGGCAGCGTTAAGGTTCCGATCGACGTCGTTTTAGCGCTCAAGAGCGCCGTTCCGGCACGCACAGAGGCGGCCATCTAGCTTCCGGCGGGTTACAGTGCTGCTTGCTGAAACGACCGCTTCCGCCGGCTCACATTGCTGCTTGCTGAAACGACCGCTTCCGGCGGCTTACAGTGCTACTTGCTGAGAACCACCCGTTCGCGTCCCATGACCTTGCCGGCGTCGTCCAGGATAGTGATTACGACTGGTCTCTTGCTGCGGCGTCTCTGCCATTTGATGACCTGGGCGATTGCCTCTGCGACCAGAAACAATACCGCTGCATAAACTAAGACCAGAACGACATATAGTGCCATTTTCACGGTCTCCGTCCTCTTTAGCAGCCCACCACCCAGTAGGGCTGTGTTCATAGTACAGCAGATGAAAAAAGATGAAATACGGTTTCCCACACTGCATGGGCGTTTCGCCGAAGGTTTTAGGTGCCCGCCGCTACAATAGGCGTCTATAACAACTTATCCAAATGCGACGCCATCACGCCGCCGTCCACTTCGCCGGTGTGGTTCCATTTCGCCTTGCCCTGCTTGTCGAAGATGATTTCAGCCGGGATGTAGCCTGGATAGTAGGTTTTAACCAGCGTCTTTACCGGCACTCCCGACGCATGATCCACATCAATGACGACGAATTTCACCTGACTGTCTTTGTATTTTTTGTACAGGTCGACTATGCGTTTCGCCTGGCGATTCGTGTTCAAGTCGCCCGAAGCGCCAAAAAACAATATCGTCGGCTTGCCGTTGGCGGGCGCGACGTCGTCCATTTTGTCGCAGACAATAGGAAAGCCCTGATCGAGGTCATGGAAAAACGAAATTCCCTCGCGCATGCGCAGATTGTCCGCCGCGCAGACGCCAGGCGCCAGTAAGGCGCTCAAAGCAATAGCCAACGATATGCGACGGATCAGCAAACTTCTGCAAATAGGGGACTAAAGCCCGCCGGTACCAACGACACTACACACAATTCCGAGCGGACGCCCGGGTGTTATCAGTCGCTATTGTACAGCTTGTTGAAATCGGTAGCCTTCACGCCATGCACCCAGCGCGACCATTTCTGCTGCTCGTAGCTGGATGCAAAATCATAGAGAGATTTGACGAGGCGCTTGCCGCTTGGAGAGGCACCGACGAAATTGACCCCTGATGTGCCCCAGGTAAGGTGTTGGGCTGGATTCTCCCAGCGTTTGTACGCTCGGCCGAACTGCAGCTCTACCTCGCTGCGCAAAACCCGGTCTGTCAGGGCCTCGGGCGGGTTGGTCAACCGTTCCCACAGCCAGCGCGCGAGGATGGATGATGCCGGAACAGCCGGATCGGCAGCATGCAGATATTTCGCAAATGCTTCGAGAATCACTGGCGGCTCATCCTTTCATTAGCTCTCAACAGCTCCTCAACGGCGGTCCTTTAACATTATGATAGAGAGATTAATCCACCGGCGAGTTAGTTTTTCACGCCAAAAAAGCGCTGCATTCGCCGATGCAGGCTCCACATGGGCACTTTCCGGTACAGACGATGTAATCAAACTACATCTAGGAAGAATATAGCACAAGTTGCCAAGCGACACTTTCGGAGGCGGATCTTATTGTAAAATTGGAGTCGAAGCTCCTTGTCGAAAAGTTTCTGCAAGAGAGCCTGGCACATACCTGTGCCACCAAGCATCCAGGTCTCCCAAACGCAAGCGCCCGGTCGGGTCGCGAAACGTTTCCCAGCGAAGACAAAGCTTTTGGTTGGCACGAATTGCCGAACAAAAACCTAGAGTTCTAGGAAGGATTTCTGACTGAAAGTTTCAGCTGGCAGGCACCTGACGTGCCCCTCTGAGCCCAATTGCGGACTGATTTTGGTGGAGATAAATCATTAGCAACTCGGCTGTTAGCAATCGCGGACGCGGCGTCGGCGAACATACTGCGCAAGGCGCACGACGATCGGAAAGCACCGACGATTTCTCGCGCGTGCTCACCGAGCAGCTTCTCTATCAAGTCAATAAGCCCGGTCAATATCTCGGCAACGAATGGGGCGCGGCACTGCGCGATTTCGACTCAGCCGAAGTGAGACTCTGCCTCGCCTTCCCTGATATTTACGAGCTGGGCATGTCAAATTTTGGCCAGCGCATTCTCTACCAAATAGTCAACGCTCGCGCCGAGTTCATGGCCGATCGCACCTACGCACCGGCATCAGACCTCGAGCCGCTCTTGCGTGAGCGCGGGCTGCCCGTCTGGGGCTTCGAAAGCCGTCGAGCCGTCAACGATTTCGAACTGATCGGTTTCTCTCTGCAATACGAGCTCACCTACACCAACGTTCTCAACATGCTCGACCTTTCGGCAATACCGATTGCAGCCTCGGATCGCGAAAGCATCTTTCCGCTCGTGTTCGGTGGCGGACCGTCCTGCGTCAACCCCGAGCCAATGTCCAAGTTCCTCGACTTTTTTATTATCGGCGACGGCGAACAAGCCGTACCGCAGGTGATGGAAGTCGTGCGTGATTTCAAGCAGAAAATCAGCGCCACGCCGGCAGAGTCCAACGGCAAGTCGACAAGGGAATTGCGGAAGCAACTCCTGCAAGAGCTTGCCACTCGCGTAAGCGGCGTCTACGTCCCCAGTCTCTACGCAGTCATCGACGGACAACAGCCGGCCATGCCGCAGGTGCCAGGCATCCCCGAGCGCGTGCCCCGTCAAGTCATGCCGCTCAATGCGGACAACCAGCCGGCAGGCGGTCTGGTGCCCTACCTGGCACTGGTGCACGATCGCCAAGTGCTGGAAGTGCGACGCGGCTGCGACCGCGGCTGCCGTTTTTGCCAGCCTGGCTATACCTTCTTGCCTGTGCGCGAGCGCACCACCGACGAGCTCGTTGCCTTCAGCAAAGAAGCCCTCGATAAGAGCGGCTATCAGGAATACTCCCTGCTGTCGCTATGCGTCAGCGATTACACCAGTTTGCATGAAACCGTCCGCGCGCTCAACCGCGAGCACGCCAGCCGTCGCGCTTCAATGTCCTTTCCGAGCCAGCGCGCCGACCGCATGAATTTCGACATCGCGGAAGAACTGAAATCCGTGCGCAAGAGCGGTATCACGCTTGCTCCCGAGGCCGGCACCGAGCGCCTGCGCGCTGTGATCAACAAAGGACTCAACCACGAACAGATCATCAACGCCATCACGACGGCATACAAATCCGGATGGTCGTCGGTGAAACTGTATTACATGATTGGCTTGCCCACCGAAAGAGATGAAGATCTCCAGGGCATTGTCGACACGCTGAAGGAAGCGACCGATAAATGCTACGAAATTCGCCGCGCCGATAAAGAAAACCACAAGGCGGTCGTCGAATTCACGTGCACGATGTCCAACACCGTGCCAAAACCGTTTACCCCATTTCAATGGTACGGACAACCCACCTGCGAAGAATTTGCCAGGAAACAAACGGTAATGCGCGCGATGCTTAGAGCATCAGGTTTGCGCAACGTCAAACTCAACTTCACTCCAACCGGAACCAGCATGCTCGAGGCCGTGATCTCGCGAGGCGATCGACAAGTGGCCGAACTGATCGAACAAGCCTGGAGAAACGGTTGCACGTTCGACGCCTGGGAAGACAGACTGCAATTGAAGAAGTGGCAGGAAGCAGCCGAGAAGCTCGGTGTGTCCCTGCAGAATCTCGCCGGCGACGATCGCGAAGTGGGCTCGCCACAACCATGGGATGTGGTCAATGTCGGATTGGCTAACTGGTGGCTGGTGAATGAGTGGAAGAAAGCGATGGCCGTCAAGGAAACGGCGCCGTGCAGTGAAAACACTTGCCACGCCTGCGGCGTCTGCACCGATTTGAAAACCACACACGTTCTTGCTGATCCCAGCGAAGTGGTGCTCGGCAAGAATCCGTTCGTCAAGAAAGCGGAAGAACCGCAGGCTGGTAGCCTGCGCTCCTCTGTAGCGGCGACGCCATGCGTCGCCCAGGACGCCAACGCCGCGCAGAACGAAACACATCCATCATTATTCGTCCAAGAACCACCGGCGCCACCACCGAATAAGACGGTGACGCAGTTGGTGTTTGAATTCAGCAAGACCGGCGAAATGAAGTTCATCGGTCACCTCGATCTGCAACATTTGCTGATCCGTGCTGCCAGACGCGCGAATATTTTCGTCGCGTATACAGAAGGTTTCAACCCTGGTCCAAAGCTCTCGTTAGCGCTCTCGCTCGCGCTTTATAACGAAGGTTTGGCCGAGATGGCGGAAATAGAGCTGAGCGAAGAAATCAGCGCTGAAGACTTTGTCCGGCGCATGAATGCCCAGCTTCCGCCTGAGGTTCAACTCGCGCGCGCACTCGTTGTTCAAAAGAGCAACGTCGCGCTCGCACAATATGTCGGCAGGGCTACCTATAGAGCATTGCTCGCTCAGGACTGTCCCGAAGCCGGAAGGGTGAAAGAGATTGTTTCTCAACTGTTGGCTCAACCGACGTTGGAAGTCCCTGTGACTCCCAGCGCCAAGAGCCTGCGGAAACAACAGACCCGGTCCCGATCCAATCGGCACCGGGGTGAAGCCGCGCCACAGGCTGAGGCCGCGAAGCCTCAACAAGCCACGCGCGACATCAAAACCGGTATCTACTCCATGAAGGTCGTTGAGAATTCCGAATCATCCGGTTCTCCGATCATAGAAATGGAGCTTGCCCACGGATCGCGGCTGCACATCAAGCCTTCAGAAGTTCTGAAGCTGGTGGCGGATGACGCTCCATGGCGCCTTATCCGGGTTGGACTGGCTACCGACGACGGCACGCCGTTGTTCGATTATTGCTGCCGCCCTTAACGGTGGGCTTACGCCCGCCGGCAAAAACATCAATGTTCTAGACCCAAAGGGACCTTATGAAAAAGACACTCATAATTTCTGAAGCAGACAACATCGCGGCTCTTTTAGAGAACGACCGCGTAGTTGAATTTTTCGTCAATCGCGGAGAGCTGCTCCTCGGCGATGTTTATACCGCCACCGTGGAAAACATTTTGCCCGGCATCGACGCTGCGTTCGTCAATCTCGGCAAAGACAAAATGGGCTTCCTGCACGCCAATGACGTGCCCGGTTCCGGCAACCTCAAAGAGAAGCTCGTTCCCAAGCAAAAACTGCTCGTGCAGATCACCAAGGAGCCCACCGGACACAAGGGTCCCCGCGTTTCTACCGCGGTGAGCCTGCCCGGACGCTTCCTGGTGCTCGTGCCGGAAGAGCGCGGCGTTTCCATTTCCCGTCGCATCGCCGAAGCCAAAGAACGTGCCCGCTTGAAAGCCATCGTCAACCTTATGAAACCACCAGGCGTTGGCATCATCATCCGCACTGAAGCCAAAGGACAAGGCGAGCAAGAGTTGTTCGAAGATTTCGAGCTACTCTGGGATCGTTGGCAGACCATCGTTTCCGACGGGGAAGCCTCGATCGGACCGATGCTGATTTACCGCGACCAGGACTTGCTGTTCCGCGTAATTCGCGACGCCTATTCAAATGATGTCGCCGAAATTATCGTTGATACGGCTGAAGGGCAAAAGCGCGCTCTCGATTACATGCAAGGCTGGGCCAGCCGCAACACGAAGGTATTGGCTCACATGGGCGAAGAGCCGCTGCTCATCGCCAAGGGCGTTGACAAGGAAATCGAAGCGGCATTGTCCGATCGCGCCGAGTTGCCCAGCGGTGGTCACCTCAATGTTCAACCGACCGAAGCGCTCACCGTCATCGACGTCAACTCCGGTCGGTTCACCAGCTCACGCACACAAGCGGAAACGGTGCGCCGCACCAACCTGGAAGCGGCGCAAGAAATTCCGCGCCAATTGCGCCTGCGCAATATCGGTGGCATGGTCATCGTCGACTTCATCGATATGGACAGCCGGCGCGACCAGCAGCAAGTGTTGGAGCAATTCCAGCGCGCGCTCGAAGACGACCGCGCCAAGCCGCAAATCGGACAGCTTTCCGACCTGGGTTTGGTGGAACTGACCAGACGCCGTCAAGGACAAAGCCTGCGCGAGCTGTTCACGACTGCTTGCCAGGGCTGCCACGGACTCGGCGTCACGCCTACGCTCGAACTCGGCTTTGGCGACTTTCGCCGCGTGCTCAGCTTCAAACCGAAGGACGACGATTTAAGAGGTCGCCGCGGACAGCGCGGACGGCAACAGCAGAGCGCGCTGAAAGCTGTCACCGCAGGCGGTGGCAGAATCAGACAGATCGTCGAAGAAGAAGCGCCGGAGGAAGAAGCGCACGATGTTCCCGAGGACATTCTGCAGCAAGTGCCGGATGAGATTCTCGAGCATCAGCACGCTTTCGGCAAAAGCGCCCACCTCAACCTCGAAGAAAACGAGGACGACGAAGACCGCGATCGCGATGCGCATTTCGGTGAAGAACAGCGTGAATCAGCGTTCACGCGCGCTCCTTTGTACCGCGAGCCGACAGGCCGTTTCGAAGCTGAAGAAGCGGACGATGAGGACGACGAGGAAGACGACGATGAAGACGAAGAAACAGTAGAAATCTTCGAAGCTTCCGAAGTCGAGGAAGCCGAAGAAGAGGTCGAACAAGAAGCGATGGAAGAAGCCCGCGAGCAATTCGCTCATACGGCTTCACGCGCAGGCTCCGACGAGCCGGCATATTTTGCCTCAGAGCCGGAAATCGAAGAAGCCGAAGCGATCGAGGAAGTGCCCGAGCTGAAAATGCCGGAAAGCCAATACGAGACGGAGGTCGACCCGGTCACGGGCATCTTTCGATTGAAGGCGCGCCCAAACAACGCTTCCATGACCAGTGCTCTTGATGCCGGCACGGCAGGCACCGCCATGGCCACCGCCGAGCCGGGGCGAAGCGCCGAGCAGATCATCGAAAATGCCGTGCACAAAGCCGCTGATTGGAAGCACCATCAGCCGGAAGAAACTGCCGGAACTGTCGAGTTATCTGAAACTGCCCATCAGGAGCTCGTCTGGCAATCACCGGACAATGAAACGCACAATCACGAGCACGAGCACGAGCACGGTCACGACCGCGATCGCGAGCACGACTAGTTCGCCAGCGCACGGTACCGGCGGGCTTTAGCCCGCTGTGCGGAACGATACACGAGGGGCGGCGCTTATCGCGCCGCCCCTTCGTTTTCTTTAATTGAACCATCCGTTGTCCCTGCCGGCGGCGACCAAAAAGTTCAAGAGTCCCGGTGTTGCAAGTCCCACGAAAAGTATCGCCGCCCCTTTAGCAACGCCCCTCCATTTGGATTTCCCGGATTGCTTTTCTCTTAGCGCGCAAACGATGCTATAGATGCCCCATACGGTAAAGAAGATCTCGACATAGTTGGCGAAGAGATTGACTACCGTTTCCAACTGCGCAATTCCGTTTATACGAACGGATCCTGCTTGCAGATAATGGCTGTTTGTCTGGTCCAAACCGTCGTTTAGCCGTATACCGAATTGCTGGCGTTTTTCTTAGCCATGCTCAGGCTAAATCCAAAACGCACCGACGCCGAAGTCATCTCGGGCGGAAGTATTGATGCGTGCACGTTCGCTCTTGGATCTTGCGCGATCAGATCGTATAGGAATTTCAGATCGGGCGCGAATTTCTGTTCTTCGACATAAAACGCGCCGACGTAGCGGCCTTTGTGTACGAAAGCGAGGCAAGTTCCGACCGGGTTGAAATTCACCGCCAGGCAAGCCGTCTGCTCGCGCTGCGTGAGCCAACTTCCGATGTATTCAATGTAAGAGCGGGCATCAAGATCGTCGGAACGTTCCACCGGATAGCCCAGAAACAGTGCCGACATGGCCAATGTTACTTCTTCCGGCAAGTCATAAAGCATGATGTGCGTTTCGGGATCGGTCAAATCCTTGAACATCATCTGCAGTGAAGGCTCTGTAGGTTGCGGCTCGGGCAGAGACTTGTTGCCGTAAATGCAGCCGACCGCGCGGCCTTTATATAAGAGAACTGCCGACCGAGATTTGCGTGGCTCGCAAAAGGCCTTCATACAGCCGGTGCGCATGCCGCCTTCCATGTCGGTTATCAGCCACTCCAGGTCTTCATCGCCGATGCGTATGCTGGTGTTCTTTGTGTCTTCGCCTATAGATGGCAAAATCAAATCGATGGCGCGACGTAGCTTAAAGTCGACAGGACGATCGTTAGCCCAAACAGCGAACGCCGCCTCAGCCTCATCTTGTGGCTGGGCTGCCGCTGCCGGCTGCTGCTCGCCACCATTTTGGAGCTGAGCCTGCCAGTTGACGCCGCTTCCGGATTGCGCCTTGTATCTTCCAGACGTGTCGCCGACGCCCAGTTGGCTGTGCATTTTCGGCGAAAGCAAAACTCTGTTGTTGTGAACGCAAACGAACGAAGCAAGAACCTCCTCGCCGTCTTTTAATTTGGCGTCCGTCGGGAGGAAACCCGGCAAGTTGTCCTTCGGAATGTGGACCGCATAACCACCCGGCTCAGGACGAATTACTTTGCAGACCACGTTTTGGCCTGCTTTGTATCCAGTCAATTTCCACGGGTTTAGAGGCTTATTCATCGGTTTCCTTCGACCGGGAATCGGCTCGACACTAATGCCGATTCTCCCCTTTGTTTAATACCTCGATGCAGGTCACTATAAAACCTGTTTCGGGCCTTTTGGGACAAAAATCTGCCCCGTTGAGGCTGCCGCGCGTCGGCAAGCCTATCTTACCCTAAAGATTCCCTTGAAGAAGCTTTTCCACACGCCACCGGTGGAACTTTCATGGCCTGCAGGCGCTTCAGACGCCTCCCTTGGCGACTGAGGCCGTGAGCTGGAGATGGTTACCGGGGTTGCCTCAGCATCCATGCAGCCGGTTTCGGCGCGGGTGCTGTTCTTTTTGTGACAGCTTAAACAGGAGCCGGCGCAGCTGGGATCAAGCTCCACCCATTCATTGCAGCGTGGGCACTGAACGCCCGTTGCTGACCGGCTCGGCAACGGGAGCGGGCAACGGCATTTGGGACAGATAAGCAGTTCGTGCGACATATCAGCCCCGAGGCAACACCTCAATAGCTATGGCAATTTCGCGCCCAATCGCGATTTCGAGCTCATTCTTGCAAATGATTACCGGGCCGCCGGCAATGTTTTTCTCGACGAAAATCGCCGTGCCTGCGTCGATTCCAAACCGCATCGCTTGCAGCATCACGTCGTCGCCGGTGATGTGCGTCACGACAAACCCGCATCCTTCCTTTGCTTCAGCTAGTTTCATGGGTGGCGAGGAGTCCTGACCATACGCCCGGGTGCAGGCGGCGACTGCCGGCAAGTTGGACAAGTACCGAAAATTTTGAACTGCGCATCGATGACATCGAAGTCATAGCGAGCGCCGATTTTTTGTCCGGCTTCCTCGAGGAAGTGATCTTCAAATTCGATCGTCGTGTTGCAGCCGATACAAATGATGTGTTGGTGCGGAACTTTGTCTTGTTTGAGTTCGTAGTGCTTGTGCCCTTCGGCAAAGTCAAGTTCGCGCAAAAGTCCCAGCGTCGAAAGCAACTTCAACGTGCGATAAGTGGTGGCGAGGCTGACGGTAGAGCCGTCTTCGAGAAGCTTAGTGTAAAGCTCTTCTGCAGACAGGTGCGTGCCATGCGGCTGCTCACGGAAGATTTGCACAATGATCTCGCGCTGCGCGGTAATGCGATGCCCGCGCTTGCGCAGGCTCTCGTACACTGGCTTCAGCGGCTGCTCGGTTTTTACGTCGACCATTCCATCCTCGCTTCGCTTGACAACCGGCAATTATGCAGGCAGAAGCGTCCCATCAAACTGAGAATGTAGCAGAACCCGGAGCCGAAAACACAAGCCGGCGCATAAGGATCGGCTAATGACATCGTTTTGTAACTCGCTTGTTCGTAGCGGCGGGCGGAAGCCCGCTTTTGTCTTCGATCAGCGGGCTGCCGCCCGCCGCTACATGGCACGCAACAACAGAAACACATCGAAACGCTCCCTTTACAATTCCTGCTGCTGTGGTAAATTGGAGCTTTCCGTCAGGGTATAAATTTGCCTGGGCGATAGGAGTTCACCATGATTCGCAGGATTTCCGGCTGATATAAACCCAGCCCACGCCCCCGGGGCGGCCGCCATAGGCGGTGCTCGACTTTGCCTGCGTTTACGTGAACCTCTGGAGTTGTCCTGTGTTTGCCTTGCTTGGAAATAATCCTATTTTGTTTTTGCTGCTGCGCGGCTGGCAATATGCCGGCAAGCATCGCAAAAACATCATCTTTTACGCCGTGCTGCTTGCCGGCGCTACCGTGGTCAGCCTCTGCGAGCCATACGTAATCGGACGCGCACTGAATGCGGTGCAAACCGACAATGTGACCAGCACCGGCGGCGGTGCCAAACTCTGGCACGACGTCAGCACCAGCCTCTATCTATATTTCCTGATTCAGCTTGTGTTCTGGCTGTTTCACGGACCAGCGCGCGTTATTGAGCGTTATTGCGCGTTTCACATAAAGGCCGCGTATAAAGAGCATCTTTTTTCCGTGGTGACAAGCCTGCCTGTGCAGTGGCATCGTCAACACCACTCGGGCGAAAGCATCGATAAAATCAATCGCGCAGCCATCGGGCTCGGGACGTTTTTCGAAGATTCTTTCGAAATCGTCTATATGTGTTTGCGGCTGCTCGGCTCACTTGTGGTTTTGTTCTGGTTTATGCCGTTTGCCGGCTGGGTCGGTCTTGCCACCACGATTGTCGCCTTTCTGAATATCGCCCTGTGGGACCGCAAGCTTTACAGCCAATATCATCAACTAAACAAATTCGACAATCGCACGGCGTCCGCCGTGCACGACTACGTTACCAACATCGGTAGCGTCATTACATTGCGCTTAGAGAATCGGGTGATAGGCGAAGTCGTGCGCCGGATGTTCGCGCCCTTGTCTCTTTTCCGGCGCAACACGGTACTCAACGAGCTCAAGTGGGCTGTTACAACCATGCTCATCGCGACGATGATCACGGTAGTCTTGCTGATTTATGCTCACAACATCATTTCATCGGGACAAGCGGTTCTGGGCGGAACCTTCTTCACACTCTTCGAATATCTGCGTCGAATCGGCGATACGTTCTACAACTTCGCCATGATTTACGGCACCGTTGTTCGCGAGGCGGCGGATGTGAAAAGCGCCGACACCATTCTTGATGCGATGCCGGCATCACGTGCAGCAGAGCCGGCGAAGCTGCCCGCGGCTTGGCGGTCAATGTCAGTTTGCCACCTTCGCTTCCGTTATGAAGACGAAAAACATCGAGTCCATCATCTGGATGACGTTTCGATCCAACTTGCGCCCGGTCGTTCTATCGCGTTTGTGGGCGAAAGCGGCTCAGGAAAGAGCACGCTGCTGTCCTTGTTGCGCGGATTGCACGAGCCGCAGTCTGTCGGCGTACGATGCGACGGCCTCGACCTGCCCGAGAAGCTCGCGCATCTCACAGCCAACACCACATTGATCCCGCAAGATCCGGAAATTTTCGCCGACACGATCCGATTCAATATAACCTTCGGATTGGAGTCCGACGATTCGTCGCTGATGACGGCAATCCGACTCGCTTGTTTCGAGACGGTGCTGGCCCGCTTGCCCAACGGACTGGAGACCAACATCGCCGAAAAAGGCGTCAATCTGAGCGGCGGCGAAAAGCAACGGCTGGCACTTGCCCGCGGCATCTTCTTTGCCAAGGACAGCGACATCCTTCTATTGGATGAACCAACCAGCAGCGTCGACACCATCAACGAAGTTGCGATCTACACCAACCTGCTGCGCGAATATCGCAGCAAGTGCATCATCTCATCCGTGCACAAGCTGCACCTGCTGCCGTTGTTCGACATGATTTATCTGTTCAGCGACGGGGTGCTGGTGGAAGAAGGCACGTTTGAGGAGCTATTGGCGTTGAATGGAACGCTTGCCGCCATGTGGTCGAAGTATCAAGCATCGCGCGGCAGCGAAGAAACGGTGCTGACGATTACAGCGAACCTGACTGCATCACAGACGAGCTAGTGGCAGAAAAAACGCGGACAGTGCCAGAAGCCGAAAAACAGCAAGGCGCCCACAAAAACTGCTGGTAACCAAACCAAATGCAGAGCCGAATTAATCAACAAAGTTCCGGCAACGCTCAGTATCAAACTGAATAAGACACTCAGTACCAGAATCGACATTTAGACGTCCTCCACTCTTTTCGCAAAGACTAAGGCACTATGCGGAAGTTCCGCTTATGCGCATGGGGGAGTCGAATGGCTGAGCTACCGCTTTTTCTTCGAGCCGGCTTTGATGCCGCCCTTCTTGGTGGCCGGTGAGACTGGTTTGGCTTTGGCGGCGCTGACTTTAGCGGCCGTTGTTTTCTTCCCGCGCGCCGGTGCGCACTCCGCTTCGGATTTGCCGTTGCCGTTACTGCGTTTCGGCGCTTCCGGAGTCACAAGCCCGATCCCGGACTCGATGTTGTGCTTCACGTAGGGTTTGAGGAAATGACCGGTATAGCTCTCGTCCATGAGGGCGATCTGCTCCGGCGTGCCGGTGCCGATAATTGTGCCGCCACGGTCGCCGCCTTCCGGACCAAGATCGATGATCCAGTCGGCTTGCTTGATTACATCGAGGTTGTGCTCGATGACCAGCACGGTGTTGCCGGTGTCAACGAGTTTGTTGAGCACGACGAGCAGTTTGTCCACGTCGGCAAAAGACAAACCGGTAGTCGGTTCATCCAGAATATAGAGAGTCTTGCCGGTAGAACGGCGCGAGAGCTGTTCCGCCAATTTGACGCGCTGCGCTTCACCACCGGAAAGGGTGGTGGCAGGCTGTCCGAGTTTGATGTAATCGAGGCCGACTTCCATCATCGTTTCCAACTTCGAGATCGCTTTCGGAATCGCCTGGAAGAATTCAGTCGCATCTTCGACCGTCATTTCCAAGACATCGCCAATCGATTTACCTTTGAATTTGACTTCCAAAGTTTCGCGGTTATAGCGCGCGCCTTTGCAAACATCGCAAGTGACAAATACCGACGGCAGGAAGTTCATCTCGATTTCGTTCATGCCTTCGCCGCGACACGCTTCGCAGCGGCCGCCTTTAACGTTGAAGGAGAAGCGTCCCGGCAGATAGCCGCGCGCCTTCGCTTCGTTGGTCATGGCAAACACATCACGAATCACATCGAACAACCCGGTATAGGTCGCCGGATTGGAACGCGGCGTGCGTCCAATCGGCGATTGGTCGATGTCGATGACCTTGTCGATTTCTTCGACGCCATCAACGGTTTTCACCCCGACGGGAACGGGGACGGTTCCATACACGCAATGCCGCAGGTAATTGAACAAAAGATCGTTTACTAGCGTACTCTTGCCGGATCCGCTCACGCCTGTGACGGCGACGAATTTATTCAACGGGAAATCGACGTTGATGTTCTTCAGGTTGTTTAGCTTGGCGCCTTTCATGCGCAAATTCAAACCATTGCCGCTTCTCCGGTAAGCAGGCACAGGAATATGTTTGCGACCAGACAGGTATGCGCCAGTTAACGATTCCTCCGCCCCGCAAATGTCATCGATGTGGCCTTCAGCGATTACACGTCCGCCATGAACGCCGGCACCAGGTCCGATATCGATAATCCAATCCGCGCGTCGAATTGTGTCCTCGTCATGCTCAACAACAAGCAGAGTGTTGCCGAGATCGCGCAGCCGCTGAAGCGTAGAAATCAAACGATTGTTGTCGCGCTGGTGCAAACCGATAGACGGTTCATCCAGCACATATAAAACGCCGGACAAGCCAGATCCAATTTGCGTCGCCAGTCGAATGCGCTGCGCTTCTCCACCGGAGAGAGTGTTGGCGCGTCGATCTAAAGTCAGATAATCGAGCCCCACGTCATTCAGAAACTTCAAGCGCAGATTGATTTCGCGCAACACTTGATGAACGATCGTGCGCTGGCGTTCCGTCATTTGCGTGGGTAAAGCGGCGACGAAATCGACGAGTTGCAGCACCGATGTCGAGCAAAATTCAGCAATGGAAAGTCCACCCACGCGTACTGCAAGCGCTTCAGGACGTAGACGCGCGCCCTTGCAGGCATTGCACGGCATCTGGCTCATGAACTGCTCGATGTCACCTTTGGTTCGGTCGGAAGACGACTCTTCATAGCGGCGAGCCAAATTGTTGATCACGCCTTCGAATGGCTTTTTGTATTCCCAGAATTCGCGACCGTCGAAAGAGTTGTGACCGAGTTTGATCTTCTGATCGCCGCTGCCGTAGAGGAGCACATCCTGCTCGTCCTTGGTCAGCATCTCGAAAGGAACATCCATGCTGAACTTAAACGCCTTCGCTACCGAAGACAGAATCTGGTCGTAATATGGGTTGCTGGTGCGGGCCCACGGATAGATGGCGCCTTCGGACAATGTCTTGCTGGGATCAGGCACCACCAGCGCCGGATCGACTTCGTGGATATATCCTAATCCGTGACACCCATCGCATGCACCATACGGGCTATTGAATGAAAATGTTCTCGGTGCGATTTCCTGGAAGCTGACGCCGCAATTGCCGCAAGCAAACTGCTCGGAGAACAAAAGCTCTTCCGACTTGCCTTTGCCTTCTTCCTTTGGAAGAACCTCAACAACAACCACCGCCTTGCCCCACTTCAAACCAAGTGAAAGGCTGTCGGCGAGACGCGATTGAATGCTGGGTTTGACGACCAGACGATCGATTACCAGCTCGATGTCGTGCTTCTTGTTTTTGTCCATCGGAATTTCGTCTTCCAAATGGAGCACGTTGCCGTTGACACGGACGCGCGCAAATCCTTCTTTGCGCAGGTCGTTGAACAGCGCTTGATACTCGCCTTTTCGTCCGGCGATCAATGGGGCTAGAATTTGAATTCGCGAGTTTTCCGGTAGCGAAAGAACTTTATCGACGATTTGATCGATCGTCTGCGGGTTGATGAGCTGTCCGCACTTCGGACAATGCGGAATACCCACGCGAGCGTACAGCAAGCGCAAGTAATCGTAAATCTCCGTCACCGTACCGACTGTCGAGCGCGGGTTGTGACTTGTCGATTTCTGGTCGATCGATATTGATGGGCTTAGCCCTTCAATGGCATCGACGTCCGGTTTATCAAGTTGCCCGAGGAATTGGCGTGCATACGCCGACAGAGACTCGACATAGCGTCGTTGTCCTTCGGCAAAGACGGTGTCGAAAGCCAAGCTCGACTTGCCGGACCCGCTGACGCCTGTGATAACAACCAACTTGCTGCGCGGAATATTGACGTTGATGTTTTTTAGGTTGTGCTGCCTGGCGCCCTTAACGACAATCGCATCGGCATGTTTTGCCGGGCCGGCGCCCTTGAAGTCCAAGCTATCAGCCTCGTTGGCCATATCAATTTTCAACATTGGGATTCCTATGTGCCGCACGGCGGCGACGGCTCAATGACGACAACAATAACACAGATGCCTATTGAAATGCCTTTAAGGTAGTTCAGTGGTGGTACTGATGCCCGAAGTAGTTCACCGTAGCTTGGATACAGCCCAACCACAAACCAATGACTGCACCTAGTACCTCGAGCATTTTCAGCTCTTGCTTACAGATGCGTTTAATCACAGCCTCGAGTTGCTGCGGAGTGAACAACTCGATCTTGCGGGCAATCATGCCGTACACACCAAGCTGAGGAATGGCCTTTTCCAGCAATCCGCCCAATTCTTTTTTGAGGTAGCTGTAAACAAACCCGGTCATGTTGTGCTTGGCACGATCCAGCCACTCGGGCTTGATTGAAGCCGGGTTGAAACGCAAGATGGCGGACTGAACAGTAGCAATCGCCGGTGCCTGAATGTTTTTTACGGACAGAAGAATATCTTCCTTGTGGGTGACCAGAAATTCTTCGACGATTGAAATCGCCTGTTGACGAATTTTTGCGATCGTCTGCATTGGCAGCTCGCGTAAGTCGAAGTGCGCAATTCTTGTGGCAACCTGTTCTTCGATGCTGAAGTGTTTCAACAGGTCAGTAATAATCTTCTCTGCTTGCTCCGGCTCTTTCTCCAGAAAGTTGCGCCATTCATAGCACACGCGCTTGACGCCAATAATGCGCGCCAACAATTTATAGGGTCCACTGGCGTGCAAGTTGATTGATTCTTCTAACGCCGCGATGTTTTGCGGGCTGAGCAATCGCATGATTTCCAGACGAACGTTGGTGGCGGTCACAATGCTGTCCATAATCCAGGCGGCAGCTTCATCGGCTTGTGGTCGTGAAATGCGAAGTCCAAGAATGATCTGGTCGAAAATTTTCTCGGTGATCGTGGCGATGTGCCGAGAGCGCTTGGTCTCAACACCCTCAATCACGGCCAGCACGAGTTGCTCGAGGAAAGCCGGACTGAGCTCGGATATTTCATTGGCGAGGCGATGCAACTTGGTGATATCGCGAAATTCGGTGAGGATCGCTTCGAAAATGCCGTCAACGGACAGGTAGATGTTCTGCTCGGTGAGCAGGTTTTCGACTTGGGCTTTGATATCAGATGTGGTGAGCAGTGTCTCGGTGATCGTGCTGGCGACGGCTTGCGAAAGCTTGGAGCGCCTAGCCGGAAAAATACCCGGCGTCATCGGCACATGCCAGCCGAAAATGTATTTCGGCTCGTACGGATGAAACAACATAGTCAACGCCATCCAGGTGGCAATCCACCCGTGAAATGCGTAAAACAGTATGGGAAAGGCGTACAGCCAGAAGCATTGCCAGAAGGTGCCCCAGTCGATGTCCACTGTCAGTACCGGTTGTTTCTTTCCTTGATGCGGGCCGAAGCCCGCTTGGTGTCATTGGCGGCGCGGGCGAAAGCCCGCTTTATTCATACCAGAAGCATATATCTTTTGCTCCTGATTGGTCAGGATATATCAAAGTGCATTACTGGCTTTCATGTCAACAATATCGTAGACTACGGCTTAGTTGCAAACCATTCTGCATTCAACTTGACAGAAAGGCTTAAGGATGACTATGGCGCTTACGAATGACAACCGCAAGCTTACACCCAAGTCCGGTTCGAATATGAGATCACTGGTGCTGGCAGTGGTGGCACTTGGGTGGTGGCAGTGCGCCACCATTTCGATTGCTCCTCCGGCATATGCGGCGACGCAGCAGGCGGCACCATCGGCAACGCCAGCTTCGGCGGGGGCGCCTGCCGCACAAGCAGCGGCGACAGCACCACCGCTGTTGCCCGGACAGGTAGGCGCGAATTACGATGAAGCGATCAGATATGCCACCGCAGCGATGCAGCGCAAGATGTACCAGATGGCCGCCGACAACTTTCGCGCCGCCATAAAGCACAAACCTGACGCTCCGGACGCGCACCTGGGATTGGCGATAGCGCTTCAGGAATTGAATCTTACCGAAGATGCGCTCGCCGAATATTTTGAAACACTGCGTCTGAATCCAACTTACCCGGACGCAAGGCAGAGCCTCGGACTTTTGCTCATGAAGAAAGACAGCTGGGATGAGGCGGCAGGACAGTTTCTCCAAGTCTTGAAGTATGAGCCCAACGACCTCTCCACCCGCGGCAATCTAGGCATATGCTACGAGGAAAAAGGGCAATACGATACCGCGATTGAGCAGTTCAAATACATCGTATCAACGGCACCGGACAATGTTGCCGGGCACTACAACCTGGCAACAGCCTATGAAATGAAGTCGGATTGGGACGCCGCGCTTGGCGAATACAAACAAGTGATTCGACTGATGCCGCAAACTTCCGAACCATACTTGCGACTGGGACTCTGCCTGCTCAACAAGCGCGACTACAAATCCGCTGAAGCTTTCTTGCGGACGTCCGTCAAATGGGATACATCCAACTATCGCGCGTATATCGGCTTGGGGCGGCTCTACGAAGTCCAAAAGAAGGACAAAGACGCCACCGAAATGTACAAAAAAGCAATTGCCCTCAACCCCAAAGCTCCTGAGTGCAAGCTTTTGGTGCACAATATGATGAAACACCGGGCCGAGCAGCTCGGATTGCCGAATATCCCTGGACTGCAATAAACATCAGCTAACCAAATGAATAAAACAATCAAACAGCACGCTGTCCTGGCATTGGCAGCGCTCTCGCTTTCCGGCTTGCAGTCCGTGACGGCGGCAACCAACCAGGACAGAGCCGACATTTCCGCCACCATCATTCGATACAAGGCGGCAATAGGCGTTAATCCCAAAAATCCCGAAACTCACTTGAAGCTCGGACAGGCTTATTTGCTCAATGGCGAAACTGACAATGCCATGGGTGAGTTCAAGAAATCAATTGATCTGGACGAACGCAACACCGATGCATATATAGGATTGGCGCGCGCACAAATCCGCAAGCACGATTTCGATGCTGCTATCGGCACCCTGCGACAAGCGCTCAAGCACGATGCCAGCAACGCTGACGTGCACTTCAAGCTGGGCCAGGTGTACACACAAAAACGCCGCGATGACGACGCGATTGCAGAATATCGCCAGGCGATTCGCGACAGCGCCTCATACGAACCGGCGCACCGCGAGCTTGGTGCCGCACTTGGTTTTAAAGGAGACCTCGACGCGCAAATTCTCGAGGAGAAAAAAGCGATCGAGCTGAAGCCCGACGATCCCGACGCTTACTTCTATCTCGGCATGGGCTACATGGAATTGAACAAGCCGTCAGATGCGTCGGCTGCGTATGAAAAATGCATAAGCCTGGATCCCAAGAATGCTGAAGCGTATCACATGTTGGCCGCCTGTCAGGCGGCGCAGAATCAATTCGATAAAGCGATGCAATCAGCACGAGCTGCAGTCAAGCTCGATCCGAACAATCCCGACTATCAAACTACCGTGAAAAAACTCGAGGCGCACGGCGCGCACTGAGGCGGTTACATTTTGAAATTCTCATATCAATGAAGTGATACCACTATTCCCCGACAAAGCCGCAGCAGTCAAGGGACTGACAAGCGCCAGTATTGCTCAGCAGTGGCTCTTTTCCTTTGAGAAGCTTAACAACCGCAGGCTTCTAATCACTTGCAAATAGCCAATGGACCTTCTACGATACCCACACCGAGAACTCAAGGAGCGAGCGGGTTCACGCTATGATGGTCCGGCTTGCCCAGCCAGCAGTGCGATTTATCAGCAAATTGCGTTCCAAATAATGACGAGGTTTTGAGTCGTGACGGAAAAGTCGACTAGACAACAAGAGCTTAGCAAGGCCAACATCAAAGTAGTCGGTGTTGGTGGCGCAGGTTCCAACGCGGTCAACAGAATGATCGCCGCCGGTCTCAACGGCATTGAATTCTGGGCTTGCAACACTGACGCACAAGCGCTCGAGCTGGCAGCGGCCAAAAACAGAATGCAGATTGGTGGCAAGCTCACCCGCGGACTTGGCGCTGGTGGCAATCCAACTACCGGACAAAAAGCCGCCGAAGAAAGTCGCGAAGAAATTGCCGCGGCGTTGGCAGGGGCGGATATGGTATTCATCGCCGCCGGTATGGGTGGTGGCACCGGCACTGGTGCCGCTCCGATCGTGGCGGAAGTAGCGAAAGAATTGGGCGCGCTTACCGTAGGCGTCGTCACCAAGCCATTCATGTTCGAAGGACGCCGTCGCAGCACACAAGCGGAATGCGGCATCGCCGAAGTAAAAGAGCGTGTCGACACGTTGATCACGATTCCCAACCAACGCTTGTTGGAAGTAGTTGATCACCGCGCGTCGATGCAAGATGCCTTCGTTGAAGCAGACAAAGTCTTGATGCAAGGCGTTCAAGCGATATCTGACATTATTACCGTCCCTGGACTAATCAACGTCGACTTTGCTGACGTCAAAGCCGTCATGCAAGCCGCCGGCAGCGCCCTTATGGGTGTCGGCCGCGCCACAGGCGAAGGCCGCGCGGTGGAAGCCGCCCGCAGCGCCATCAACAGCCCATTGCTCGAGACCACCATCGACGGCGCCTCCGGCGTCATCTTCACGGTCACGGGCGGTCCGGACCTCACCTTGCACGAAGTGCAGGAAGCCGCCAACGTGGTCTACTCGGCTGTTTCCGACGACGCCAACATCATCTTCGGCGCCGTTATCGATGACAGACTGCACGGCGAAGTGCTGATCACGGTTATCGCCACGGGCTTCGACATGATCGTTCAACCGCAGATGACGGTGCGCCCAATGGTCGCCGCTCAACCGCGCCCCGTCGCCCAGCCGGCCGGAATCCCCGTTGCCGCCGGACGCACGGAAAATGGCTACAAGAAATTGGCCAGCGATATCCTCGATATCCCCGAGTTCTTGCGTTCTCGCGGCCCTAAATAACAGACGTAGGTAGCACCACTGTCTACAATGTCACGGTTCTCAGAACCCGCGCCCGGCGCGGGTTCTTTGTCTTTTTCCAATTGAGTTGTTTAACTTTCCTGTGTTGAACTAAAAATGCGACCAAGGGGGGTGTTTGTTCCATGCTTGTTTTATTGGCAGAAGACAGTGACACGCTGCGCGCAGCTCTCGAAAAGCAGATTGCCTCGATGGGGCACGAAGTTCATTCGGTGAGAAACGGCTGGCATGCGGTGCTGAGCTTTCACGCTTACCAGTACGACATCATATTTATGGACATGCACATGCCCGTTATGGACGGGTGGGATGCCACCCAAATGATCCGCGACTTCGAGAAGATGCACGCGCGGTCGCGGGTTCCCATTGTCGCGGTTACGTCGCTGTTCGACAGGCAGGCTTGCGTCGCCGGCGGCCTCGATGATCACATGAGCAAACCGTTCAGCCCAATGCAGCTTTATGCGATCCTGACGCGCTGGATCATGAAGAAGAAGGCGGAGGTCAAATCCGCGGAAGTGGAAACATCAACGCCCGCGCTCCAGCAACCGGACAACGCACGTTTGAGCTGAAGACCGTTCCGAAATTGCAAACTCGTCTTAAAGATCTGTTGACACAAAAGTCTCAGCTCTCATAATGGAATGACTATGCGTAATTGCCTACACATGCAGCCTTACTTTGTTCTCGTCGCCGAAATCGCGACGAAAGCGGAGGGCGCGTGTATGGCGTGGACGGGATAACAGCCCGATCCAAATCTCGCATATACGTCGTGAGCCTCCCAAAAGTGTTCGGGGGGCTCGATTTTTTTCAAGGTGATCGAAATGAACGCAGTGGAAGTGGAAAATCTGAAGAAGGTGTACGTGGTGCACAAGCGCGGCGGTCTGTTCAAGACGAGGTCGGAAGTTGTCTCGGTAGATGGAGTCAGCTTCAGCGTGCCGGCAGGGCAAGCCGTCGCATTCATCGGACCCAACGGCGCCGGCAAATCCACCACCATTCGCATGCTGACAGGCATTTTAAAACCTACCAGCGGCGACATGCACGTACTCGGCTTCACCCCCTGGAAGGACAGATCAAAACTGGCTTTTCACGTGGGCGCGGTGTTCGGACAGCGATCGCAGTTGTGGTATCACTTGCCGGCA
>Ga0134128_10000145_pt1 | contig 98507 bp, 70 predicted proteins | sample KB31754_FD_96462 | JGI IMG/M metagenome (GOLD analysis project Ga0134128, IMG submission 96462) | Terrestrial soil microbial communities with excess Nitrogen fertilizer from Kellogg Biological Station, Michigan, USA - KB3-175-4 | ecosystem: Environmental > Terrestrial > Soil > Unclassified ... | reverse complement strand
TACATGCCCCCGGCGGCAGCCTCGTAACACAATTACCCAACCGCGTGCAGGATTGGCTCCTGGCCCACCTCGCCGCCGCAGCCTGAGGCGGAAAAGTGCAAAAGTCGAGGTTACACTTGCCGGGTTGTCACATTTCAACCCCAATAATGACGTAACTATATAATCCTAAGCATCTTACGTTGATGAGGCGCGCTCACGAGCGTGTAACATGATAACCCGCGTCTATCGTTTGCCCCCGCTATCCGTATTTCCACTTGAAATATCACTTGTCAATACAATTTACATTTTATCCCTCGCTCGCCACGCTCATTTCGCTGCCAACTCCTTTTCCAAAATCATCTGCACTCCTCCAATCTGCACGTCGCGGGCGACGATCTTGCCGGTAGGCGAGATGATCCAGAGCGATGGGATCGCCTGAATTGCAAACGCATCGAACGCATCCTGCGTTCCCGCGGCCCCGCCGTACCATTGGGTCCAACTGAGTTGATGTTGTTTGAGGAATCGCGCGGGGTTTTGCATCTGGTCGTCCATGGAGATGCCGACCATGACGAGCCGTTGATCGCCGGCGAATTTCTCGCTGAGCTTCTGAAGCTGCGGCATCTCCGCGATGCACGGCCCGCACCAGGTCGCCCAGAAGTTGATCATCACGACTTTACCGCGAAGATCGGAAAGGCGCACCTTCTTTCCGTCGTAGGTTTGGGCCACAAAATCCGGCGCATCGGAGCCGGGTTTGAAATCATGCTCGGCAACGGGGCGCGGCGTCATGGTGAATGTGCCGAGGCTGAAGGGTTGGCTATTGTCGCCATCGTCCGCTTCGCGCACCGTGATGATTTTGCGGATCGAGCCAAGCAGCGGAATCACGTTATTTTGATCGGGCTTGTCCCCATTCAAACCGAAATAGATGACATATTGCCCCGGCGGGATGTTGTCGGCCCGGAAGCTTCCATCGTGATTGAAGTGAATGCCGTAACTCGTCGGGTGCGACAGATACTGGCGATAGGTGGGCGAGTCGAGGAATGCCTGGTAGAGCTTCTGCTTTTCCTCGGCAGGCAAGCGATCGTATCCCGGCGGAGGGATAAAGGGCGTCTCCATTGCGAGGATCGACCCCGTCTGAGGGCGGCTGGTCTTGGCCAATAAGTCCGCGGGAATAGTCAGCTTCCCGATCACCGTCCGTCCGGTTCCGCCGAGTTGAAGCGTTTGATGTTCGCCCGACTTCAGTTCGATTTTCGCCTTCAATCGTTCGCCTGCCGAGCCGAAGCCGGGAGGATCGTCGGCAGTCAAATTGAGACGCCCGTCGGCCACCCGGGCAAACTCAAAGTGTCCATGCTCGTCGGTCGTGGTTTCATAGCGGAACCAGCCTCTAGCCAGTTCCTTCGGGCCCGGATCCATTGCTCTGATCGTGACGCGCTTTCCGATCGCCGGCTCTTCGCCATCGTAGATAGTGCCTTCCAAAGCTGACCACGGCCCCAGCTTGACCGATTCCGCTTCGCCCTGCCCGTCGCAAAGCCATTCGGCCCATCCCGATTTGTGAACGGCAAACACGGTTACTATTCCTTGTCTGGGTGGAAGCTGGAAGTGTCCCTTGTCGTCCGTGACCGTGTGATGGACCTGGCGCATTTGAAGTGGCTCGATCTGCCCATTTCTAACAGTGACGCCATACTGCTCTTCCAATGCAACCTGGGCATGGACCGCTGGCCGAACATCCGGCTGGCGAACCGTTCCGGTAAGAGGTGTGCCGCGCCTGAGACGCCCACTGAATTCAAATGCCGCCGCATCAGATAAAATCGGCGATTCCAGAGGCAAATAACCGGCCGATTCGATACGCACGATATATTGGTCCCCACGGCTCGCGAGCGGCACCTGGTAAATCCCATCAGCCCCCTCCGCGTCGAACATCCCTGCCATCCGCATGCGATCACGATCCTTTTTTTGGACCGTCACCGTCGCCAAAAATCCCTTGATCGGCTGGCCCGTCTGGTCATCGACGATCTTCCCGTGCACAGTGGCGACCGTCGGCCGCGCAGTCGGTTCATCGCTTCCTTCATTCAGCGTCACCTTGTGCTGCGAGCCGTCGGCGCTCCAGAGCAGGCGCTGTGCGCGGGCGTATCCCTGCTTGTATACCGAAACTTCAACAGGCCCCGCCGGGGCGCCGCTCCAAACAAAGTTTCCTTGCGGATCGGTCAAAACATAGGAGCGCAATCGCGGATGATCTTTGTAGGGAACAAACTGAATGTACGCTTTGACAATCGGCTGTCCCTGAGCATTCACCGCACTACCCCGAAGCTGTTGCCCCTTTTGCACTTTGAATAAGAGCGGTTGCGTGTTGTCTCGAGTGAGGTTCGCGCTAATAAGAGCGGGCACAAAACCGTCCGCGTCTGCCATGAATTCCCGTGGCCCCGGCTCAACGCCGCGCAGCGTGAAGTGCCCCTGAGCATCGCTCTTCACACCATTCACCGAATCCGCCCCAATGCTTGCATTGGCGATTGGTCGGTTCTGCTCGTCCACAATTTGGCCCGCAACTGAGACGCCTCGTCGAATGATCGTGACCAGCGCCTTGCTTTTCAGGAGATCGAACTCCTCGATGCCACCCCGATCCTGAGAAGAACTCCATATGTAATCCAGATGCCGCACATCGACCATGACCTGCGCCGGATGTGCTGGCGAACCGTCAAAGGTCCATTTGCCATCACGGTCGGTCGTCGCGGCTCCCGTGCCATCGGCCCAAAGACCTGGAAGGTTGGGCCTTTTGCTCATCGCCTCGAAAAAGACTTTTGCTCCTTCGACAGGCTTGCCATCCTGATCATGAACGATTCCGCCAACCGTGGTTCCCGGGGCAATTGGCAGCGTTAGGTGATCGGCCCAGAGCTGAGCACCCGCACTCTTGCCAAAGACGACTCGCGCGGAAACAAAACCGTCTTTACGGACAGAGACGATCAGCTCCTTTGCCCCCGCCGGCAGCGGAATTCTTGTTTCGCCCGATCCGCCAACTTTGATCTTCGTACCTTCTCCTCCATCAATCTCGTACCAGCAATCCACATCGCCGAGCGGCTTTCCATTATCCGCGCGAACGAAATTGATCAACATCTCGCGAGGCGCAGACTGGGTTGTGGCTGCACGCGATGAATAAGTCAGGGACGATATGAACACGACAAACAGCGTAATGATTGCGTATCGCATGGCACGCTCCCCTGAAAGTGGATCTGCTGGAGCTATCTTGTCCGCTAAGAAGGCTTCGCAATGCTACCCAACGATCACGGAGGTGAGTAGCAAATACTGAATAGGAACAATGTATTTAATTCCCAACCCTGCTGTCACCAATCATTGGACTTATTGCCTCTAGGTCAGGAGTATTTCTTTAGGCGGGGCCTCTTTATGCAAAATCAGAAGCCAAAGGGATTGAAGCGGTTCAGGAAGATGTGGACAGCCGATCTCGACAAACATTTTCTTATGTGTCGAACGACTCCGACTGGTGAAGTTCGGTATTCGATTTTTGGGCGCGGCGAACGAGCCGCGATTATTCTAATCGATGAAAATGACGCTTTGGCTTCCGAAGTTAAGCGACGGATGCTTGATGCGGGAGTCGCAGTGATATCGAGTTTCCAAGAAGGATTGGAGCGCGGTTTCTTTAAAATTATTTGAGCCTACCCGCCCAGGGCCCCGCTAAGTCACCAGCGGTGGTCTTCCACTTCCTAAGAGAGGCGTGAATTGAAGTGGTCGGGCCGCAGCTGCGGACTGGGCGCGGTGCCGCACTCCGGGCACCGTTCGGGGGTGGCCTTCAAGTCATACCCGCATTGAACACAGCAACCCGTAGCTTTTCTATGGTCGCGGATTGCCTGCCGCTTGAGGAAATGCAATGCGACCAGCCCGGCAGCGGCAATCACGGTTGCCCATGCGCCAAAAATGATCCGGTCGGCAAGTATAATCCTCTGCGGACCAAACCATATGAGGCCCGTCATCGACACCCAGAAGACGAGCACCATCAAGCGCAACGACGGTATTTGGCGGATGACCTTCGCGGCGTTGGGCGCTTTCCTTGTGGAAGGAGCTTGCCGCGGCAGTTCCAGATGTTCCTGATGCTCCCCCATCATGCTCATCTCAATAAATCAGCCACTTCGCTACTGAGATTCTGTACCTCAAAGGACTAACTGTATTCCAGCATCCCCCCGTTTCGCTGATAAAGGAAATCAACGGTATTTCGCCGACTCCGCCGCCCACGTCGCTTGCGCTTTCGCGGACGGACGCGCTGCGGCCGCGAAGGCGCAAGCGACATGGCGGCGGTTACCGGCGATGGGATGGATTCAATCGTACGGCGCTCACCTCTGGCTTTACCCGCGCCATTCGCTATGATCTTTCCTGCCGAATTTCATGGAGGAAATCTTGGCGAATTGGATTTCATGGATGATGCGGGCCGTGCCCGGGACGGCTGCATTTCTGCTCGTTTTTTCCTTTGGATGTCAGGCCAAGCGCGTAGCGCCGGCAACTGTGCCGACGGCGATCGACTTCACTGCGCCATTGCCCGAGGGGCAGATGGCGTTGCAGAAGATTTCGCCGGGCGAATATCCGGATTTTTCAAAGGCGCTGGGACGAATGAACACCGCGGATCTGAAGCGCGCGGTGAATAACAGCCTGGCGTATCTGGCGCGTCCGAGCAGCCAGAAGAAATATCCATATCTGGATATCGATCATGCCCGCGCGGTGGCGTCGCTGCGTGCGTTCGCGGCGTTGCTGGATTCGGGGGTGCTGAGCCAATCGCCGGCAGAATTCAATCAGGAGATCGCCGACACGTTCGAAGTCTATCGAAGCATCGGCGCGCCATCCCCCAATGGCAGCGGATATACCGGTAAGGTGCTCTTCACCGGCTATTTCACGCCGACCTACGACGCCAGCCTGACGCGCGGCGGATCATACCAGTGGCCCATCTACAAGCGCCCCGCGGATCTGGTCAGCGATGAGAGCGGCGACGTTGCTCATAAGCGCATGCCTGATGGGACGCTCGCGCCTTATCCAGATCGAAAAGAGGTCGAAAGCGGTTTGGTGGCCGGGCAGGAACTGGCGTGGGTCACGAGCCGATGGAACGCGTATGTCATCACCGTGCAGGGCTCGGCCCGGCTGCGCCTTCCCGATGGGCGAATCCTGGAAGTGGGCTATGCCGGCAGCAATGGGCGCGAATATGTGAGCCCGGGGCAGCAGATGGTGGCAGATGGTGTGATCTCGCGCCGGGATCTGAGCTTCGAGACGATGCGCCGCTATTTTGCCGAGCATCCGGAGGCGATGGACAAGTACCTCTGGCTCAACCCGCGCACCGTCTTCTTTGCGAATCGGCCCGGCGGGCCTTTTGGATCGCTCAACGTCCCCGTGACGGCGTTTGCTACGATCGCAACGGATAAAGCAGTTTATCCGCCGGCGATGGTCGCGTTTCTTTCAGTGCCGATCCCGGCAGCGTCCGCAGGGATGATGCCGCAGGGCAACGGCAGCGCTTCGATGGAGAACAACTACAGCGGCTTCATGCTCGACCAGGACCGCGGCGGCGCGATCCGGTCTGCGGGCCGTACTGATATTTACATGGGCATCGGTCAGTCCGCCGAGCAGGTTTCGGGGCATCAGTTGGATGCCGGGTCGCTCTATTACCTCGCGGTGAAGCCGGGGCTGATGGAGAAATATTCCAGTGGGGTTGTCTCGCGCGGAATCGAATAAACGGGCGCTGGGGTCGATACGCCTCCGCTGGGGCGGGCCGCTGTGGCTCGCCCCGTTTTTGTTTTGTTGAGCGTTCGTCCCTCCCCTTTTAGCCGCTCCGCCTGCGGAGCGCGTCAAGCGGCGCGGAATCCGACTGCACTGTAAGAGCGACGAACGATGCTACTTGCAGGTCGAAAATTCGTTTGCGCGGGACATGCACTGGACGCGCTCCGCAGGCGGAGCGGCTAAAATAAGCAGGACGATGCTGAGGCATCGACAATGAAGTAGAAGCGATGTCGGAGAAACGAATGCGTACGGGCATTGTGGCGCTATGCAGCTTCCGCAAGCGCATTCGAGAAGTGCTGGTGCACTTCGATGAACTGTTTTTCGACGGCAAGAAAAGCTTCCACCAGCACCGGATCGAAATGATTGCCTTTGCCCTCAAGGATAATCGATCGCGCGGTCAGGTGGGTAAAAGCGCCTTTGTAGACACGCTTGGAAACCAGCGCATCGTAGACATCCGCCACCGCGACGATCCGCCCCGAAAGCGGGATCTGATCTCCTGCTAAACCTTTCGGATATCCGGTCCCATTCCATTTCTCATGATGCGACTCGGCGATTTCCCGTGCCATCCGCAGATAAGCAGCCCTGGGATAACGGCGCGCTGCCGCTTCCAGCGTTTGAGCGCCCATCGTCGTATGGGTCTTCATGATGTCGAATTCTTCATCGCTGAGCCGGCCGGGCTTGAGCAGCACGCAGTCGGGGATCGCGACCTTGCCGATGTCGTGCAGCGGGCTCGTTTCGTAAATCAGTTTGACAAATGAGGGGTTGATTTCTTCAGGATATTGCCCGGTGCGGAGCAGATGATCGGCAAGCAGGCGCGAATAATTCTGCACGCGCTCGAGATGTTCGCCGGTCTCGGAATCGCGCGACTCGGCGAGCTTGGCCAGCGCGAAGATGGTCATGTCCCGCGTTTCCAGCGAGACGATTCGCTCGGCCACGCGCACGCGGGCCATCAGCTCATCGGGATCGAAAGGCTTGCTGATGAAATCGTCGGCCCCCGCCGCCAGACCTTCGACGATGGACGCCGAGCCGTTGCGCGCGGTCAGTAGGATGATGTAGACGTAGCTTCCCAGTTGCCGGCCGCGGATCGCCCGGCAAAGCCCCAGCCCGTTGAGGTTGGGCATCTCCCAGTCGGAGATGATCAGTTGATAATCGCCCTTGGCCAGAACGCGCAGCGCCTCCTGCCCGTCCGCGGCGCAGTCCACCTCATGGCCCGCTTCAGCCAGGGCGAACTTGAGGACCTCCAGGCTCACCGGTTCATCATCGACGATCAGAATTCTCACGAGCCAACCTCCACTTTCGATGCGGGTGTGCCTGCGGATTCCGTTGCGGCGCTAAGCGCGCTGGGGATATAGGCCAGGCAGGAATCGAGCTCCGCTCGCAGCGAATCCAACTGCTCTCGCACGGCATCCCACTGCCCCGCGCGGGCCTTGGCCTCAGCTTCTGCCGCTGCCAATCGAAGCGGCTCGGCCGCGACGGTGGCTGCCATGCCTTTGAGGGTATGAGCGCCGCGCGTCGCCGCCTCGGCATCGTTTTGATCCAGCGCCTTCACGAGAGCCTGGAGCGTTTCCACCGATTGCGTCCGGAATTTCGACAGAACCTTTTCCGCAAAATCGGGCCGGCCGAGGCAGCGATGAAGCAGCGAGGCGACTTCAATCGGAGCGGGGCCTTGGGCGGCATGATTTGCGGCGGGAACGGGCGACGCCTTCACCTGGACCTTCGACCGTGCAATGAAGCGTTCCATCATCTCCATCAGCTTGTCCGGCTGCAGCGGCTTGCTGAGATAATCATCCATGCCGGCTTCAAGGCATCGATCGCGATCTCCATTGAGTGCATTGGCGGTCAGCGCGATGATCGGCAGACGATCGCTGCGCCCCGGAAGCGGTGCGGCAGCCTCGCGCCGGCGAATAGCGCGCGTGGCTTCGAAGCCGTCCATTTCCGGCATCTGGCAATCCATCAGCACCAGATCGAAATTGCCTTGAAATACCGCTTCGATCGCTTTCTTTCCGTCATCCGCGCATTTGCAGGCGTATCCCGCCTGGGCCAGCAACTCAACGGCGACCATCTGATTTACTTCATTGTCCTCGACTAGCAGGATACGTCCCGCGCGCGGGCCTGAATGCTGGACGCGCTCGGGAGCGCTGTGCTGCGGCGCGCCGGAATTGCCGGCGCGGGCCACCGCGCCCATGATCGTGTTGAAAAGCTGTGATTGACGGATGGGCCGGCCGATGTGGCCATCGAATCCCATTGATGTCGGATCCGTGTCTGCGTGTGAGCTCATGCCAGTGACGATCATCAATGCCGATTTTCTGCCTGGCGCGGAATTCCGAATCGACTGCGCGAGCGTCTCTGGCGCTGCGCCTTCGACTGTGTCATCCACCATCACCACATCGAAGCTCGATTGAGTGGCCGAAGCTTGTTCTATCAAGCTGAGCGCTTCGCTGGCATTGGCCGCCGTCGCGGCCTCGAGCTGCCAACTGGAGAGCTGAGCGACGACGACCTCGCGATGCACCGGATTCGGATCGATGACCAGCACCTTCATGCCGCGCACGTCAATTCGCGGCTGGATCCATTTGGTCGCGTTGGCGGACATGCCCAAGGCGACGGTGAACCAGAAAGTTGAGCCTGCGCCGGGCGTGCTATCGACGCCGATCTGACCGCCCATCAATTCGGCCAGTTGTTTGGAAATCGCCAAGCCCAGCCCCGTGCCGCCATATTTGCGTGTTGTTGAAGCATCGATCTGCGAGAAGCTCTTGAAGAGCCGATCGCGACGCTCCGGCGGAATGCCGATGCCGCTGTCGGTCACGGCGAAGCGAACGATCGCCTGGCCAGTCTGCTGGCTGTCGAGCGTCACGCGTACGACGATCTGCCCGCGCTCCGTGAACTTGATGGCATTGCTGATCAGGTTCACCAGCACCTGCCGAACACGATCTGGATCCCCGCGAACGGGCCGACCGATAGCCGGATCGACATGGCAAGCCAGCAGCAGGCCTTTCTTCTCGGCGCGATGCGCGAACATCTCGACCACTTCCTCGACCGCGAGCGCCAGATCGAAATCGATTTCGACCAGTTCCAGTTTCCCGGCTTCGATCTTGGAAAAATCGAGGACGGCGTTGAGAAGCGTCAGCAGCGAATCGGCCGACGATTTCACCATCGTGGCAAATCGCCGCTGGCGTTCGTCGAGCTGCGTTCCCAGCAGCAGCTCGTTCATTCCAATGACGCCGTTCATCGGCGTGCGGATTTCGTGGCTCATGGTGGCCAGGAATTCGCTCTTGGCGCGGTTGGCCGCTTCCGCAGCTTCCTTGGCCGATTCCAATTCCGCGGCGCGACCAGCGATTTCCAGCATTTCCTTTTGCCCGCGCAGGCAGGAGGCGATGAGGAAGATATCTTCGAAGATGACCCAAGCCGCGTGCTCGAGCCAGCGCCAGGGGCTGGCGGTTACCACGCCATAGACCGACTGGGGAAAATAAATGCCGCGCAGCAGATGGTCGGCGGCGACGACGACGGTTGCCGGGATCAGCACCTGCCACTCGCGATAGAAGGCAAGGAAAGCGAGCGATCCAAAGACGTGGAAATGCGTTTCGATTCGCCCGCCGGTCAGATGGATCAGCAGGGCCGACCAGAGCATCTGCGCGACGGAGATGACGTATCGCGTAATCGCACGACCCGGCATCACCAGCGCGAGAAAAATCGGCGGGCTGCTGATGGCGCCGCCGAGAAAAATGGCTGCCCAGACATGCGGATGAATGTGGCTTTCGGTGCCGGTCCAGGTTCGGGGCGAAATGAAGATGGCCGCAACGATTCCGAAGATCCATTGAAGGACCATCAGGATCGCGAAGATGCGATCGGTGCGCCGGTAGATCGACAGGCGATGAGCAGTGTAAAGCTCAGCAGCTCGCTTGGCAGTTGCGTCGCAGGCGATGGGATCAGTCGTTAGCGTTTGCATGATTTGGATCCATCCATGAGACACTCACCGGGCTTGAACAATGGGCATCCATACACGGGCGTGTTGGCGGGTTTGGCGGTGTGAGAAATTGAATGATCGAGGACCAGTTCTTCGATCGCGGACCGACCGGCGTTGTCTCCGCTGTGGCCGCGCGATTCGGTGATCCCACCGGCAAAGATCAGTTGTCCGTTGGTGGAATAGAGAAGCGATTGGCCGCTGGTGGCGGCACCAAATCTGCGCGCCTGCGCGCCATCTTCGTCCTCCACAACGCTCACATCGGGAATGGCGGCGGCGCTGGTCCACAGATCGGTGTGGACCCATTCTTCCGACATGCCTTTGGGATGCAGCATGAGGACGGTGGTCGTCAATTTGCCCTGGCAATGGGTCATCAATTCCGCCAATTCACCGATCGTGGCGCGAGAGCAGGGACAATGCGGATGGACCAGCAGCACGAGCGTCGGCAGGCCCGGTCGGCGGGCAATTGGCGCATCGTCCGGCCAATGGATGGGCGAATTCGCCGGCGCGCCGGCAGCTCCCTCATATTTCCAAAGCCCAATCGCTCCAAAGGCGACCAGTGCCGCCCAGCCCGCAAGCCCGGTAACACAAAAAACGCGACGAAACGAATTACGCATTTTTGCCCTTTGCGATCGCTTTGCCCGGCGCGCACCGCCTCACCAAAGCGATCGGCCTCCTGCTTTCAGATTCGACTAGGTCCGATGTGAACTTAATCCGAATGGATCAATTGGAAGGATGGGGAGATGAAATGGACTATTTCGAAGCGGTAATTATGCGGATTCGCGCCACGCGGCGCCGGCGGGTTGGAGTGCGAGCTCGGATGGCTCGAGGTGAAGCCCTTGCGTGGTGTCTTTGAGGATCCGGATGAAACGTCCGCCGATGGCGTAGCTGCTTGCATCAACGGGTTGCCAGAAGGCCACCTCGCAGAGAATGACGGCCGGCGCATCGCCAAGCTGCGGCAGCACGAGGGCAAACTGGTCATCGAGCCGCATAGGGCGATCGATTAGAAAGCCCACGCCTGCACGCGAAAGATCGCGCACGGCCACTTCGCTGGTTCCAAGGCCGCTCGTGGCGGTCAGGGGAATGATGGTGGCCTGGACGTCCATGGCCGAGCGGGGGGCGAAGCGCTGCTCGTTGGGGAAGTAGGCCGCCTGGGATTCAAGCGTCAAGAGACTTCGCGAAAAATGTTCGGCGGTCAGTTCCATGCGTCGTGCCTGAGCTCCTCTGTACGAAAAGCCCCGGCATAGGTTCATCATCGACGGATGGAATATGTGACTTAACGGACTTTTACGGGCGGGATGTGGCGATTTTTGCTGATTTGGTGGCTCGGATTGCGGCATCGTGAATCCGCTTTTCGACTTCGGGGATTGGGATGGATTCAACGTGACTGTCGGCACGAAGAACTACGATTGTCTCGTTCTTATTTGCAGCGGACGCGTTGAAAGGTTCGCAAGCGATGATCTGCTCGTCAGCCATGTCCTTGATGGGCAAACCCGCGCCGAGATACATGAATTCCGGAGGATTCTGGAGCTTGGCGCCGTGAGTTCTGGTGGGAGGACATTGAGTATCTTTGGGTTCAAACCCCGCCCCCGCAACGGCATCTTTCAGGTTGTCTGGCAACCGCCCGCCGTGCTCTCCTGCATACAGACACACTGCATCATCGACGTAATGAAGGCGGATTCCGCTCATTTCATCGTCGTGGATGCGACGGTCCACTCCAACGTTGTCGAAGATTTTGTAGAGTACAAAAACGACCAGGAGGGTTGCGATCGTGATCCGCCAGAAGGATGGCACGGCTAACTCCCGCTTCCGTTTCACCAATCGAACATCCGCCTGCCCAGGTCGATCGCATTGTCCTTGGCAATCGGCGGAAACGATTTAATGCGCTTTCGGCGAAAGAAGATTTGCCGGGCCACCGGCGCGGCTCGGTCTCGATCGGCGGCGCGAATGTAAAGCTCAATATCGCGGGCTTCGTTACCGCCGCGGTCGTGGCGAAAGACGTCAATCTTCTTTCGGCCCAGCTCCACTTCGATGGCCCGAGCCGCGGCCAGATCCTGCGTGCGAGTGAGCAGAAGATCGAACTCCAGGGGGATTGCAGTCACCGGCTGTGCGGGCACGCCAAAACCCGGAGGGTTATTGGTATTGCGAGGATTGCGATAATCCAGCGGCTCAGCCATGGTGCGTCAGTTTACCATTTTTTCGCGACTGATTCTTGGTTGAATTGAACGATCGCGGTTCCGTGTGCGAATGCGCAAGCGACCTGCCGTGCATCGCGGCGAGGCACGGCGTAATTTTTCTTGGGAAAGCATCGGAGCTCATTTCAACTCCATCCTCCCCCAGTCCTCCGGGCGGCCCTGGACGCCGGAACGGGGGGACCAGGCGATGCGGGATTTGTTGATGTTTTCGCCGATTGCGGCGTCGGCTTTGTCGCCGTCGTAGATGATTAAATTGAAGCCCATGATTTTGCCGGAAGTGGGAGCGATCCCGATTTCGTCGAAGGGAATGGCAGCCTGAATGCGATAGCCGGCGCGCGTGCGGTTGGAAAAGAGTCGCATGTGCGGTGCGGTTTCTTCGATCGGCCCCTGGTTGGCATCCGCATCGCGCGCAGCTCGGACATGGCCGGTGGTGTCGAAGGGAAAGATGCCGACCTTGAAGCAGCCGAGCGTGTTTTCGGCGCCGCCGGCGGGATCGAGGCAGATTTCGATCGAGTCGCTGCGCCAGTGGCCGCGGATGTCATCCGGCGCGATGTTGGAAACGACCACATCATCGCTCACGTCCACGTCGAAATAGAGGAACTTGGCGTCATGGGCGACGCGGAAATGCGCGCTGCTGTCGGCGGCATCTTTCACGCGCCCCTGCACAAGATTGGTCGGCGCGATTTCATGAGCGGGAACGCCGGCCCATGCGGTTTCGGTGCCATCCAGTGATGGCGCGGCTGAAAGAGTCGGCACTTCCATAAAGGGAACGGGATGTGCCCTGGCCGAGGCGGTAAAGGTCTTTCCTGCGGTTCGCAATGTCGCGGAGAGCGAGCCATCGGCCAGTGCGCCTGGAGGCGCGGTGACGTGCACCGTTAGAGGTTCATCCGAATTCGGTTGCGCCGTGCATTGCAATGATGGAGGATCCAGCTTCCAGCCTTGCGGGGCATCAAGAGCGATCGTGGCATGGAGGGCGGAGGCGTCGCGATTGTGAACAATCAAGTGAACCTCATTACTCTGCCCCACCACCACAGGAACATCGGCCGGCATGCGGGTGGCGACATGTTCGATGCCTTGCGCGCGCGTCCAGGCCTGGTATTGCGCGATCGCGGGACGCGGAACGAATTCAATCATTGGCTGGCTATCCCCCTGCCAATCATGTGGCGGCATCATGCGATGGGCTTTGTCATCTGGGATCGGCAAGCCGCGCAAAAGATCGGTTTCTCCATCGATAAATGGCAGCACGCTTTTGGCCAGGATGAATGACTGCGGCCGCGCAGGGCCACGCCGCGGAGCATAAGATCCAAACGCCTGCGAGCGATGATGCGACGCCGCCTCGGCGGCAACGTCACCGGGCGTTCGTCCATTGGGCAATGTCTGATTCAGATCGATCTGCGTCGCGTGCTGCCCCCCGCCAGTGAAATAAAGCTTTCGCACCTGCCAGACCGAAAGGCCATCTTTCTTAAGCTGATCGGGAAATCGGTTCGGATCGGCTGCCGCATCGAAAGCCTCGGTGGCGAGGATGGCGGCTGCCTGATGATGTCCATGCTGCCCCGGCACCGGCGCTGGGTTCATGGTGATGATGACATCAGGGTGGAGCGTCCGCACATAACGCACGAGAGATTCGAGCGTCGTTTCTTTGTTCCATTTGGCGAAGGTGGCCGAAGCGCTTTCGGTGTAGAAGAAATCCTCGCGATCGAGAAAGAAGCAGTAGCGCACGCCGACAATCGACAGCGCATCGCGCAGTTCCGCTTCGCGCAGGATTCCCAGCGCTTTCCCCCATTGGTTGCCGATCGCGTTCCCGCCGCCTTCGCCCCGGGTGCAGTAGATATTGGCGACCACTTTGCCGCGGCCCCTTGCGTACAGCGCAAGCGTAGCAGACGCACCGGTTTCATCATCGGGATGGGCGAAGATGCCCATGATGTCGGTCTTGAGCAGAGCCTCACCGGCATGCGAGGAAGAGGGATCCGCCCGGCAGATGGTTCCAACTAACAGGATGGCGAAGAATATGAAATGACCGATCAGCTTTCTCATGAATGGCTCCGCGATGCAAAGATATCGGAGCGATTTTCGTTTAGGAGACGAGGAGATGCCAGCGGTCGTGTGAGAGTCCTAGAGAATGCGCCGCCCTCTTTAGCGCCAAGAACGCCAAGAGGCCAAGAGCGCCAAGGGATTCATTTGAAGGTTTTTCTTGGCGTACTTGGCTCCTTGGCGTTCTTGGCGCTGAAGCTGGTCGGATCAAGCATGCGCCGCGCAGTCGCAAACACGTCGCGCAGCATGGCCGGCGTGAGTTTCCCGGTAAAGGTGTTCTGCTGGCTGGGGTGATAAGTGCCGATGAGAAATGGCGCATTTGGGAACGTGTATTGCCGACCATGACCGAAGACTGGTCGCGGGCCGACGGCAAGCCAACTACGGCTGGAATAGAGCCGAATGCAGTGATCGAAAGCGATTTTTCCCAGCGCGACCACACCGCGAAGATTCGGCAGAAGGTCGAAGGTCTGGCTCAGAAACGAGGAGCAATTGACCAGTTCATCGGGTAACGGCTTGTTGTCAGGCGGAGCGCAATGCGCGACAGCCGTGATGGCGGCATCGATCATTTCCAGACCATCGTCGCGATTGCGACTGGTGGGCTGATTCGCAAATCCGGTTTCGTATAGAGAGCGAAAGAGAAAATCCCCGGAGCGATCTCCAGTGAAGACCCGGCCTGTACGATTTCCTCCGTGCGCTGCGGGAGCGAGACCGACGATCAGCAGCCGCGCGGTCGCGGTTCCAAAATTTGGAACCGGTTTTCCCCAATAGGTTTCGTCGCGGAACGAGGCGCGCTTCTCTGCAGCCTTTTGCCGGCAGTGCGCGACGAGCCGCGGACACTGCCGGCATTTGATGATCTGGCTTTGAAGTCGATCCCAGGAGGTCATGGTCGCAGCATGCCGCATGCTTGGAGGGCGGCAGTCCTCTGCCGCCGCGAGTTTTCGAGAACCATATCTTCGCTACAATCGCGGCGTCGCAGGAGCGACGCCCTCCAACATGCATCCTGATCAGGCTGCGCCTTGAGCCGCTTCTTTGAAATAACTGAAGCTGCCACGAACGTAGGCGACGCCGTCCATCTGGCGGATCGTCGCGATGGCATCGGTCGGGGCGATCGCTTCGATCACATGATTTTGCTCATCGATCGCGAGCACGGTCGCTCCGGTTTCAGAGATTGCCGACGCGATGTCATTCAAGCTGTTTCGGTCGGCGTTTCGAGGATCCAGAACCACGTACAAATTCGACATCCACATATCTATCACCTCCCTGCAGACACAGATGCGGGAAGTCGGTTGGCTTCGTAACGACCAGGATTTCTCGCCCATCGCCACGACACCCATAGTACGTGTGGCACCTAGGCCGGTTCCAGTGCCACCCTTTAGAGGCTCGTGGCATTCTTATATGATTGGGGACTTCATAAGGCTTTGATACAGCGAGAGATGCTGCTGAGCGATGTTTTCCCAGGCGTATCGCTGGGCGAAGAGCCGGCCCTGCTCGCCCATCTGATGCGCAAGAGCTCGGTTATCGGTAAAATCGCGAAGGGCCGACGCAAGTTCGGCAGCCGATTCCTGTGGAACCAGGCGGCCGGTTTTTCCATCTTCGGTTAGGTCGGCAATTCCGGGGACAGCCGATCCAACCACGGGTTTGCCCGCCGCGAAGGCTTCGATCAGAACCAGCGGAAAGGCCTCCCACACGCGGGATGGCATCGCGACACATCCGGCGTTTTGCAGCAGCCAGATTTTTTCGGCTCCGTCGACTCGGCCAACCAGTTCGACGCGATCGCTGAGATTCAGTCGATTGATCTGCGATTCGAGGGATGAGCGCTCGTCGCCCGCACCGGCAATGATGCATCGCGCGCCGGAGATTTTTGCCATCGCATCGATCAGAACATCCACGCCTTTGCGCTTGGCGAGGCGACCGAGGAAAAGGATATAAGAATTTGGCTCGATGTGCGCGAAGTGATCAGGACGAACTGCTGACGATTCATAAGGCGACAGATCGATCCCATTGGGAATGGAAACGATTTGAGGCAACGAATCCGACAGCTTCCGATATCCCTCTTCCGTGAAATTGCCGATCGAGATCAGCGCATCAGCCGATTCCACGGCGCGGATGAATCGCGGCCGCATGCCGGGCTTTACGATCCGCACATTGCCTTCTTTCACGTCGCCGCCATGGCTAGTGATGACCACCGGCACACCCAGCTCGCGCTTGCAGAGCGCCGCGAGATAGCCGGTCGGATACACATCATGGCAATGGATCACGTCAAACTGCTCTTGGGCGTGAAGCTTCAGTAACCAGCGTTTGTAAAAGCCAACGAATCGTCGGGTGGAAATGAATCGCGGATGGCGGGCGACCGGATAAGGCAATTGCGAATCATTGGGGCGCAGCGGCGCACGGGGATTCTGCACGAGCACGACCGCGCGATGGCCGAGGCGCGTGAAGTGTCGGGCGAGGGCATCGACGACCGCCTCCTGCCCGCCGAGTTTGGGCAATGCAGTCGCGGTATAGAGACAGATTCGCATGCGTTGAGTTTCCCTTGCCACAGCCTCGAGTAAACGTCTCGAACAGTCATCTTAAGAATCTGCCACTGCGCGACAAACTCAATCGCGCAATGGAGTGCGTCGCTCCTGCGACGCCGCGAGCGGAGCAAGAATGAAAGAGCCGCGCACGAAGTAAGCGGATTAACGCAAGACTGCGCCAATCCGCTTACTTCGTGCGCGGCTCCTTTCGATCATCTTCGATGTTGCGGTGCGCGCAAGTATCTCAGCTTCTCAAAAAATCGCGGCGGCAGAGGACCGCCGCCCTCCAGGATGCACAAATGAGACGTCTGTGAAACTTTCCTGCGGGCTCGATGTCTAAGAGATGCAGGTTTTCATAAGGGACGATTTCCTCTTTCATCGGAGCAGTTATGCCGACATGGGCACGAGTCTGCGCGCTAATTGGCGTCATGGTTTTCGGCAGCAAGGTACTGGGCCAGGTCGCACCGGCCACCCGACCGGCTGGTCCGCTGGCGGAGCTTTCCGCCACCGCTCAGAGCAAAATCGTGGGTGTGACCGTCTATGAAGGTACGGCCCTGGTCACGCGACAGGTTCAGGTGAAGGAGGGCAAGGGGCTCGTCGAGCTGGTGGTCGGCCCCCTGCCGCCGCAAACGATCGACAGCTCGCTGTTTACCGAAAGCAGCGATGGCATTCGCGTTTTGACTACGCGATATCGCACGCGTGCGGTTGCGGAAGATACGCGGGCTGAAGTCCGCAGTCGCGAGGAGCAGATTCATAAATTGACTGACAAAAACCAGGAGCTTGCGAAGCAGCTCGAGGTCATCGGGCAGGACATTCAGCTTCTGACCAAGCTGGAAAATTTTACTGCCGCGACGTTGCAGCAGTTGACCGACAAGGGACAGCTCAATGCCGACAACACGATCAAACTCGCCAATTACATGATGGAACGGCGCGCCGCTGACGGGCAGCAGCAGGTCACCGTGCAGCAGGAAATGGCCTCAAATCAGGAGCAAATCCAATTTCTTCAACGGCAGATCAGCGAGCTTGCGGCAGGAACCAGCCGAACTGAGCGCGAAGCGGTGATTGTGGTGGACAAGAGCAATGCCGCTGCTGGACAGGTTCGATTGAATTACCTGGTGAATGGAGCGACCTGGCAGCCGCAATACAAGCTGCGCAGCGCCGGCGAAAAGGATCCGGTGCAGGTGGAGTATCTCGGATCGGTCAGCCAGCAGTCGGGAGAAGACTGGAGCGATGTCGAGCTGGTATTGTCTACCGCGACGCCTCGGCTCAATGCTGCGCCGCCCGATCTTCTGGCTCTGGAAATCACGGTTGTACCGCCGGGGCAAAGCCAGTCGGCGATGCCGGAAGTCAATAAGATGGATGCTTACAAGCGGGCACGAGGCCTGCGCGCCCAGGCGCAGCAGGAGTTGGTGCAGAATCGAGGCGAGGCTGCCAATGGTTCGTTGAACACAGCAGCCGCCGCGGAGCAATATGGCGATCTACTGGCGCGCGAAGATGCCCCGGGCGAGAATCCGCAGGCGGAGAAGGAAGGCCCCAGCGTCTCCTATCACCTTGCCACCCGAATGACCGTTCCATCGCGAAACGATCAGCAGCTTGTGGAAGTCGCGCGGATCGAGCTGGCCCCCGACTATTTCTACAAAACGGTGCCAGTGATTTCGCCGCACGTCTATCGGCTGGCAGAGCTTACCAACCGCACGCAATACGTCCTTCTGCCGGGCGAGGCGACCATGTACGTCGGCACCGATTTTGTCGGCCGCATGCGGCTTCCGCTGGTCGCGATCGGCGAGAAATTCACCGCCGGCTTCGGCGTCGATCCGCAGATCCAGGTCGACCGCGAACTGGTTTCAAAAACCCGATCCATCCAGGGTGGCAACCAAGTGCAGACTTACCAATACCGTTTGCGCATCAGCAGTTACAAACAAAGTCCAGTGAATTTACAGGTTTGGGATCGGCTGCCGCACGGGCAGAACGAGGCGGTTGCAGTGGAGCTGGTCAGCACCACGCCGGCGCTGAGCCAGGACGCGGAATATCTTCGCGTCGACCGTCCCAAGAACCTGCTGCGCTGGGACTTGACGATCAAGCCGGATGAGAGCAGCGCCACGACCTCCACGATCGGCTACGAATTCAAGCTCCAATACGACCGCAATCTGGCGATTGGTGATCTCCAGCCGGCAAAGAGATAAAGACAGCGACATTTCGCAGTTCCCGCTACCCACGTCGCTTGCGCTTTTGCGGACGGAGCCGCGACTGTCTTCCGCAAACGCGCAAAGCGAGTGGGCAGCGGGTTTGCCGCACGCCGGCAAATCTTCTCTGCTTTATCAGGAACGCGAACTCCATTTTGAGGTGCGCCGATTCCAACTCACGACATTCTTTATAGTCGCATGTTCACAGCGCGGCTGTAGTTTGTCTGCCGGCGCAAGGTGACTAAAATGTCTTGTGTCCTGAGCGCAAGGAGAAAATGTCCGGTCGCTCTGGCGTGACGTGGGAAGGCGAAGTTTGCCTCCATGGAGTTGGCCGATGAACGAAGAACAGCAACACCGTCCGCGCAGTGAAGGCAGGATATCCAGCAAGGATATCAGCGGCGTCCTCAAAGGCTGGGATTATGAGCCCGGGGCGCTGAACGTCCGTAAAGTGGCCGGCAGCGATGGCAGCCCCAAGCTGCAGATGCGCATCGATCTGGGCCTGCTTCAGATGGAGCTGACCGGCCGGCCTGATGGGCATCGCCCTCATGGCTGCGAATCGCTCTTGGATTACTTTGAAACGCAACTGGCCGATCACAAAAAGAAGGCCGGCGTCGAAGTCGGCTTTCACCTGACGCCAAGCCAGTGCCAATCGCTTCGCGAAGAGGCGTCGCAATATTATCAGCGCTACTTGAGCCTGTTTGTGCTGGAAGATTTTGATGGCGTGGTGCGCGACACACAGCGCAATTTGCGCGTGCTCGACCTGTGCGCGCAATTTGCCGACGACGAGCAGGATCGGCTGGTGCTCGAGCAATATCGCCCCTATATCACGATGATGAATGTCCGCGCGCGGGCGTCGATTTTCTTCAAACAGGAGCGATACGCCGAAGCGTTAGCGATCATCGAAGAGGGACTGGTTGAGATCAAGGAATTCTTCGAGCGCTTCGGGCAGGACGCCGGCTTCGAGCATTCTAACGAAGTGCGGGTGCTCAAGCGGTTCGCTCGCGAGATCAAGCGGAAGCTGCCGGTCGATCCTCTTGCCAAACTGCGCCGAAAACTGAAACGCGCGATCAAGGACGAAAGATACGAGGAGGCGGCGAAGTTGCGCGACCAGATTGCGGAATTGGAAAGCGCCGAACTGACCGGCGCAGACGAAGACGCGGGCACCTAGTCGCGCATCGGATCCCAGGCAGGAGTGAAGCGCATAGGCTTTAAATGATCGAAAAGAGCCGCGCACGAAGTAAGCGGATTGGGAGCGCGACGTCCCACGGCAAATCTGCTTACTTCGTGCGCGGCTCCTTCATTCTCTCTCTTCGACTTTGTAACTTGACGCCCCCCTGCTGCATGTCATTCTGAATTGCTCGAACGCGAAAAGTTTATTTCGACTGGCTTGCCATGTTCCACACGGAAGCTTTGAGCGGAATAGAGGCGATCATTGCGCCAAGCCGTGGCGTTGTATTCACCGTCGGCGAGATATGTGATGGCGTGAAAATGATTCTGTTCATCCAGTTCTAGGGGCGACATCGTCACGTCGCGCCTGGGATTGGCGGTTTGACCTTCTATCGTAACCCGCACCGGCCCTGCCCCAGGGGCAGCGCTCAGCGCTACGCCGGAATCCAGAACAAAGCTGACGATTCGAAATCGGTCGAGGACGAATCGGTGATTCAGGATCACCTGCCCCTTATGGGTTACCTCTACTGAATACTGCCCCGGCTCCAGCAGAACGGAGCTTTGATAGTTGTTCTCAGCCGACATTGTCGTTTCCCAATGGCCGCTGGATCCAGAAACTTTCACCTTCGCATCCGCCAGCGTCTGATCGCCATACAGCACGACTGCGCAGGACGGCTCCGGCGTCTTCAGATCGCGCCAATAAATGGTCGCAAGCATCGCCATCACCAGAGCGACGATGAAAACCGTCATGACGCGCACGAAGGGGCCGCGGGCCATGCCTTGGCGCATGGGCGGTGGCTGCGGCTGCCGGGTGGGCGCGGGAGCCGATGGCTGGGATTGAGTTGATTCGATCGGGCGCTGCATCGTCAAAACGTTTCGCGATACCACCTCTTTATCGGTCAGGCTGGCTTGTCAATCGACTTGCTCACTTGCCGAACAAAACACGTTCACTCCATTACAACGTGAGGCGAGCCGATTTGGTTCCGCTGCTGCCAGCCGAGTTGCGGTCTGCATTTTCACACGATTATGGGCCAGTCGCAGCATTTTGCGACTATCGGCGGCGCGGTCCCTTCTGATAATCTTCAACCCCTGCTGGGGATATCACAACAGGAGCTGATCCAATGGCCAAGAAAAAGAGCGGCGGAAGGGCTGGCAAGGGAAAAGCAAAATCGAAAACCTCATCCAAGCGAAAGACAGCAGCCAAGCGCTCGACGGGCGCATCGAAGCGCAAAGCCGGCGGAGCCAGCCGAGCCAAGGGCAAAGGCAACGCATCATCCAAACGCCGCTCACCGGTCCGGACCGCTTCGTCGCGGCCCGCCGCCACCTCCAGTGGCAGTCGAAGGGCTGGGGCTGCTAAACGATCAGCGAAAAAGGTCAGGTCGTCATCACGAGTCGCGAAGCCCGGCGGAGCGAGTGATTTTGGAACACCGGCACGCCGGGCAAAACCTCGCGCCGGCGGACGTGGTAAAGGGCCAGATCAGGGAACCGGCAGCGAACGTTCCGGCTCGCGCGGCATCCGCGAAAATGCGGTCGGTTATCCCGTCGGCTCCGCGGGCTCCGGAAGCGGGGGCGATATTGACACCGACGTCGTCGGCGTTGGGACTGGAGTCGGACTAGCAGCCGAAGGACCCGACGAAACCATCGACGCCGCCGAGTTCAATTTGGAAGAATCTCGCTCCGCAAGACCCTCGGCCCGCGCGACTCCCCCCGCCCAGCAAGGCGAAGATGCCGACAGCCTCGATCACAGCGGCGGCAGCGATGAATATTCGCCGCCATCGGCCAACGAGCAAAAGTCGTTTGGAACGGGATTGGATGACGACGACATCGAGGAAGATCAGGGAGAATGACTGCGCGGGTTGTGGCGCTCGCGTTTTGAAAAACCGCTTGACCGGCTAAGTTTAGCCGCGACGCGACAGCGGAGCGCTTTCTGCGAGCGCTACGGAAAGCGCTCCGCTAGCGCGTCGCGGCTAAACTTGGCTGACTTACGCTCTACTTCCCTCCATCGCATCGATCAAATCGTCGATCGCCTCATCAATCGTCATCGTCCTTCTGCTTCCCAGATGCGGGCATATATCCGTGCGGCGTGCGGGGCATTTTCGCACCCGGCCCTTTCACCGTCTGCCAGATGATCTCATCCAGTTGCTCAGCAGGCGCACGGTCTTCAACCGAAAAATCCATCTTGTCCGACTGCTCAAGCAGACTCAGTTCCGGGCTGACGGGGCGCACCTGGCCGCGATCAGGATTGTGTTCCATCGCATACTTTTCGGCGGGCATGGTCGCCTGGAAAGGCTCGACGTTGTGCGGAGCCGAGTCCCAATCCATGATCGGGCTCGACGTGGCGTCGTATTGACACATCGGCGGCAGATCGAGCAAATCTTCGATCGTTCGCAGGCAGCTTGCTGTGTTATGGAAGGTGTGATCGACGCTGCCTCGCTTGAGCCACGGGCTGATCACGTAGCAGGTCGAGCGGTGGGTATCGACATGATCCGGCCCATCCTGCGCATCATCTTCGATGATAAAGATCGCGGTGGAATGCCAGATCGGACTGCGCGACACCGCCTCGACCAGCTCGCCCACGCCAAAGTCGTTGTCGGCCACCATCGAGCGCGGCGTATGCTTGTTGGCCGATGCGCCAAACGTGTGATCGTCGCCCATTCGCACGGTCATCAGGTTCGGCACAGAGTTGCCGCTCGGATCTTTCTTCAGCATTTCCTGAAACTCGCGATTCCATTCGGCAAAGCGACAGGGCGCATCATGAGTGCCGTACTTGGTCCTGCCCCACAGGAAGCGCGGATCGTGCGTCTTTTCAAAATAGAGATGCGGCGCGTCGCTGTCGGGATAATCCAGATCGAAGCGGCGGAAGTCGATGTCGGTCACTCCGGCCAGATCATGGCCGGCCGGTAGCAGCCCGGTGGCGCTGGGCCAGTTTTCCGGCGAGACGCGCTTGCCGTCGCGGGTCCTGCCGCCGTCGTTCTCGAAAAAGCCGAAGTTGCGGTAGGTCAGATGGTTCTTCTCGGCCAGATCCCAGAGGTGGCCGCCGGGTGACTCCGCCACATCGGTAATCGGCTCTGCGCCGTTCTTGAAGACGGGCAGATCGCTGGATTGTTTGCCGTTGGCATCCTTCGCTGGAAATCCGCCGACGGGATAGCCGTTGTTTTCGCCTTCGTAATCGAAATGGCGTCCGCGCCCGCTGTAGCCATAAGGCACATTACGGATCACATATTCATTAGCCATGGCCTGCGTGGACCAGACCCACCCGTCGCCGGAGACTTCGCCGCAATCGTAGAAGTTGTCGAGCAGCACAAACCGCTCGGCAATCGCATGCAGATTAGGCGTCACATCGCGGCCGAAGATGACATACTTCGGATCGCCATTGCCCTTGGGGATGTCGCCGAGGATCTGATCGTAAGTGCGATTTTCCTTGACGATGTAAATAACGTGTTGAATCTTGCCGGAGCGGAGGCTTATGGATTTGAGCGGGTTGTCGTTATTGAGATGCCGCGGCGTGAGGCGGTTGTCCGCCAGCACCTTTTCCGCCGACGCCTTGAACTGATCTTTTGAGGGAATCGCCAGAAGCTGGACGTTTCCTTCAATGATGTTCAATGGGGACTGATGCCTCTTGCCCGGCGGAGGATTGAGATTCCGCGCTGTAGTTCCCTTCGCATTGCAAACGAGCAGATGCTTTCCATCGGGCGCGAGCGCCACGCCGGTTGGATACCAGCCGGCGGAGATGTAGGTTTCAACTTGAAGATCGCCGATGTCCACGACCGCAATCGCGTTCATGTCTCCAAGCGCTGCATAAAGCCATTTCTCATCAGCCGACAGCGCAAGTCCGGTCGGCGTTGCGCCGGGCAAATCTTTGGCGATGACCGGTCGAAGCAGAACGGTGCCGGTGATCTGATCGGTTTGAGTATCGACGATGGAAACGGTGTCGCTGCTGGCGTTGGCGACAAACATCCGCCGCTGCGCTTTGTCAAAGATCATCGAGCCGGGGTGGGAGCCGGTCGAAATCTTACCGGCCATGGTGATGTGCGCGGGGTCGGTCGTGTTCAGCACATAGATCGCCCCATCGCGCTCGCTGGCGACATAGAGCTTGCTGCCATCATGCAGCACGCAAACTGCCAGGGCAAAATTCGGCGCTTGGGCGAAGCTGTCGGTGAAGCGGAAGCGACCAATTTCCTTCTCTGAATCGGAGTCGTAGATCGCCACGCTGCTGGGTTCAGGAAGCGTGGTCGATTGCGGATCATTGTTGGCGACATAAAGCCGGCCACGATCGTCCAGGGCCAGACCGGTGGGAAAGTCGTGCTTCTTGGTGTTGATCGTTTGAGTTGCCGTCAGTTCGCCTTCCGGGCTGACCTGAAAGACCGCGATTGAATCGTGGTTGCCCTGGGCGGCGTAGAGCTTGCCATCACGCGAAGCGGCCAAGCCGTAATACAATCCGTTGGACCCATCGAGGTTTCCGCGTCGGCCCGTGAAAGTGACGTGCGAAACGCCCTTGCCGTCTTCGGTGCGGATCGACCAGAGGGCCTGGCGATAGCCAATGTCGGTGGAGATGACGAATTTCCCATCGAGCACGCCAATCATGTTTGCCGGGTTGCTGCCGACGTCCTGCGATGCAATGGGATCGGGGCTGATATGCCGGCCGGTGATCAGGCGGGGACTGTTTGGCTCTGGCGCCGAGGATTGCGCGCTCTCCTGAGCGCTCGAAGCGCCATGATTCTGGCAACCCATCAAAGTCGTTGCCGCGAGAACTACGGTCGGCTTCCACCATCGCCTTAAAATGCTTCGAGCGGTCGATCCCACGGGTGCTGCCTTCTCCTGAACTTTCCGTCAGGAATGAATAATGGACAAATAACGGACTGGGTTACCCCGTTCGAGCGGCCATTCCGCCCCCTTCCCATATCCATCAGAACTTTCGCCGTTGTCGGCGATTTGAGTCCCGGTGTAAGAGAAAGGCAGCGATGGATTCTCGAGGCGGCGGATGCCGTTTGTCCAGCGCCCCAGTGCAATTGCCTCTTGCAGTTCAGGGAGGTTGTGATGTTCATTAAGATTTTGAAAAGCCGCAGGCGGCTAAAGCGCCATTCTGGCGAGCATATTCAGAATTTAGAGCCCAGGCGGCTACTGAGTGCTTCAGTATCCCTTGCAGCGGGCGGAGCGCTCACCGTCAATGGGACATCAGGGAACGATGTCATTCGAATCACGCTCGATGCGACCAATCCCAGGCAGCTCGACGTCATCGTCAATGGCAGCACCCAGAACTTTACTGCCTCCAGCGTCAATTCCGTCACCGTCAATGCCGGCTCGGGCAATGATGATGTGGAAGTGCTCGAATTGAATGGGCCAATCAATGTCCCGATGACGCTTCTGGGCGGCTCCGGAAACGACACGCTCGTCGGCGGATCGGGAAACGATTACATCGACGGTGGCGCGGGAAATGACACCATCGCCGGTGAGGCAGGAACAAATATTTTGATCGGGGATTCGGGAACCAATCGCCTAGTCTCGGAAGGTAACGACACCATCTATCAAGGTAATGCGCCAAAAGGCGTGACACCTGCAGGTGCGCAATCCACGACACCGACGCCGCCCGCTCCCACGACACCCACGCAAACGCCGGCCACTCCAACAGCAGCGCCAGCAAAAAAGGGCAAAGCCGCCGCTGCACCCGTCGCGCCCGCTGCTACTCCTCCCGCAAAAGGACATAAGACCGGGGCAAAATCGACGCCGCCCGGAAAAGCCAAAGGACACACGGCGAAGGCAGACAAAAGAGGCTCACCAAGGCAGAAGAAGAACCATCATTAGCAATTCGATTCTAGAGAGTCCAACCATTTCTGACCCACTTGCGCGAGCAAAAAATAGTTAGGACGCCTTCTTTTACTCGCGATCGAAGAGTTCAACGGCTCTAACGGAGTGCAGTAGTAGAAGCACGGCCGATCCGATGGGAGTGAGCCGCCGCTTTCGTAATGCGGCGGCGTCGGATGCCGCGGACCACTCTTCTCATGCTTTCAATGCGCCCGAACAAGGCTCGCGTCGTCCGACTAAGCATCATTACACTCGCTTTGTCCCCATTTATTCTATTGGGACAGAGCCAGCCACCGACGACACGCCCCTCAACAACGCAAAGTGATTCACGGCCCGCGGACACGCAGGCACTCGATACGCAACCTGATACTCAGCCACTGGATACGCAGCCGGCTGACAGCCAACCCTCGGCGATTCGCCTGAATTTCAAAGACGCGTCGCTCGACGCTGTCCTGCAGTACCTTTCGGACGTTGCAGGGTTTGTGGTGATCCGGGATGTGCCGGTCGATGGACGCGTGACGCTGTTGAGCCTGCAGCCGGTTTCTCCTGAGCAGGCCGTTAACCTGCTCAACACCATCTTGCGTGCTAACGGTTTGGCTGCGATGCAGAATGGCCGGACGTTGCGGATCGTGCGCGAAGACCGCGCACGCCGGCATGCGGACACGCCAGTTCATTTTGGCGCTGATCCCAGCACCATCGACGCAACCGATGAGCTGATTACGCAGGTCATTCCGATCAAGAATGTCGATGCGGTCAAGCTGCAGGCCGATCTCAAGCCGATCATCGGGCCTGACGCCGATGTCGCTTCCAATGCCGGCAGCAATGCCATCGTGATGACCGACACCTCGGCCAACGTGAAGCGCGTCGTCGAGATTATCACTACGCTGGACAAGGGCGAATCGAGTCAGTCGGAGCTGAAGGTTATCCAACTGAAAAACGCCAGCGCCAGCTCAGCCGTCAAGCTGGTGCTGTCGATCTTCCACACCGAGGAGCCGCGCATTCGCGGCGGTGATCCCAATCAGATCCGAGCGTTCCTTGAGGCGCAGCGGCAAGGCAGCAAGGCGCTGGGCGGTGGCATCGATAAGGCGCTCAACGGCGGGCACATCACCGCCGCGGCCGACGATCGCACGAACACCGTCATCGTCGCCGGCCCCACCGACACCGTGAAGCTGATCGAGGGAATGCTTCACGATCTGGACAACAACGATTCGCAGGTTTCGCAGATCAAGACGTTCCATCTCAAGTCCGCCAACGCGTACTCTGTCTCCCGCGTGATCCTTTCGATGTTCGGTGAAGAGGAGCAGGGGCAGACGCGTCTGAACGATCAGAGCGTGCGCACGCACGTGACCGCCAGCGTCGAAGAGCGCACCAATACGCTCATCATCACCGCACCGGCAGGGACGCTGGCCATCATCGAAAATATCATTCACGACCTGGACACCAACCCGGGCATCAGCCCCAACATCCACAGCTATCACCTGAAATTCGCCGATGCAACCTCAATCGACAAGGTGCTCTCCTCGGTTTTCAACGATGTGTCCGAGCGACGCCGCGGCCAGCAGCCCGAACGCATCAACGTCACTGCGGAAGGAAGGACCAACACGCTGATCGTGAACGCCTCTCCTGAAGCGTTGCAGATCGTCGACAAGCTGGTGTCGGAGCTGGATGTCAGTCCCAATGCCGGCGCGGATGTGAAGTTTTTTCATCTCAAACACGCCGACTCGGTCAATGCGGCCAAGACGATCCAGAGTTTCTTCAAGCCGCCGGACAATACGAAATCTACCGATACCTCCAAGTACGAACCGGTCAACGCGACGGCTGACGACCGCACGAACACTGTGATGGTCACCGCTCCGCCGGAGGCAATGAAAGTCGTCGAGCAGATCGTTCAGGAGTTGGAGGCCGATCCATCAACGATCTACGAGTTCCGTTCCTACCCGCTGACTTTTGCGGACGCGGCAGCAACCGCCAAGCAGTTGACAACGATGTTCACGCCCGATCCGCAGGCGGCCCAGGACAAGAACAAGCCGCTGCCCAAAGATGCGCTCCACGCGCATGTGATCTCCACGTTCGATGACCGCACCAACACCGTAATGGTGACGGCTCCGGAAGACACGCTGAAGATTATCGATGGAATGGTCAAGTTGCTGGATGCCAACCCGGCAGCCGCCGATGACTTGCAGGTCTTCCAGCTTCAATATGCCGACGCCGACTCGGCTGCGACGTTGATCGACTCGATCTTCGATCCGGATGCCAACACGAACACGAGCTCCAAGTCAAAGAGCAGTAGCAACGACCCCAATCATCGCCCCAGTAAAGTCCACGCTTCGGCTGACGATCGCACCAATTCGCTGGTCGTGACCGCGCCCGGCGATCTGCTCAAAGTGGTTGGGAAGATCATTCACCAGCTCGATTCCAACCCGAGCTCGAAGGAAACCTTCTTCATCTATCGCCTGCGCAACGCGCAGTCGCAGAACCTGGAACTGGTGCTGAACGAAATGTTCGGCAATTACCAGATGCCGGGGAATAACGGATCTTTCAACCGCAATGGTTTGAGCTCTGCTTCTTCTTCATCTTCTTCTCAAGCCAGCATGTCGCGCACGATCGGTTCGGGGAACGCTTTCCGCCAGCCGACAATGGGCGGCTCCTTTGGCAGCACGACCAGCGCGCCCTTCAGTGCTGGCCGGAGCAGTTCGCGCACTCCGAACTCGCTGTCGCCCAGTATGATGCATGTGGTGACAGATCTAACCGGCGAAGTGTCGGTCGTGGCCGATCCCGACACCAATTCGCTGCTGGTTACCACCGCCACTAAGTATCAGCAGCAGGTCAAGCACATTATCGAAGAACTCGATAAGCCGGTGCCGCAGGTGCTGATCAAGGTGCTGATTGCTGAAGTGACGCATGAGAACACCGCCGACTTTGGCGTGGATTTCTCGATCCTCAATCAGCGCCCCAGCGGAAAAGGTCTAACCGTCGGCCAGAGCATGGGCAACACCAATGCCTACGCTAACAACGGCGGCCTGGCCGTCAGCCTGCTGGAAGGAAACGTGCAGGCGACGCTTCACGCTCTTGCCACCGAAGGCAAGCTCGATGTGCTGTCGCGCCCGTACATTCTGGCCAGCGACAATCAGCAGGCTTCAATCTCCGTCGGTCAGCAGGTGCCGATCGTCACCAACGTGCAGGTGACCGATACGGGTCAGCTCATCACGACACCAACCTATCAGCCGGTCGGCATCATTCTGAACGTCACGCCGCACATCAATCCGGAAGGATTGGTCATCCTCGACGTGGCGCCGGAAATCAGCCAGTTGACCAGCTCCAATATTCAGATCGCGCCGGGTGTGCAGTCGCCGGTGTTCGATCAGCGGACCGCCCAAAGCCGCGTCGGCATCCCTGATGGCAAGACGATCGTCATCGGCGGTTTGATGGAAGATCGCAAGAACACGACCGTAAACAAGGTCCCGATCCTCGGCGACATCCCGCTGCTAGGCGAGCTGTTCCGCCGAACGCAAACGGACAAGACCAAGACCGAGCTGCTGATCTTCCTGACACCGCACGTGGCCCAGCAGCCCGATACGCTCGATCCGATGTCGAAGCAGGAAATGGAGCATACGAAGCTGACGCCCAATGCCGTGGCGCCCGGAACGTTTCAGGAGCATCTGAGCGGCATGCAGCGCGGCGGCGTTCCGCAGACCCGGCCGGCGGATCATCTGCCGACGGTGGAATACACGCCGCTCGATGAACCGACGACGCAACCGGACACGCAGGACAGCGAGCCGATTCACATTCCGGCGCGGTAAAGGAGCGGACGACGATTGGGTGTCGCAGGAGTCAGCCGACGCGTTCACGTGCGTGTTGTTAATCTCCTCGCACCGCTATTGCGTCCTTATCCCTTTAGCCGCCCCTTTGTGGGGCGCGTCTGAGAAGCGTTGCAGGGACAAACGATACGGAATTGAGCGCCGCGTGGAATTTCCGTCGCTGTCCCGCGGGCAGAGCAAAGCGCACCGCAAGCGGTAGCGGCTAAACGTCGGAGGACGCTGCAAACGCGAATACCCCTCGCTCTGCCGGTCCAATTCATGCAAAATCAGTCTCGATGAAACGCAATGCGCTGCGCGCCATTCCTTCCGTGGATGCGCTTCTCAAGAAATTTGACGACGCGCCACTGCCGCGGGCGGCGCTGGTTGCGTTGATCCGGCGCGAGCTCGCGTCGATTCGTGCTGCGTGCGAGCCGCTGACGCATCAACAGATTGTCGAGCGGATCCGCGCATCGATTGAAGCATTGTGCCGCGCAAAGATCGAGCCGGTCATCAACGCCACCGGCGTTCTCATTCACACCAACCTTGGCCGATCTCCGCTTGGAGCTGAAGTCGTCAAAACGATCGAGTCGGTCGCGTCCAATTACAACAACCTCGAATACGACCTGACCGGCGGCCAGCGCGGCGGGCGCGCTGCTTATCTCGAGCAGAATCTCGCCGTCCTATGCGGCGCTGAAGCTGCGACTGTCGTCAACAACGGTGCTGCAGCCCTAGTCCTGCTTCTTCGCCAGTTCGTCACTCCTGCGCGCCCAAAGGTCATCATCTCGCGCGGCGAACTGATTCAAATCGGTGGCGGATTCCGCATCCCCGAAATCCTCGAAGCCGCCGGTGCAGAACTCCGCGAGGTCGGCACCACCAACAAGACGACGCTCAGCGATTACAGCCGGGCTATCACCAAACAGTCGGCGATGATCCTCAAGGTTCACCGCAGCAATTTCTTCATGTCGGGCTTCGTCGACTCGCCAGCTACCGAAGAGATGGCGGCCCTGGCGAAGAAAAAGAGAATCCCATTTGTCGAAGACCTCGGCAGCGGAGCGACGATTGCAACCGAATCGTTCGCGGGTTTGGAGCATGAGCCGACGCCGGCCGAAACGCTGCGTTGTGGCGTCGATCTGGTCTGCTTCAGCGGAGATAAAATCCTCGGTGGTCCTCAGGCTGGCATCATTGCCGGCAAAAGAAAGATGATCGATCAGCTCAAACGGAATCCTCTGTTTCGCGCACTTCGATGTGACAAGCTGATTCTCGCGGGGCTTCAGGGAACGGTTGATCTTCAACTCGCAATGCAACCTGATCCGGCGGGCAGCGACGAGAGCGGACTGCCGATCGTCGAAATGCTCAAGACATCCACCGCCGCTTTGCGGCTTCGCGCCCAGACGATTGTGTCAGCGTTGGCCGATCTCCCACTCGGTGCCACAATCGGAACTAGTCAATCCCGCATGGGCGGCGGCGCCCTCCCGCGCTCTTCGCTGGAGTCGGTCACCGTCGATCTCAAACCGATCACGCCGCTCGACGCATTCGCGGCGCGGCTTCGCGCGGAAACTCCGCCGGTGATTGGTTATGTCTCCGGCAACCGCTTCAAGCTGGACCTGCGAACCGTTTTTCCACGGCAGGATGCGGAGTTGATCGCTACTCTTCGAAGGGCTGCGGTGTAGAACGACTCTGTTGCTAATGGACGCCAAACCGTTCATCCTCGCCACCGCCGGGCATGTGGATCACGGCAAAAGTGCCTTGGTCAAGGCACTGACCGGCATCGATCCCGATCGGCTGCCCGAGGAAAAGAACCGAGGCATCACCATCGATCTCGGATTCGCTCATGCGACTCTGCCGATTCATTCCGGCGCCGGCACCCAGACCATTCGCCTTGGAATCGTTGATGTGCCGGGCCACGAAGATTTCGTGAAGAACATGGTGGCAGGCGTCGGCTCGATCGATCTGGCCCTGCTTGTGGTGGCGGCTGATGACGGGTGGATGCCTCAAACCGAGGAACACCTGCAGATTTTGCAGTATCTGGCCGTCGAGCGAGGCGTGGTTGCCCTCACTAAAGTCGACCTTGTCTTAAACGAAGAAGCCGCGCGTGAACAGATTCGCACCAAGTTACGGGGAACCGCTTTGGCCGAGGCTCCGATCATCGCCACCTCCATTCCGCAAGCGCGCGGAATCGAAGAATTAAAGCACGCCATTGCCGATGCGTTGAAGGATGCGCCGCCTCGGCCGGACCTGGGAAAGCCAAGGCTCGCGGTGGATCGCGCGTTCACGATTAAAGGCGCCGGTACGGTCGTCACCGGGACCTTGATTGGCGGCTCATTACAGCGCGGCCAGCAAATCGTCGTACAGCCAGCCGGCGTCACGGCGCGCATCCGCTCGATGCAGTCAGGCAACAGTGAGATCACGCAGGCCCTTCCCGGCATGCGCGTGGCGCTCAACCTTCCTGACCTGCATCCGCGCGATCAATCCACTGGTAGCGCGACGATTGGCCGCGGCGATGTGGTCACGATCGCCGCGCTCGGAACACCATCCGACGCGCTCGATGTACTCATGGATCAAAACGATCGCGCTGTTGAAGCCCGGCTCGCAAGCACCATCCCTAATGGAACGCCCGTTCGTCTCCATTTTGGCTGCGCAAGCGTGCCGGCGCGACTCTGCTTCCAGCAAGACGAGGAGCTTCAGGGCCATCAACCAGCCCTTGCGCAAGTTCGGCTGGAGTCGCCCGCTTATCTGTTTGCCGACGACCGTTTCATTCTGCGGGATTCATCGGGCCGACGCACTATCGCTGGCGGCCAGGTGCTCGATCCGTGTGCCCAGCGAAGAGGATTTCGATCGGCTGCTCGACAGGCGAGCCTTGAGCGACTCCGCGCAGCTTCTGACTCGGTATCTCGAATTCTGGCAATACTCGCCGATCGACACGTTCTGCCGCGCGAGCAGCTTTTGGCCCAGTCCAGCTTCAGTGAGAAAAGCATTGAGGACGCGATTGCCCACCTGGAAGCTCAGGGCAAGATTATCGCCGGTCGCTCCACCATTAGTGATGCAGACTGGTGGCAGGCGTTGACAGCGCGCGCTGCCGACGCCATCGATAAGAACCATGCTGCCCATCCTCAACGTACGGGCCTGCCGCTTGCGGAGCTGCGCTCCGCAATCGCACCGGACGTCCCTGCCAACGTGGATATCTTCGACGATCTCCTCGCAGCTCTGAAGAAAAGTGGCTTCACCCAAACCGAGGCCACCATCGGCCGAACTGCGCATCGCCCCGCCCTACCCGCTCACCTTCAGGCTTCAGCCGATCAGATCCGGGCAATGCTGAACCGACTGGCTTTCGATCCACCTTCGCGTAAACAGCTCACACCCGATACCCGCGCGTTCCAAGCTCTCAAATTCCTCATCGGCAGCGGCGAAGTCATCGAGATCGGCACCGATCTGGTTCTCTTATCCTCCCATTTTCACCAAGCCATTGAAGTCATTGCCGGTCATTTGCGCAAGCATGGCCCCAGTCAGGTGAGCGAGCTTCGTCAGGCTCTCAACACCAGTCGGCGTGTCATGGTGCCGCTTTTAGAAAAGCTGGATCAGCAACACGTGACCCTTCGCCAAGGGGATAAGCGAGTGCTGCACCCTGCGATGGGCAAATGACCCTTCATGCAACACTTGCACCCATCAGCTGGTAAGAAATGGCGGTGGCCCTACAGATGACGGGCGTCAAATCCCGTTTTATTTTTTGGATTGCTCATTCTGCATGGGTCCACTTAGAATCGCCCTTAAGCCCAATTCCATTTTGGAACGGCAGGGAAATGAGAAAAGGGGCGAGGACACACTTTCTTGCGGAGGTTCTATGCGACGGTTTTTGATCGCGGCAGCAGTGCTGTCGACGACGATGGCGTTCACCCAGGTTTCGCGCGCTGCCGACAGCAGCGACAAGGAAACGGTCAAGGGCGTCCTGATCGACAAGGCCTGCGGCACCAAGCAAATGAAGAAGGATGACCCCCAGGCTTCGGCAGCCGACCATGAAAAGGACTGCGCCCTCAAGTGCGGTAAGAAAGGCGGCTATGCCGTCATCAGCGGCAAGAAGATGTGGGTTCTGGATGCCGCCAGCAATAAGAAGGCCCAAGCCTTCCTCGAGAAGCATGACAGCACCAAGGTCACCGTGAAGGGCACCGAAAAGGGCGACACCCTCACGATCGAATCGATCGAAGAGACCAAGTAAGCCTGGCTCTGTGAACTGATGTAATGTGCAAAACCCTCCCTCCAAACGGGAGGGTTTTGTCTTTATCAGAGGTTTATTGGGTAACGGGAACAGACGGATTCACCGTCGTCGTTGGCGGCGTCGCTTCCTGCGAGATTGAAACGAAGCCCGGCTTCCACTGAACGTTTGGCTCGCTGGCTCGTCCGGGCGTCTGCCAGCGCACAAAGTAAACCCCATCGCGCAACTGCCCTGCCGCGTCGCGATATTGCACCGGCCCCTGGGCCGTCAGATCGGTCCCGGTTTCCGGCGAATAAAGCGCTTCAACCGTCGGCTGGGTCGGGGGAAATACCACGCTGTCTGGATTGTCAATCAAGATTGCGCGCACGCGCTTTTGGTAATTGGCCTGGACGAACTGGGTCCATGATGGGTCCACTTCCAGCACGACTTTATGGTCGGCCGGCGCCACAGGCTGCTTGGGCTGCTGCGCTGTGCTGGGTACTGCGCTGCGATTCGATCCGCAGCCAACCATCACTGCCATCGCGATTAATAAGCTTAAGCTTCGCATGGGCCGAAAGATGCCAGCAAGGCGGTGCCGAGGCAAGCGCCCCAAGTGTCTCGGACTGCCCCGTGCCCACCCACCGGCTATAAAAAAGTTGCACATTTCTATTGCGAATCGGCCGATTATCGATTGTAATAGTTAGCGTGCTGGACGGGGAATAACCTTCCCTCCACTTCAAGGTCCGGCAATTGAACGTCTGAATAATTCTGGTCCGCTCGCCGCGTTCCGATGATCGCACGTCCGGCGATGGATCGGCCGCGCGAGCGGTGGTTTTGGTGTTGTTCATATCGAATGGACTGTCACATCGACGAAGGGCTCGACGATGAAACGGTATCAACTCTACGTCCACGTGGACGGCTTCTGGGAACTGCTGCGCGGCATCGATGCCGACAGCCATTTCGCGGCTTTCGAATCGGCGATGGCACTGCTGGATGAGCGGCACGCCAATTTGCCAATTCGACTTGAGCAGGATTGCGATGCGCCCGAAGTCCTTCCCTTGGCGGACTATGCGCTGGCCTGATTGACGGCCGGACAACTGAATTAGCGCGGGTTAACCGTGGTACCCCGGCGGTTTGCTGAGCCTGTTTGGCCCGACGTTTGCAGAGCTTGGTTAACGCAAACAGAGGTGAAACATGAACAGCACCGCGCGCATCGTCCTGATCGTGATCCTGGTCATCCTGCTTCTGGGGCTTCTGCCGGCATGGCCCTACAGCGCCGGCTGGGGATATTATCCCAGTGGCGGCATCGGCTTGCTGCTGCTGATCATCATCATTCTTCTGGTCTTGGGTAAGATATAGGCCGGAAATCCGTCTTTCGCCCCAGTGAACTTTTTGTGCGGGTAGTCGTTTCAACTCCAGATGGGTGTTGGCGATAGATACCTGCAGATGGGGCGTTTCCGGACATCTCCGCGGCTGATCGTGGCCGGGCTGTTGCTCGGCCTCTTTTTTCTGGTTCGGCCAAGCTGGGCCGCACCGACTTCTGCAATTCCCGACGAGTTTCAGCAGCAGGTGAAGCCCGTACTGCGGCAATTCTGCTATCGCTGTCATGGTGGCGAGAAGACCAAGGGCGACGTCAATCTCACCAAATTTGAAAACGCCCAGTCCGTCGAAAGAGACCCCAAGCTCTGGCGAACGGTGATGGAGAAGCTCCGCGAGCGCGACATGCCGCCCGATGGCAAGCCGCAGCCTTCGGAGATCGATCGGCAGCGCATCGTCAACTGGGTCCACATGACCCTCAGCACGATGCAGGTGAAGGTGAAGAACCCAGGCCGGGTGACGATCCACCGCCTGAATCGCGCCGAATACAACAACACGATCCGCGATCTGCTGGGTGTCGATTCCCATCCGGCCGATCTGTTTCCCGTCGATGGCGCGGGTGGCGAGGGCTTCGACAACGATGCGGACACGCTCTTCATCCCCACGATCCTGATGGAGGATTACCTCAAGGCGGCGGATGATGTATTGAAGCAGGCGAAGCCCGATCGGTTCATCAAGATCAAGCCTGGCGATTCGGTCACCAAAGAGGAGGCCGCGCGGAAGGACATTGCTGCTTTCGCGACCCATGCCTTTCGTCGTCCCGTCGATGATCTGGAAGTGGATCCCTTCGTCCGGCTCTTCGATCATGCCGATCATGAAGGCAAATCCTTTGAAGATTCGATGCGATTTGCCTTGAAGGGCGTGCTGGTTTCGCCACGGTTTCTGTTCCGCCTGGAGCGGGATCGCGACACCAATCAGGCCTATCGCATCGACGACTTCGAGCTGGCTACTCGCCTCTCTTATTTCCTCTGGTCGTCGATGCCCGATGACGAGCTCTTTGCGGTGGCCAAAGTCGGCGATTTGCATGAGCCGGCGGTGCTGGAAAAGCAGGTCCGCCGAATGCTGCAAGATCCGAAGGCCAAAGCCATCGGCGAGCAGTTCGGCACAGAATGGCTGCAGATCCGCGAGCTCAAATCGACCGTTCAACCCGATCGTCGTCGCTATCCGCAATACACCCCTGCCGTTCGTGATGCGATGTATGACGAGGCGGTGGACTTCGTCAATTCGGTGTTCGCAGAAGACAAGAGCCTGCTGACGCTGCTCGATTCCGACTACACCTTCGTCAATCGCGACCTGGCCCACATCTATGGCATCGATGGAATTAAGGGGCAGGACATGCAGCGCGTCGAGCTGACCAGCGGAAAACGCGGCGGCGTGCTGTCGATGGGCGCTGTCCTCACCGTCACCAGCTATCCGCTGCGAACCAGCCCAGTACTCCGCGGCAAATGGGTTTTGGAAGCGATCCTTGGCGCCCCGCCCGCTCCCCCGCCGCCGGATGCGGGCAAGCTGCCGGCGGACGATCGCAACAACACCGGCCTGACGCTCCGCCAGACACTCGAGAAGCATCGGGCCAATCCGCAGTGCGCCTCGTGCCATAATCGCTTGGATCCCCTTGGATTCGGGCTGGAGAATTTCGACGCCATCGGCCGATGGCGCGACACGCAGGCGGGTGAGCCGGTCGATGCCAAGGGCGTGCTGCTTTCGGGCGAAACCTTTTCGGGTCCGTCGGAGCTGAAAAAAGTTCTGATGACCGGTCATAAGGATGAATTCATCCGGAATCTCACCGAAAAAATGCTGGCCTACGCGCTGGGACGGGGGCCGGAGTTTTACGATCAGCCGACCATCGATTCGATCGTGCGCGCTGTCGAAAGCGACGATTGCAAGAGCTCCCGGCTCGTATTGGAAATCGCAAAGAGCTATCCTTTTGAGTATCGCCAGGCCCGGTTGCCGGCCCGGCAGGAAGCGAGTGCACAACCATGACTCCCCGCCTTTCGCGTCGTACGGTTCTTCGTGGAATGGGCGTGATGATGGCCCTTCCATTGCTCGATGCGATGGACATTCCCACGCCGCGCGCCGCCGGCGCGATTGAAGCCGCGGTCGGCGTGAAGCCGGCTTTCCCCGTCCGCATGGCTGTGCTTTACATGCCCAACGGCGTCAACCCTAATGCATGGGCCCCCAAATCCACCGGCAAGCTCGATGAACTTTCGCCCGCGCTCGCTCCGCTGGAAAAGGTGAAAGACCAGCTCCTGGTTCTGGCCGAGCTGATGAACCAGGGCTCGATCGGCGGCGATGGTCACTACGTCAAGACCTCCGGCTATCTCACCGGCACCACCATCACCAAAACCACAGGCGCGAATCTCCGCAGCGGCGGCATTTCGATGGACCAGTTGGCCGCCCAGCGCATCGGGCGCGAAACGGCGATGCCTTCCCTCGAACTGGGCATCGATCCGGTCACCACCGGCGTCGACACCAACGTCGGCTACACGCGCGTCTACGGCTCTCACATCGCCTGGAGCACGCCGACCACTCCGGTCGCCAAGGAAATCAGCCCGCGGCAGGCCTTCAATCGCGTCTTCCGCCCCGACACCGCCGGCGGCAAGGACGATCGCAGCATCCTCGATCTCGTGGCCGATGATGCGAAGAACCTTCGCAACAAGGTTGGCACCGCCGATCAGCAAAAGCTCGACAACTATTTCGAATCGGTCCGCGCCCTCGAAAAGCGCATCGATTTCGATGCGAAGCGCCGCGCCGATCAAAACCACGTTTCCAAGCAGCAGCTCGAAGCCATCGAGGCGATGGACAAGCGCATCCAGACCTGGGAGAGGCTTCCGGAACATATGGAGCACCGGCGTCTCTCGCGCGGCGGAGACATCACCGAGCATGTTCGCATCATGCTGGACCTGATGGTCCTCTCTTTCTGGACCGATGCCACGCGCGTCAGCACCTTCATGTTCGGCAACGCGGTCAGCCCACGGAATTTCTCTTTCCTCGATGGAGTGCATGGCGGCCATCATCAGATTTCGCATCACAAGAACGATCCCGAGCAGCTCCGCCAGTATCTGCTGATCAACCAATGGCATACAGCGCAATACGCATACATGCTGGAGAAGATGCAGTCGATTCAGGAAGGCGAAGGCACGCTGCTGGATCATTCGATGGTGATCTTCGGTGCCGGCATGCGCGATGGAAACAGCCACAATCCCCATAATCTGCCCCTCGTTCTGGCAGGCCGCGCAGGCGGATCGATTTCCCCCGGGCGATACGTCGAATACAAAAAGCAGACGCCGCTCTGCAATCTCTACGTCTCCCTGCTCAAGCGCATCGGCGCCCCCGTCTCCCACTTCGGCGACAGCACCGAGCCATTGGCGGGGCTGGATAATGCGCAATTCGCTTCGCAGGCTTAACGTCTGCTCACATTCGCACGAGGTCTTCTTCCCTCTCCCGGTACTCCGGGGGAGGGTTAGGGTGGGGGTTTTCTGTCGGCGTTTGAGGGAACCCCCAGCCCAGCCCTCCCCCGGCGTACCGGGAGAGGGAGAAAGTCGCAGCAGCCGTTGGGTTACCCAACCGCCTCCAGCAGGACCTCGGCCACCCTTCTCACCTGCGCCTCCTCCAACTCCGGATAAATCGGCAGCGCCAGCACTTCTCGACACGCCCTCTCCGTTTCCGGAAGCGTCCCCTCCGGCACATTCAGATACGCAAAGCACTCCTGCCGATGGAGCGGAATGGGGTAATACACCGCGGCCCCGATCCCCTTGTCGGCCAGCAGCGCGCGAACGTGATCGCGATTGGGCACGCGCACGACATATTGGTTGTAAATACTCCAGTTATCCGATTCGATGCGCGGCGTAATCACCTTACTCCCGGCCAGCAGCTTGTCATACAGAGCCGCATTGCGCCGGCGGGCTTCGTGCCAGTCGTTGAGATACTTCAGCTTCACTTCCAGCACCGCCGCCTGGATCCCGGCAAGACGGAACATGCCGCCGATGTATTTGTGGTGATATTGATGGCCTGAGCCGTGCACGCGCAATAATCGGCAGCGCTCCGCGAAGGCTTCATCGTTGGTGCAGATCGCCCCGGCATCGCCAAACGCGCCAAGGTTCTTGGTCGGGTAAAAGCTCAAACACCCAGCGAAGCCCAGCGAGCAGGCGGCATGCCCCTTGTGCTTGGCGCCGATCGCCTGGGCCGCATCTTCCAGCACTTTCAGCTTGTGCGCCGCCGCGATCTGATTGATGCGCGTCATGTCGGCACATTGCCCAAACAGATGCACCGGCAGCAGCGCCTTGGTCTTCGGCGTGATCTTCGCCTCGATCTTTTCCGGATCGATGTTGAACGTCGCCGGGTTGATATCGACAAACACCGGCGTCGCCCCCAGCCGGGCGATGCAGCCGGCGGTGGCGAAGAAAGTGAAAGACGGGCAGATCACCTCATCGCCCGGCCCCACTTCCATCGCCATCAGCGAGCAAAGCAGCGCATCGGTCCCGCTGCTGACGCCAATCGCAGCACGTGTCTGGCAGTAGGCCGCCAGCTTCTTTTCGAATCGCTCGACGTACGGCCCCAGAATCAGGGCCTGCGAATCGCAGACTTCATCGATCGCCCGCCGAATCTCATTGCGAATCGGCAGGTACTGAGCCGTCAAATCCAAGAGCTTTACATCCATAAGGCGAATGATCCTACGGAAAACGCCAACGCCAGCAAATCCTTAGCGACCCGTGTGGGAAATCTGTTAAACCAAATCGAGGAGAAACAAACTGAGGTCCTTCCGAATGACCTCAAACTCGACAGATGTCTCGTCCTGGGTTTCATGTTTCCATTGAACGATCGGAAACTCTCCAGCCGCATCAGGAGAACGAGTATCGAAGCAGAATTCGTCGCCGCTCAATTCTGGACTGACTGCGATCAGGAACGGAGGAAGCAGCTTTTCTTTGTTTGCAAGAACTAGATCAAGTGCCGGCCAAGGCTGATTACCGACCCAGTAGATCCAATGTGGCAACTCGTTAAAGCGACAGCTCCTTACGAGCATCTTGTAGCTACTCGGAAGCGTTATCCCCAGCGCATCCTCAGCTGCTTTGAGTTGTTTATCAGTCGTCTGCCCCGGTCCAACTGAATGACCAAGCCTTTCGGCCAGCTTCACCAGGAATAGATCAATCGATCTTGGCATGGGTTGACCTTATATCGCAGGCAACGTCGCGTCGGGATGACCGGTTACTTTCAGGATGCACCAAATGCACCAAAATGCACCAAAACGCACCACTTTTACGACTTTTCATCCGGTTTCGCGACAGATTGTCCGAACCGCCAGGTGTCCTTGCGCGGGTCATACGTGGCGGGATCGGGAAGCGCGCCAGAAGCCGCCAGGTCGATCTGTTCGCGGTTCACCGGGAAATCATCGGGAAGCCCAAAATGAGTGCGGAACTTTGCGGCCATCTGGGCGTTATGCGCGGCGAGGCCCAAAGCGAGGAGCGATCCGGTGTTCTTCAGTTGCCACGGCGTCAACTCCCTGACCGTGTCTTTTATCCTCTGATCATGCCTCGACGGATTGGGTTTGGCGAGCGGTCTCTTGGGCCGGTACTCCTTGCTTTCCGGTACGGGAACGATGCGGCAGGATGAACGATTGAGCTCCTTGAGGACACTCAACCCGAGCTTCGGGTCATCACCCTTTGCCAGCCCATTCTCGATGGCCCTCAGGCACCATTGTGTCAAACTCCTGAATCGATCACACGCCTGCTCGTATTCCTGCTCGCGTAACGTGTCCAGGGCGTTTTTGAAGTCTTCATCCAGCGTACGCCAGCGGAAAAGGGTCGCGCGATCGACGCCCCCCGCGGCTGCGGCCTCGCTATAAGTCATCCCCGCGACCAGGGCGCGGATCGCCGCTTCCTGCCGGGGTGTCACCTCCGCAACGCCGATGTCGATAAACTGCTCCTGGGCTCTGGGGCTTGAAACCATCGAGCTTCGCCCGTCATCACTTGTGCTTGGCGCAACCATGGCTACCTCTTTCTCATTTGACATAACGTTCTCCAACAACGGCGCGGGCCTGTCCCGCAGCCGAACATCTACCTTCCAAACATAAGCCAAACAATAAAATAGTGCAAGAATATTTTTCGTATTTTTGGTGTTTTTTAGGTTGAGTTTCTCAGTACCAGAAAATCGACCGCGAAGACTCAAAGGCGCAAAGGCAGCCGCGAAGAGGACTTATGATTGGGTAACGGCGCAGATCTGATTTAAAACTGGGGATGGACGTCCGATGGAATTAACTGCTCGACTTGCTGAGGGCAGAGCAGCGTTGCCCCTGCCGCCGTCGCGCAGCGGCGTCCTGATTACTTTAGCCGCCGCACCTGTGGCCACCTGTGGGGCGCGTCGAGGGGCGCACGAAGCAACAAGGACATCGGATCGCCGAGCGACACGGATTTGCTCATCGAAAAGCATATCAAGCGCGGGACGTGCACTGGACGCGCTCCGCAGGCGGAGCGGCTAAAGGGGATCAGGACGATGCAGACGAATCGGCTATGAGCTTTAACTTTGGAGCGTGAACCCCATACTTCGCTCGATATCGGGATAGGCGGCGCATGGTCGAAGGGTCATGAGCTTCGATTCAAAATACATGGAGAGCCAGCCGGTCACATCGTTGGGCGGCAGGAGAGCCGACCAGTCGATCTGCTGGGGATCTTTCATTATCGCGCCCAGGAGCAAGTGAAAGTCCCACAACTCCTGATGCGAGCCGCCAAAACCGATCCAGACTTTGCCGGTGATCCGCCGATGACGGCGGGAGATTTCGATTTGCGGTTCGGAAAGGAATCCATCGCACCAGACGGTGCGCAGCTGTTTGTCGCGCATGCCAGCCAGCTCCCGACAAACGCGGTATTCCAATGCGATGAAGTATTCCGACTCGGTCACGTGGGAAATTGTGTGGGCCGCGGCCTCTACGTGCAACGCCAGCCGGGGATAGCAAATTGGTCGTAGCAAATGCGGAAATGCGCGAGCCGACTAGTGCCATCTCTCGGTTAGAGAGCCTTCCCGTTATCATCGGTGCATGAAACGTCGATTCATGTCTGCGGGTTTTACGCCCGCCGAGATGGTTGAAATCTCATGGGTCGTGGCCTGCATGGGCGCGATGATCTTCTTGGCGGGAATTCTTTACAGTCTGAAGTACGTTCATCTGTCGACATTCCCAACAACTGACGAGCAAGCCGACTATGCCTACCACTCATGGGTGGGACTGTGCATCAAATGGTCGGGCGTGGTTTTTCTGACGTTTGGGCTGCTCATGCTTGGAATGGCCTATTGGTTACGCCGGCGCATCAGGATACTGTCGTTACGTCAAGCGAGTTCCCCGGCAGCCGAGCCCGAAAAATCAAGCTGACCGACGAATCGCGCCGCTGGACGCGCTCCGCAGGCGGAGCGGCTAAAGTAATCGGGACGATGCTGATGCATCGACAATCATTCTTTATTGCGCGAAGACTTCCATCCTCACGGCAACTCCGGCCGGGTCATGGTGAATGTGCCGTGGTCGTAGTCGGAATGATACGTGCTTTCGAAATCGGAGCTGTTGGCGTTGCCGTCGTAGTGGTAGATGCCGCCGGCCATTTTTCCGAGGTCGGCGGTGCCGGAGAAGTGCAGACGGTCGAGGTGGGGTTCGGCGCTGAGGTTCACGTCGTAGCCGAAGTGGAAAACTTTCCAATAGGTGGCAGCAAAGCGGGCGTGGTATTCGTAATCGCCGGTCTTGGTGATCAGGCAGCGAAGGGCGCCGGAGTGGCTGCCGACTTCGCTTTGCCAGGTGCCTTCCCAGGGGCCGGTGATGTCGGTGGAATCGGTGACCTTCCAGGTATCGACGGCCGATTTCCAATCGCGATCGAAGGAGGAGCAGCCGCACATCAGGAGAAGGCCGGAAAAGATGATCCATCGACTGCAGCGACGAACGGTGCGGGAGGGCTGGGTCATGGGGGGAATCGTACGATGCGGCGCGGTTGCGCCAAGATGTGGAACCTCATCGTTGACGTAAATGGGAATCCTTATTGTTTAGCCGCTACCGCTTGCGGTGCGCTTTTGTCCCTTGCAGAGCGGTCAAAGTACTTCCGCGCGGGCTTGTAGATTCTGAAGACGCGATTTGCAAACGCGCGTCTCCACGCGCACCGCAAGCGGTAGCGGCTAAAACGAAAGAGAATGCGCCGGTGATATGCACAAATCGCATGAATTTCCAGCAGATTATTGGATCAATGTCGCTTTATATGAGGCGCGTTGCATTTGCAGTCGGGGCTGCTTTTCTTTTGGGGGATCGTATCTTACGCTTTGGAATAGAAGGGATTCGAAAGCGCCATGACTGAACGAATCACCGACCGCCTGGCTCCGCATCCTGAAAGCCATTCCAAATTCTGGCAGAACGCCCACCTGTATTTCGATCGCGTTTACCAGTCGATGAACCTGGACCCGACCTGGCGATCGGTCCTGTCGACGCCCAAGCGCGTGCTGACCGTTTCCTGCCCGGTGCGGATGGATGATGGGCGGATCCAGGTTTTCACCGGCTATCGCGCGCAGCATAGCAACGCCCGCGGCCCCTTCAAGGGCGGCATCCGTTATGACACTGCCGTCAACATGGACGAAGTGATGGCCCTGGCCATGCTTCAGACCTGGAAGAACGCGCTGGTGGACCTGCCCTACGGCGGCGCCAAGGGCGGCGTGGTTTGCGATCCGCGCAAGCTTTCGATGGGCGAGAAAGAGCGCCTGACGCGGCGCTACACCAGCGAGATCATGCCGATCATCGGGCCGATGGAAGACATCCCGGCTCCTGATGCCGGCACCGATGGGCAGGTCATGTCGTGGGTGCTCGATACCTATTCGATGATGATCGGCCAGCAGGCGCTTGGAGTGGTGACCGGCAAACCTGTCACGCTCGGCGGGTCACTCGGACGCGAAGAGGCGACCGGGCGCGGCGTGATGTATGTGCTTCGCAAATTCCTCTCGACGCAGAACAAGAAACTTTCGGATGTGCGGATTGCCGTTCAGGGCTTTGGAAACGTCGGTTTCCATGCGGCCCGGCTGCTGGCGGAGCGCGGGGCGACGATCGTCGCCATCAGCGAGCGAGCCAGCGGATTGTTTGACGAAGGCGGCATCGATATTGACGCGGCCGGTCGCTTCTATCGCGAGAATGGTACGCTCAATGGCTTGGAAGGCGATTCGATTTCGAATGAAGAACTGCTGGCCTGCGAATGCGATGTGCTGATCCCGGCAGCCATGGAAAATACGGTGACCGCGGCGGTCGCGCCGCACATCAAGGCGCGCATCGTCTGCGAAGGCGCCAACGGCCCTACCACGCCCGAAGCGGATGAAATGCTGCGAGAGAACGGCGTCACGCTGCTCCCGGATATTCTGTCCAACGCGGGCGGTGTGACGGTGAGCTATTTCGAATGGGTGCAGGGCCTGGAAAACTTCTTCTGGGACATCAAGCGCGTCAACAGCGAATTGCAGATCATCATGGAGCGCGCCTTCGACCAGGTGAACGCGAAAGCGGACGAAGCCGACTGCGACTACCGCACCGCGGCTTACACGATCGCCATCAGCCGAGTCGCGGAGGCGCTGAGGCTCAAAGGGCTGTTCCCTTAACTACTCGCGCACTCTTTTGCGCCAAGAACGCCAAGGGAGCCAAGAGCGCCAAGGAATTGATTTATAAGTTTGTTCTTGGCGCTCTTGGCTTTCTTGGCGCACTTGGCGCTTAATGACCTGCGGGTTTAGCGGAAAGCGCTTGGCCTCCAACCGTCACAAACAGAGTTTCATACGCTGTGTTTCCCTTAATGTCGGTGGCGCGGACGGTGATCTGGTGCTGGCCAACCGATAGATCGAGGATGGCCATTTTCACGGTTTCTTCGGGGCTGTCGTAGATGCCGTCGGTGGGCAGGACCAGCTGCCAGTCTTTTCCGGAATCGACGCAGTATTCGACCGATGCAACGGTGCTGGTGCGATCGACGGCTTTCAGCTCGACGTGCGCGACACTGCCCTGCACGCTGGACTTGATGTCGCCAATGGCGGGCGGCGTGTTGTCCACCAGAACCGGGTCGCTGATGCGCGAGGCGGTTTTGCCCTGGCCCGGCTCATTGGAAGCGGCATCGGATGCGACGACTTTCACTTCATAACGCCCGTCGGCGACGGTGCGGGTTTCCCAATCGAAGTTGGTGTCGGTGAGCTTGTCCTTGAGCAAAATCCAGGGCTCTTCGCCGACGCGGCGAAGGTAAAGCGAATAGGTGAGCGTGTCGTTATTCGGGTCGCTGGCTTCCCACGTGATGTTTTCGTGGCTGTTGTGCGGACGACGAGCGACCGGCATTGGCGCCGGCGCGCCGTTTGGAGCGTTTCCCTCCACATCGCCGGCGATACTCTGGTCAGCACCCGGACCCATGCCGCCGGCCGACGCGACGCGAACCGATCGCACGCGCGGCGGAAGATTGGGAATTTGATACGCGATCGTCACATCCTCGACGATCGGCGTCGCATGACCCTCGGCGCTGGTGAATGTCAAGCGATATTGAAAGAATCGCGCGGGCGGGGAAGGGATCTGCATGAATTCAGCGGCGGGCATCTCCTCAGACCATTTGGACCACCCTTTTTCGGTTGCGTCTTTCACATTTCCGCTGCGCGTGGCGACGGTCAGCGTGGTGCCCGGCGGAAGCGAGCCATGAAGCTGCATCTTGCCATAGCGACTGATTTGCGTCGCATCGAGAACGGCACTGGAATAGGTGCCATGCGTGGCAAAGCCGGAGCTCATCGAGGCAAGACTGCCGGCGTTGGCCATGCCCATGTAAATGCGGCCATCGCGCGCGGGAAGCAGTGCGAGGACCTGTTTCGCATCCACCTTGGCGAGCATCAAAGTTTCATCGGCTGCGGGCCGGACCTGGAAGATCTGGCCTTCATTTTCATTTCCGGTTGCGAGCAAGAGCGTGCCGTTGTTTTCGACCATGGAGAGGATCAAAACGTCCTGGCGGAAGACTTCGGTGACAAAGCCGTTGGGATCGATGCGATAAACGGCGTTTCCTTCGGGACGGGCTTCGCCGGTTTCTCCAGGATTGAGCGGGCCGCGATGCACTCCCTCGCCGTGCGGCATGCCGCCTTGCGCGCCGCCCGGCGTTGGCTCAGGCGACGGATTGGGATTGGGCGAGGGCCTTCGGCGCGGCGGGCGCGGAGAGGGATCGCTGGGCATCGGATCATCCACCAGCACGACATGCCGATTGCGGACCGGGCGCCAATCCATCGCGAAATGTGCCAGATTCGTGGGAAGAGCAGCGCGCGGTGATCGCGGAATTGGATTGGGCCGATTCGGATCATTCGACGGCGGCGGAGGCGGCGCGGGCTCCTTCGGATGCTCGCCCGGAAGCGGCGCAGATGCCGGCGCGCCTTCTGGGCGACCACCGGGCGCGGGCTGGCGCGGCATGCGAACCGGAACACCTTCTTCCTGCGCTTCCGCCGTCGCTGCATAAAGGTTGCCCTGACGATCGAGAGCGAGTGCAGCGATTTCCGATTCCGTCGCGTTGTACAAAACGAACGATTCGCCGGTTTTACGATTAACGCGATAGACCATGCCATGCGGATCCGTGCCGACGTAGAGCAAATCTTTACCGTCGCTCACCATGGAAAGCAGGTTGTTCTCATCGGTGTCGAGCAAAACGCGATGCGAGCCATCCGGATGGATTTCGAAAAGCTGGCCTTCCGGGCCGGTGGCGGCGTAGAGGTTTCCATCATCGGTCTGCACCATCGACCAGATGTATTGCACCTTGTCGGTCTTGAAGATTTCCTGCGGCTTGTCGCCGGGCTTGTCGATCTTGAGGATCCGCCCCTGGCTTCCGCCCGTGCCGACGATGATGGAGCCGTGCGAATCGATGAGGAGCGAGAAGATCTGTGTTGCGCCGCCAAGCTCGGCAACGGTGGAAACTGAATCCTTCTTGACGGCCAGCAATACGCCGCGCGGGCCGGTGCCGGCGTAAATCGTTCCATCCGGAGCTTCGGCCAGAGCATTGACGGAGCTAATCCGCGGATCCTGATCGAGCAGCACTTTGACTGCGCGCGAAAGCTTCACGTCACCGAGATTGGACGCGACCACGTTATCCAGCGTGCCGCTTTTGAAGTCGGCTTCGTTGGTCGGCGTCCAGTAGCTGGTGTTGACCGCATATGCCGAAGCGGCCAGCGTCATCGCGATAAGAAATGCGGGGAATTTCATAGAATTCTGATTAAAAACGTTCTGGAAAGCGCGAGCCAGACGAAGCGATCGCAGCATCCGTTGATCTTCAATGTTCGCCGCCGCCCGGTTCCGGCTTTTTGGGAGCGGGCGACTGCGGTCCTTTAGGGAGCGGGGTTTCAGCACGCCGCGGCTCTTCTGCCTTGCTGGGAATCACGACCGGTGCAACCGTCGGCGCCACGACGCCGGCCACCGCGACCTTCGCGCCGGCTTCGATCGTGATGGCAAATTCTGCAGACCCGTTCATGACCATCTCGGTCGGCACCGATTTGACCGTCGAGCTGACAAAGAGCGTTGTATCGCTTCGCCCCGCGCCCATCAAAATCTGTCTTCGCGAAGAAGGCAGGCGAAGCATCGCGGTGCGGCCGATCGCGATGCCATCTGGCTGACGGACCAATCGAAGATACAACGCGTTTTCGCGAACCTTCGTGACGTCATTGAGCACCGCGAAGACATCGTTGATGTTCTGAGCGGTCAGGCGGAAGGGTTCGGTCTGCTGCTCCTGCATGAAATAATGCTGGGCATCGGAGATGACCAGCTCATACGTGCCCGGGCCGAGGTCTCGCGGCAGATCCAATTCAACTGGCATCGTCTGCTGCGTCGATCGGAACGGCAAATAAGTGACGAAGGCCTTGATCGTTTCGCCGGGGCGATAGCGCGTTTTGGGAAGATGCACGTCGAGAATTTGTGCCTCTTCGACATGCGGAGAAACTTTGACCCATCCCGACACATTTTTCAGCAGCACGCGCTCGAAAGGATTGTCACTGGCGGCCGACATCACCGCGATCGCATCGCCAAAGACATCGACGGCCGTCGCATTAGCGCTGCGGTTGGCCAGGTGAACGGACTTGCCATTGACGAAAGTTAGGTCGAGGTCGTAATCAACCGTGTTGTATTGCGGCAGTTCGCTGCTGCCGACCAAGGCTCCGGAGAATGCTGCGCCGGCAATCAATGGGGTAAATCGCGGATGCTGCGCCGCCTGAAAATGGTAAACGCGCGGCTCGGAACCATCCGCCGGCGAAACCGTCAATTCGATCGGCACCATCGGCGGCAGATGGCCTTCGTTTCCGCTTACACCCACGGAGGCATCGGTGGTGAGCGTGCCGCGCATTTGCGTCAGGGAGCCGAGCTTAAAGCTGGTTTGAATGTTGGGGATGATCCCGTTGACCTGGCCGCTGCCCATCGGCAGGCTGACGCGTCCTTCATTATTAAATGGATGGCCAAATCCCCAGACGCGATTGCCGATGACTTCAGTGGTCGTGCCGATTGCGGTGAGTTCGACGTCACCGGTGAGCAGCGGGACTGCGAGTACGGAGCCGGGTTCCAACTGCGCGGCAGGACCATCGACGGCTCCCGATCCGCCGATGCCCGCCTGCAAAGGCACAAGGCCGACGGCGTTAAATGCCGGCGAAAGTTGTGACATCGCGGTCGGCGAGAGGCCGGAGATCATCAGTGGCGTTGTCAGAGGTGTGAGTCGCGGAACGCCCGACAAATCATTTTGATGTTTCGGCGGCTGAAGCAGATCGGCCCAGGAATGACAATTGCTCCGCCATTCCATCGGCAATACGCCGGCATCCCACAAAGACCAACTCCCCCGCTCACCCGCCTGATTTTCAGCTTTGGCCTGGGCGGGGCGAGGCGGCCGGCCGGTATTGTCGGGGTTGCGCGGTGCGGAGGGCAGCGCCAGCATATATTCAATCGGCTGCACGCCTGCGATCGGATCTTTAGTCAGCGGCCAGCCATAAGCAAAGGCTCCGATCATGCGATCGTGACCATTGGCGTCATGCAGGTAAATAGGCGATCCGCTCATCCCGGCAATGCTGCCGGTGTGCTGGAGGAATTCATCCTTGCAACGAATCAGCACGACGTCGTATTTCGGATTGAAATTCTTGAGGACCGAAACCACTTCGACGTTGAACTTTTCGATCTTGGTGCCCTTGAAGACGGTTAGCCCGTATCCGGTCATGCCCGGCTTCACCTCTGAGACATGCATGTGACGGGCGGGATCGAACAATGATGTCTGGGCCGGCTGAATCGCGGCTTGCGCCGGGGGCGAATCAGCATGAACTTCACAAATCGGCCACGCAAGGGCCATCAAAAAGCAGATCAAAAACAGACACGGCGCCGCAACAGATTTCATGCGCACCTCGTCGGGTAAAAAAGCCGCATCCAATCAGGCAAAACCCGTAAAAACGCATCGTAGAACGGCCTTTCGTGAGGGGCAAGGTGAGCCGTCGAGTTTCGGCGGCGCGAGCGCGTGATACACCCTTGAATTAGACGTTCGCAATTTGTTAGGAGAATGGCCGGCAGGCCCTGCGCGCGAGTGTTCGCGGTAGCGGGGCCTGATGAGTTGTCGTTTTCCTGGAGGAGCCATGCGCGCACTTTTTTCGGTCGATCCATCGCAGGTTTGCGACGTAAGACCTTCGCGGACGGTTGGGCTGTCGTCCGCACAGGAATCGAAGTTGAAGGCGCGGCTGCGAAAGCAGTCGCCGAGCGAGCCTTGGGTTGAGGCGCAATTTCGCACGGTGACGACAACCGATCCGCGCGGGCAAATCGTTCCGCGGCGTATCCATGACCCGCACGTGTTTCCCCCCGGTGGAGCGCGGACGGCAATGGTTCGGTGCCGGGCGTGCGAAGTCTTTAATCCGCCAAACGCGTTCGAGCGAGGCGTATGCCTGGACCATTCAGCGCATGCCGGCTGGGGTCCTTCCCCGTCGGCGGTTGCAATTCGTGCACTGCAGTATTTCAACCTGCGAATGTCCGAAAGCGAGCTGCCCGGCGAATCTAAGTCCTCTTTACGCCGGGAAATCCGCGCAAAATTGCGATCTATGCGAAAAGGACAGAAAAAAATGAAGCTGTCCGAAGCGAAGGCCGACTAGTAAATCTGGTGAAGTTTGGTAGAATGATCCTGCGTTGACGTCTAAACCTTTTACGCTCCCACCGAGTGACCTGGGTTATCGGACGCGACGCAGTTGTTCTAGCTCCACTGACTTTTAGTTGCGGGCGAAGAGGCGGATCTCGTTAAGCGGGCATCCGGGCATTCATCGAGTTCACCGCCGCGTGGCAATCCAGCTCCACGCCGGTCAGTTCGATTCCCGGCCAGAGGCCGCCGTCAGGAGGAAGCGTGAAGCAGGTAGTCCGTCAGGCAAAGCGGCTCAAAGCGGGGTCGGTTCGAACCGTTGGACGCGCGCCGCATTCGGACGCGAAGGTCCGGCAAGCCTTGAGCCTTGCGGTTTCGCACATCGAGCCACTCGAACAGCGTCGGTACCTTTCGGTTACGACCAACGCGCAGGGATGGACTGTTGTCACGCCCAGCGCCGATTCCCGCATGATTTATGTCAGCAATTCCACGGGAAGCGATTCAAACAGCGGCCTATCCCCCACCGCGCCACTTCAGACGATCGGCAAGGGCCTGACGTTGTTGCGCACCGGCTTCCCCGATGAACTGCTCCTGAAGCGCGGCGATACATTCAGCACCTCAATCTACTTCAATAATTCTGGCCGCTCCGCCCAGGAGCCGATGCTCATCTCCTATTATGGAGACAATTCGCTGCCTCGGCCGGTCATCGATGGAGGAACGGTGACCGCAATGAGTGGCGGCACCCTAATTAAATATCTGGACATTATCGGAGTCGACTTCACAAGCAGCACGCATGACCCGACAAGTCCGAACTTCAACAACCAGGGCAATTACGGGTTTTTCGACCTTGGTACGATGGACAGCCTGCTGATTGAAGATTGCCGGTTCCGCAACTTCATCGAAGGCATCGTTATACAGGCTACGCCAACGCTGTATGGCCCTATCAGCAATGTGACCCTTCGGCGCAACGAAGTCATCGACTGCTATACGACCAACGGCAATTCACAAGGAATGTATGCCGAGGGCGTCAATGGCCTGACGATGGATCAGAATATCTTCGATCAGGATGGCTGGAGTACACTGGTCCCCGGGGCTACGGCTAATACGTTCAGCCACGACGTTTACATTCACTCCAGTTGCACCAACTGCGTTTTCACCAACAACATCTTTGCCGACGCAGCGAGCCACGGTCTTCAAGCGCGCGGCGGCGGGCTGGTACAAGGGAATCTTTTCCTCAATGACGCGGCGGGCCTCAGTTTTGGCCTGGTCAATGGCGCAACGACACACCCTGGCGGCGTCAGCGGGCAGGTCACTGGAAATGTCGTGCTCGGCAGCGCGAACGGTGTCAATGGCGGGTTGGGTATCGAGCTTGGCAATCTTATGCCCGGCGGCAATACGGTGGTCAGCAATAACATCGTCGCCGATGCCCCCTCCATTCAGGTCAATCCCGCCATCTGGCTCTCGCCCGGACTTGGTGTATCCAATCCGCAGCAGGAAGTCGGGCTTAATTCGCTCACCTTTTCCAATAACGTGGTTTATCACTGGGGCTGGGGATTGTTTGTGAGTGAATCATTCCTGCCCGGCACGACCGGCGCTGATGCGCTGAGCGGCGTGGTAATCAGCAACAATAGATTCGATTCAATGTACGCCAGCCGCGCCGTCAATCAAGCCATTGCCTATGACCCGCGCTATGAGGATCTTTCGGGCAACACTTATTACTACAATTCCTCATCGCAACCTTTATTTGAATACGCCTCCCCAAGCACCTCAGCCGGCAATCCCTACTATCTTCCGACCGGCGGATGGGTCGCGGGGATCGAACCTACTGCATCGTTGTCGGCGACCCAGTTTGTCGATCCCACGCGCAACATCGACAGCTACATGGCCAGCATCGGACTGACTGGCGGGACCGCCGCCTATCTCGCGCTCATCGACAACTTCAACGAACAGAACTGGAATCCAATTTCGATGCCGGCTGCGGTGAACCCCTACATCCAGGCTGGGTTCGCTGTCGATACGACCGCACCGACAGGGCTGCTTGCGCCGGCACCTAACGTGACGAACAATGCGTCTCCGACGCAGACGTTCAGCATTACGTATAACGACAACGTCGCCGTTGACTCGACAAAGCTGGGCAACGGAAATGTGGTTGTCCTTGGCCCGGGCGGCGTGACGCTGCCTGCGACGCTCATCAGCACGGGCGCCGTTAACGGTCCGAGCATCACGGCAACCTACCAGATCTCAGCACCTGGGGGCAACTGGACCAGCCTGCCCAACGGAACATATGTCGTTGCGCTTCAGGCCAATCAAATTAAAGACACTTCCGGAAATGCGATCCCGGCCCAGAATATTGGGACGTTCCAGATTCTGGTCAATGCAACTACTCAAGCCGCAACCACTGTACCAACTCAGCCGGCAACATTCACGGCAACGCCAGGCTCCGGCGGAATTGTGCTGAACTGGACCGATCCCGCAAATGATCAAACCAGCTTCCTGCTGCAGCGCGCTGATGACAGCGGCTTTACAACGAATGTCGCGACCTTCCCGCAGCTTGCAAGCGCCACCACCTACACCGATCTGACGGCAGTTGTCGGGAAGACCTACTATTATCAATTGATCGCGGTGAATTCCGCTGGAAATTCAACGGCGGCTTTGAGCGGAGCCGTTCGCATCCTCCCGCCCGCTCCAACCCTTGCCGGTACCATCTTTGATGACGGCAACGCTCAGCGCACGCCCATCACCAGCATCACGCTCGTCTATAGCCAAAAGGTGACGCTTGATTCTACCATGGTGAGCCTGTCGCAGGTGGGCACGGGAGGGGCTCTCACACCCGTCACGCTGAGCGTTACCAATCCCACCGGTGACGGTAAGGCGTGGGTCATCAGCTTCAGCGGTACGCCTGTGCTGGCCAATGGCGCGCTGCAGGATGGCAACTACAGCTTTACGATTCGCAACAGCAAAGTTAGCGATGCCTTCGGCCAGTTCGCGGGGACCGATCAGACCAGTACGTTTAAGGTAGATGTCGCGCCCACAGTGATCGCGGTGGGCGTGGTCAACAATGCTCCGCCCCACTCTTTGACGTTCACCTTCAGCAAAGATGTTTCGCAGTCGCTGACGCAAACCACGCTCGTCCTGACCAACACATCGCTTAATAGAGTTATTGCCGCGACCGGCTTTACCTGGAACGCGGCAACGTTGACCGCGACATGGACGTTTGCTACAGCCATTCCGGACGGCTCATATGTGGCCAAGCTTCCCCAGTCGCTGGTGACGGATGCAGGCGGTGTCCATCTTGACGGATTGTCAAACGGGGTGGCAGGCAGCAGCGATTACCTGTATTCCTTCTCACAAACCAAGCCTTCTGTTGGCCTTCAAGGCAATTCGACCGTCTTCCAGGGAACCGCATATACACTGACGCTGGCTTCTGAGACCGATCTCGCTAAGACGATCAGTCAGTATGTGATCAACTGGGGCGACAGCTCCACGTCAACATTGACAAGCCTTGGCTCGTCGACACACACCTACACGTCGGGTGGCACGCCGACGATCACCGTGGATGTGGTCGATAGCAACGGCACCCACACCAACTGCGGCAGCCTGGCGCTGGCGGTGTATCGTGCAACGTTGAGCCTGAGCGGCGCCGCCAATGCCAATCCAGGCGCTGCTTACACGCTCACCACCTCAGGATTGACCGACCCAGGGCAGACTGTTTCGCAATATATCGTTCACTGGGGCGACTCAAGCACCAGTACCTTCGCAAATACAGGCGGGACAACCGGGACCTTCTCTCATACGTACACGAAGTCGAACTTCAGCGCCACTGTTACGGTGGATGTTGTGGACGGCCTTGGAGTAAGCCCCAACGCCGGTAGCATGAAGGTGGCGGTCAATCCAACCCCGTCTATTCAGTTGACGGGCGATTTCAATGCCAACATCGGCGGAACCTATCGCCTGGCGATGGCCGCTCCGTGGGATCCTGGGTTCACCGTTACACAATATACAGTTCATTGGGGCGACGGGACGGTCAGCACCTATACAACTTACACGGCTCCGGTGACACACACTTATGCCTCCACTGGGAACCAATCAATTTCGGTCGATCTGACCGATTCGACAGGAACCTACAGCAGCGCCGGCAAAATGACGACGCTGGTGAACCCGACGCCAACAATCGCTCTCGGCGGCAATTCGACGGCAACTGTCAACAGCATCTACAACCTCACGCTCGGCACTGTCACCGATCCAGGCCAAACGGTCACACAGTATGTCGTACATTGGGGCGATTCAACCACCAGCACCTATTCAACCGCCGGCAGCGTCACGCATACCTATACGCAGACTGGTTCGGCGAATATCACGGTGGATTTGACCGACGGCACCGGAACGTACACAAATGCCGGAAGCATGGGCTTGACCGTGAACACAGCACAGCCCCTGGTCCTGTCGGGCAATAACATTTACATCAAAACCGATCCGGATCACACCGATCTAGATGTCTGGATCGACAGCCTGACGCCGGGACAGGGAACTTCAACACAGAAGATTCCGCTGGTCAGCATCACCGGCGTCACCATCAATGGTTTTAACGCAGGAAACGCGATAACCGTTGATGAATCCGGCGGTCTGATTTCACTCGCCGGCGGCATCACCATCAACGGCGGCACCGGATCTAATTCGGTCTACATCATCGGAACGACTGCTAGCGATAACGTCGCGATTGGCGGTCCGCAGAGCACATTCAATTCCACAGCCGTGAGCTATCAGAATGTCAATTCCGTGACCTATTCCGACGGCGGCGGGAATGATTCAGTTTCTGTCACGGGTAGCTTGCCTGTGACGCTCAACACTTCCACCGGCAGCGACACCATCAGCCTCGGCGGCTCTGGGCCAGTGGCGATCAATACCGCTTCTGCCAGTGGCGGCACGGAGACGGTGAGCATCGCGACGGGTGCAGCGCCCGCGATTTCGCTGAATGCCGCAAGTGGAACGATCGCTATTCCTGCCAACACGGGCACCGGTATTCGACAGGTGCATTTGGCGGGGCTCAATATCGCAGCGTCTGGGAAAGTCATGCTTGCCAGCTCCGCCGCGTTGGGCAACTACTCCAAGCACGCCAACCGCAGCGTCGCGGTCATCGACGGAAGTGGCCTGAGCATCGCCACTGGCGGGATTCTTGACCTGGGCGACAATGACCTAATCCTCCACTATGCTTCGGCCAACGAGACAGCTGCCAGGAATCTGGTGTCCGGCTTGCTCGCCAGCGGTTTCGATGGTGGTGGCTTCGACACCACCGGCATCAACTCCTCTGCCGCCAGCTACGACGCCTACAACGGGTCGGGCACCCGTGCCCTGGGCTGGATGGACAACAACGACATCGGCGCAACGACCTTCGATGGCGTTAACACCTCCGACCTGAACGAAGTGATGGTGAAATTCACCTACTATGGTGACAGTGACCTCAATGGCGTCGTCGATGCCACCGACTTTGGCCTCTATGCCGCGGGAAAATCCAACGCGGGCACCGGCTGGGCCTTTGGCAACTATGACTACAACGCCACCACAACCGATGCCACCGACTTTGGCCTCTTTGCTGCCGGGTCGAGCGGATATAGGCAGTTTGGCTCGATGTAATCAAGCAGTAGGAGCGCACACGTTTTCGTTTAGAAGTCCCCTCCATTTGAGGAGTAACCCGAACCTGCAGGATCGGGAGCAGGAGTTGGATCGGGCGCTGGATCCGGAGCGGGTGCTGGATCCGGTGCAGGATCGGGCGGCGGAGCCGAATCATCTGGCGGCGGAGAGTTGTCATTCGATCCAAAATCGCCACCGGAGCTTTCCCAAGCCGCGCCGGATGGGTCGGTGGTGGTATCGGGCGGTAGCGCATCGGAATTGTCTGATGTTCCGGTGTCACCGCTGTTGTCGTCGATCCACAGAACGCCGCCGTCCGCGAGCACTGCGCCGCCCACATCGATCCCAACGCATTCTTCACGATCGAATTCGACTAAGCGCCCCCTGGCGCCCCGCCGATGTTCGGCGACGTTGACTACATCAATCGTCGAATCGCCGATCGCCAGATTGTTGGAAGGATTGCTGTCGCTGATTCCATTGCCGGCGCTGACCTGCGCAAGCACGTCATACGTTCCGACGGGAACGCCCGCGGGAAGCGTGACCATCGACTGAATGTCCTGGGTTTTATGCGCGCCAAGATGAATTGCCATCGAACCCGAGGATGCGATCATGATATCGGAGTTGTCGAGCGCGGCATCGGTCGATAGATACCAAGTTACCGTCGCACGCCCCTTGGCGGGTGCATTTCCAACGTTCGCAATACGAACGACAGCCCGCTGGGGACCGCTTCCGGGCGTCACTGTCTTCAGCGGAAGCTCGACGATATTGGCCGAAAGGTCGACGACGGGTTGCTGTACTTGAACGGCACTGGGTGCAACTGCGGTCGATGGCGCTGAGCCGGGAACCTCGGCATTCGTTCCATCGATCGACAGGATCAATTCGTAATTCCCCGGCGCAAGCGACGCGGGAACGTTCACGCCAACTGCGACGGCCGAATGCTTGCCTGGCTTCAGATGAATCTTGCGTGATACATGGCCGATAAGGGTGTCGCCGCTGTCGAGTGATGTATCGGACGACAAATACAGATCGACACTCACCGGTCCGGCAGCCGGCGCATCGCCCGTATTAGCAATTTGGATGGAGACTGATTTCTTGACTGAGGGAACCAACGCTGCTGGCAAATGACCGGCGAACGATCCGGAAAGGCTGGCGCTCAGGAGCCGTCGGTTTTCAAGCCGCTCAATGACTGGCAAGTTCGACGCCCGTGCTTGTGAATCTGCGCAACTTGGCGCGGATTTGATACGCATGGCGGCTCCCTCGGACACCTGGCATCCGTGCCAACCACCATTTTCCTATGTCATCATTCGTACGCAGCTCCTCTAAGTCAAAGACAGTGCAATGGGTCGAGACGTTTGTATGGCATCCAAAAGAAAACTCACTTTTCTTCGATATTGGCGATGCCGACATCGACGCCCTGGCCGCCCTGCGTCTGATGGCAATGCACCGCCAGGACGATCTTCGCGCCCGGCTTCAGAAGCGACCGGGCTTTGCTGCTGATCTGCACCGGCTGATAGTCGGTGATAAAGCCCCGGCGGCGTGCAGCTTGGACACCGTCGATATAGATTTGCACGTCTTCATCATGGAAGACCAGGAGCTGCAAATCGGCGCTCGAGTTAGCGTCGGCCGGCATCGTGAATTCGCGGCGAAGCCAGATGTCGTCGGTCTTCCATGGGGTCCCAATCACAATGCCTGGCGTGCCTTGCGAACCAAAGCCGCCCGGCCCCTGCTTCCAGTTACTGTCGTCAAAATCTGCCTTCTCCCAGCCATTAGCGGGCTTCTCCGTCGTATATTTCCAGATCACCTTTTCATGCTGCCCCGTCGGCACGATTTCATGGACGACCGGCGGCGGCGGGAGCGGCGCCCAGTTGCCGACCTTTTCATGATCGCCGCTGGCCCACTTCTTCCACATTTGCTCGTCGCTGAGAGCCTTGATGAATGCGCCGCCCATTACCGGCCGGGCATGCATTCCCCGGCTGTTGATGCGATTGGTGACGTATGAATCGGAAACCGGATCGCGCGTGCCGGTCTGGTCCAGGTAATCATAAATGGACGAAACCATCGCTTCGAAATCGGCCTGGTTGTCGGCCATCGTCGCGCTCCAGATTGACCAGTCGGTCTTGGTCAGCTTCGTGCGCGAATCGAGCGGCACGCCGTAGGATTGCATCATCTTCTTGTAATAAGCCACTTCCTGCTGCGCGACGGTTGGCGGGAAGACATTGAGTTTCAGGAGTTTGTCCCAGACCAGGTTGTATTTCTGGCTCCAGGTGTTGGGCTTGTCGAAGGCCAGCTTGTAATGATCGCCCTCGCCGGCCGCCTTAATCCAATGGGCGGCGTCAGCTTTGGCAAGATCCATGTAGCGCTGCGCGGTGGCATTGTCCCCGCGCATGCGGCAGAGGTCTCCATATGCGGCAAGTCCAAGAATCGCTTTCACCGAAAGGTTGGCGTTATGAGCCAAATGCCCCATGAAGTCATCGGTGCAAAGCTGGTTTTCCGGATCAAGGCCATACTGTTCGAGATACTTCGCCCACTGCGTGAGCTGCGGCCACCACGGGGCGACAAAATCAGGGTTTCCCTCCGCCTGCGCGATCGCATCGCAAAGGATGATCATGTTGCCGCTCTCTTCGACAGGCATGCCTTCGCCACCATCGTCGCGACCAGTGACATCGGGATAGGTGCCCAGATCGTGCGGCGCGTTCGGGAATTTCCAGTGAGGCGAGGCCGCGTACATCAACACCGGCGCCAGCGACGCCTTGGCCAGCGTGGGGCTGAGCATGATGAAGATCGGCTCCATCGGGAAGATGACGTCGACCGTGGCGATGTCGCCGTTACTCGTATTTTCCTTGGTGAAAAAGAGTGGCTGCTTATTCGCATCGGCAGCCAACCCGCAAGCCGCCAGGCATTGACGATAGCAGGCGGCGGCAATCTGGGCATAGCGCTCGCCACCCACCTTGGTCAGGTCGGTCATCAGGTCGTTATCGAACTGCGTGCAGCGCTGCACGAGGCTCGCATAATCCTTCTCGGCCGACTGCAGCAGAACGGCAGGCGTCGCACCGTTGCGCCGCCAATAGGGCTGAAGTTTGTGCGAGTAATAGCGGATGGAATAAATCTCGTCGTAAGCGACCATCAGATGCCGCAAGACCGGCTCGCCCTTCACCGATCCAAGATCAAAAGTGAATGCCAGCACCGGTTGATCGTCGTCGGGCGCGCGAGGCATGCGTTTGTCATCCTGCGCGGGGAGCGAGCCGTCTTCAACGAACGATTTGCAGAGCGCCAGATCCGCTCCGATTGCTGATTTGGTTTGAGCGGTTGGCGCAGCCGCGTACGCATAGCCCCAGTCGATGCGCGTGTCGTCGCCAGCCGGGGTCAGCATCGGCTGATCTTCAGTGCCGACGCGAAGAGCGGTCAGATCACCCATCGTTTCGCGGTTCCATTTCACCGGCTGATCGACCGTGTTAACCACGAGCTGCGAACTGGTGCTGTCGTAGATTGAGATATTGTGTGCGGCGCCGTCGGCAGAGCGCACTTCCCATGTGATATAGCTGAGCGGGCGAGCCAGCACATCCAGATCGTGCGGCAAAGCCGCCGTCATGAAGGTCATCGTAACATGCACATGTGAATCGTCGAAATCGAAGATGCTGCGCGTCGGCAGCAGCTTCACGCCCACCTGCGGAAAGGGCGGCGTATCGGATGGCTCAACACCCATCAATCGGTAGGTCTTGCCATCAATGCGAATCAGGCTGACCAGCGAATGTTCGTGATGCGTCCAGTGACGCGTCGGCGCGTCATTGAGATGATCGGCTTCGCACCAGATGCTCAAATAAGGATCGCTGGTAACCAGCGGCACCGCGGGTGGACGAAACGGTTTCTGCTCGGCGGCGAAAATGCTGCTCCCCCCCGAGAAGAACATTGCGACGGCGGCTGCCGCGGTGATCAGTCGATTCATTGGCTTCATTGAAACCTCTTGAGGTTCTTTTTATCAAACACAATCCGTGAAATTCAGCCCACGCCGTTATAGTGTGGCGCAAACGGGTTTGTTGTCCAGTGCGCGCAAGTGTAATGAAAGAGCCGCGCACGGAGTAAGCGGTTTGGAGAGGAATTCATGCCAAAAACGCAAAATGTGATGGATCTGTTTCGCCTGGATGGAAAGCGCGCCCTCATCACCGGCGGCGCAAAGGGACTCGGAAAAGTAATGGCGACCGCTTTCGCGCAGGCGGGAGCATCAATTGCAATTAACAGCCGAAATCTGAGCGAATGTCAGGCGACTGCGGCTGAAATCGCAAAGGAAACCGGTCAAAAAACGGTCGCCGTGGCCGCGGATGTTTCGGTCGCTTCGGATGTTGATCGCCTCGCCCGCGAAGCCGAAGCCGGTATCGGCCCCATCGACATTCTGGTCAACAGCGCCGGCATCAACATTCGCGGCCCGATCAATGAGCTTTCGGATGCCGACTGGGATGCCGTGATGGATATCAACCTCAAGGCGCCGTTTCTTCTAGCTCGCCGCCTCGGCCCGCCCATGTGCGAGCGCGGCTGGGGGCGCATCATTCATCTCGGATCCATTCTCTCGAACATCGGAATCGCCGGCCGCACGCCATACAGCTCTTCCAAGACCGGTTTGCTCGGATTGACGCGTGTGCTTGCTCTGGAATGGGCGACCAAAGGCGTTACCGTCAATGCCCTTTGCCCTGGCCCGTTTGGAACTGACATGAACAAGCCCCTGCTCAACAATCCGCAGCAATACGCGGCTTTCGTCGCCAAGATTCCCATGGGACGCTGGGGCGAACTACACGAGATCACCGGGCCCGCACTGTTTCTCGCTTCCGAAGCATCCGCATTCATGACCGGCGCGACGCTTTATGTCGATGGTGGATGGACGGCGCAATGAACAATTAGAGCCTGGGCTCTTCTAACGGTTCGGGGCAAATATCTTTCCGCTTACACGATTCGCACTGATGCCCTTCCCACAGCGCATTGAATTGCCCCAGAACTGCATCGATCAGCGCCGGAGTCGTGGTCCAGATTCCCAGCTCAAAATTCCGTCGCCCACCCGCTTTGGCGCCGAGGCCCGCGCCGGTGAGATTGGCGCTGCCCATATACATACGATTCGCATCGAAGACGACCGTCTTGAAATGCAGCCGCGGGCATCGACGGATCACCAGATTCTCGGGCAGCGCTTGCTTGAGTTCCCGCAGCGCGGCGGAGCTGGGGGTGCCCGCATGGAGCAGTCGGATTTCGACGCCCTTTCGCGCCAGGCGCCGGAAAATTTCGACAATTGATACCGCTCGCCGCGATCCTGGCTCGGGGACCAGCATCGCCTTAAAATCCGCCGTCGCGATGTCGAGGCTGATCGAAGCGTTGAGAATCCCCTCGCGAACGATCTTGTGAAAATGCTGCGCATCGGCAACCAGTTCTGCAGAGCCAGTTGGCGCTGATGGAAGCGTTGGCGCGATGGATAGCGATCGAGGCACTCCCTCTCTATCGGCATTTGCCGCGATTGGGACCACGAGTACACTTGAATCATGGGGTCAGACGACAGGACCGGCTCATTTTTGCAGGGATTCATGCGTCGCCTGGGACGAGGGGAAGTGCGCGGCGGGGAAAATGATCCGTGGACGCCACTTGCGGTGTTGGAATCGATCCATGCCGGAAATGTCGAGGATTATTGCCTCTACCTTCGGCCGCCGATTGGATATGCGTTGGGAAACGCGCCACCTTCAAACGACCCGTTATCACCCGATATTGAGGAGCTTTTGATCCGCGCCTTTTCGCCGCTGCCGATCGTTCCGCTGGAGGAAATGGATCGGGAGCATGCGGGCCTGCCGGATGAAGCATTTTTGATATTGGTCAGCCATGCGCGCGTTCTATTCTTGGTCCCGTGGGATCATCCGCAGTTTTTCGAGCGCGTTAAGCTGCTGAAAAAGACCGGAGAATTGGCGCGGTGTGTCTGGCTGATGCCCGAGCAAGGCATGCTGGGAAAGACCGACTGGCCGGAGCGCTGGAGCGCCGTGCGTTCCAGCGCCGGGTCGCTCGGCTTGGAGCTATCCGCCTACACCGCCGGCGGCTGGCTCTTTCGCGTGGATAAAGACGGCAAGGCTTGCACCTTCCGCCCCATTGTCAATCCAAATTTTGAAAAGATCGGTGCGGCGCTCGAAGCGATTTGCGCTGAAATGCAATAAAGGGGTTGCTGAATCCTGACATGGAGGGCGGCAGTCCTCTGCCGCCGCGAATTCTCGAGAAGCGGAGTTACTGGAGCGCATTGTCTTTAGTCTCTCGCCAAGATCATCGGGCAGCAGTGACGCATAAAACCGCAGACGATCGAAAAGAGCTGCGCACGAAGTAAGCGGATTTAGGCCATGTCGGCGCCAATCCGCTTACTTCGTGCGCGGCTCTTTAATTCTTGCTCTGCGGTTTTTCGCTTACGCGCCGCTCGGCTCCCCTACCGCTTCCGCGAGCACCGCTTCAGTTGCAGCCGAGTTATCCACAACCGTTCGCCCCAATTCCGATTCAATCTGCTGGCGGACCTGTTCCTGCTTGGGATATCGCACCTCGCGATAACCGGTCACCTGCTCGGGGCAACCCAGTACGCGCAGCGCCAGGGCATACCCCGCATCATGCGAAAGATTCACCCGGTCGAGAAGTCCCGCATACCAATCGCGGAATTCTGCTTCACGGCGATGCCAGCCGGGTAATTTGCGCATCCACTTCATCCGCCGAACGATGTTCAGGTGCCAATCGCGCGTCGTGATATTAGGACGGAAGCGGAATCGGCCGATGTTAATCTCCGGCTTCGTATGGTGCTTGTAGATGATGCAGTCGCCATTGGAAACGTCGATGCCATACTTGACGATGTCTCGCTGCTTCTTCTCCCATCGCGTTAGAAGATACGAAACGTAGGGCTCATCCTTGATCAGCGTCACCTTCGCCAGGTTCCAGATCACCGCGACTGTCGCCGCAAATCCGCGGGCCTTGGAATCACGCCGATAGACCGATCGCACGCGCTCGATATAACGCTTGGACAGCGACGGATCCTGATACTGCATCAGATCGTAGATGCGCACCGCCATGTCATACTTGGCCTGGTCCGGCAGGTCGCGCATCTGCTTCATCGCGCCCTGGACCTGCCGCTCGAAAGTCATCGCGATCGATCGACCAAACATGCGGCTCTTACGAAGGATTCGAACCTTGTTGGTAACGAGCTGTTCCCACGTCTGCGGCTCCGGCTTGCGTGGAAGCGCCCGCGGCTCCAGCGCGAGCTTTCGGCCAATATTGAAGGCTTTGAGATTCTTGCGGTGATCGCGCCGAATCGAATCCTTGATCGCCCAGGCGATCGAGTGGGCCGACACTGGGATCAGGCCAAGCTGATAAGCGACGCCCAGCAGCATCAAGTTCGCATAGAGCTTGCTGCCCAACCGCTGCTCGCACAGCTCCGAAAGATTCTTCGCAAACGAATGCTCGGCATGGCAATGATCGAATATCTCATCACGCAGAGCATCGGGATCAAAATTGTCCTTGCCCAGCAGCGTGTAAACGGTCGGCTGCTTATAGGTGTTGAGCACTGCAAAAGTGCGGTCCGACGAAGCGACCCGGAATTGCTCGCGCGGATCGATTGCCCGGGCGGCTTCGAGAATATCGATGCCCATCAGCAGATCGGCTTTGCCGTAAGGAATTGAGCCGGTTGTCGGATAAATCGCGGATGGCGTTGCAGCCGACTTTGGTGCTGCGCTAGCAGTCTGCTGCTGCGCGACTTGTTGTGACGAAGTCTCCACAGCCTGCGATTCCCGATCGGCCCAGCTCAGAGCGGACTTTAGGCGACGGACATTCTCCGATTCCGGCGCCGGCATCGGCGCCCGAACTTCCGAAACTTCATCACACACAAACGTGATTTGTGAATAAACGCCGCCGTTGCGAATCGCCAGGCCCTTTTTGTCGGCGAAGATGACGCGATAGCCTTCCTTATGACCCGCGCGGACGAGGATCGCGTTGATCACGCCGATGCCCATCCCGCCAACACCGGCCATATGGGCGCGCCAGGTATCGCCGGGCTTGTTCATCGCATGAACCGGCGTCGCTTCGGGAAGCTTATCCAGATCCATGTGCGGCAGCGTGTATCGTCGACGGCGCTGCCGAATCACCGTGATTTGCTCGAAGCTCGGGCAGGGCTTCACATTGGTCCCGGCCTCATTGCTCACGCGCACGCGCTCGCAGGCTCCATCATTGACGCACCAGGTCAGGTCGGTGTCGATCTTTTTGCCGTAGTCGGTATCGATGTTGGTCAGCCCCGGGCAGGCGGTCTGCTTGGTGCATTCATAGCAGGCTTCGCACACCTCCGGCGTGACGTTCATGTGCGTCTTGCGCGGAAGGTAGCCATGTTTCTTGATGGTCTTGCGCTCTTCGCGGAGGACGGCGCGCTGATGAGTGATGCCGCACTCTTTGTCGGCGATGATCACTTTCACGCCATCGCGAATAATCGTCTCTTCCAGCACGCGCTGATAGCGCGAGCGATCGGCCGGGGAGAGGCGCTCCACCGTGAGCGGGCTCGTTCCCGCCATGCCGCGCACGATGGTTTCGATATTCTGGATGAACGAGCGATTGCCCAGCACATCCAGCTCGGTGCCGGCATGCTCCTGGTGGCCGGTCATCGCGGTCGTTTTGTTTTCCAGGATGATATAGGTGATGTCCTGGCCGGCCTTGATCGAATTGGAGATGGCGATTTGTCCGGAATGGAAGAAGGTGCCGTCGCCCATGAAGACGATCTGCTTGTTGGTGATGAAGGGATCGATGCCGGAACCGGTGCCACCCCCGAGGCCCATGCCGGAATAATTGTGCATGAGCTGTTCGGTCGGGGCGAACATGAGCATGGTGTAGCAGCCGGTGTCGCCATGCGCGACCAGATCGACCGGCGGCAGGCCATGCCGCTGCGCCATGTACTTCGGGTCGGCCAGGTTCTTGCGAAGCTCCAGCAATGTGGCCGAGCTATCGCGATGCGGGCAGCCGGGGCAGAACGTCGGCGTGCGCGATACGACCTTCTGATCGAATACGTCAAGTTTTGGTTTGCTGGCCTTGCGAATGCGATCCAACTCGGCCGACAGCCGGCGATTGCGCATTTCGGCTGGGATTTCTTCTGTTGCCTTAATCAGGGGGATGAGAAGCTGTGCCAGAACGGACGGATTGAGGCCGCGCGTTTCTGGAATGCCTTTAAGTCCACGCGGAAAAGCTTTGCCCCACAATCGGCCGGCCAGCTCAGTCGCCTGCTCGGGCGGCAGCACGTGGAACAACCCATCGCGAATATTCTTTTCGAGGAAGCTTCGGCGTTCTTCAATGATGATGACGTCTTTGCATTGCTGGGCAAATTCCGCGACCAGTCGCACATCCACCGGATAGCTCATGCCCATCTGAAGGATCGGGAACTGGCCATCCAGTCCTAGATCAGCCAGCACGTGCTGCAAATACGGCCCGGCCATCCCGGTCACGACAAAACCCAGCGGTGCTTTGCCAGAGTTCGTCTGAAGCTTCCCGGGCAATTCCTCAGAGCGAGAACCGCGAGCTGGAATAATTCGATTGATTCCCAGTTCGCGCGCCGCAGCAAGGGTCTTCTCATTCCGCTCCGGCATCCGCAATTCCTGCTGCCAGGTGCGCGGGGGCAGAAGCACTTTGCCCAGATCGACCTGCTGCGTATCGAGCGCGATTTTCTGATTGCTGTTGATCGTCGGGAATTGATTCTTGCGGCAATCGACCGTTCCCCCGCCGTCAGCTTGAACGGTCGTGACGATGTAGCCGATGTAAAGCCCCGCCGCCTGCGAAAGGCGGAAGCTGGAGTTAATCCAATCCTTCATTTCCTGCGGCGTGCCCGGTTCGACCACCGCCATGCGAAGATGCTCGCAAAGAAATCGGCTGTCGGCCGGTACCTGCGTGCTGTCGCACCACGGGTCGTCGCCCATGATGATGACCGCGCCGCCCTGCGCATGCGCACCGGACAGATTTCCCAAAGCCAGTGCATCGGATGCGACGTGCACGCCGACGCTTTTCATGACGCCGATCGCGCGGCAGGCGGCCATCTGCGAGCCATTGACGGCGGCAACGCCGAGCGCTTCGTTATTGGCTTGAAACGCGCGAACGCCCTGCTTGGTCAGGACATCTTTGATGTCGCCGAGAATGTCGAAAAAGCTGGCGACGGGTGAGCCGGGGTATCCGGTGAGGAGATGGACGCCGCCTTCGGTTTCGAGCGCGCCCTTCACCAGGAGTTCGTTGCCGGTAAATACTTCACGACCGCTTTCGGTCAGAAAGCGTGGGTCGGTAGCCATGTTCAGTCGATCCTCGTGCGGATATGGCGGAGAAATTCAGAAACTGAATTTTCCGCCGCGGCGTGGCTTACGCGGCCGTGAGGCTGCGCAGGAGACGCCGATAGAATACCGCAACAACAGGGGACTCTGGGCCGATGGGAACTCATTTCCGATCGGGAGGTTTATCCGCGGCTTCAGCCGGCCGGATTCACCCTCCCCTGCCGGGAGTTTATGGCCGGCAGGACCGTCAGTTTTTAAGCCCTCCCAACCGAGCTAGAGCCCGGTTGAGAAAGGTTTATTGTAGCACTACGCCGGGAAAATGCGAAAGGATGGGGGAAAATATGGAGAGATGGTCAGGGGCGGTTACCTTTGCACCAGGTTGCGTTGCTTTCCTATTACCGCGACGGTGCTCGCTCGAAAAACCGGAGCGCATCTTGAGGCGCACGGGAATCCGGGGCGCACTCCTCTACCTCATGGGTCCACAATACCTCATCGGCGCTGTGTCAATCCACAGACTTTTCCTTCCGAGGCTCGCGGTCGGATGAGTGGTCCTCTTCAAGATGGCCTTTGGAAGGCCATTGCAATTCATCGGAAATGGCGCCCGGATGCTCGCCATCGGCGTCACCGTCGTGACCGTGGCTGTAATCGCGCCAAGCGGTTTCGAGTTCCTGGGCCTTTTCCGCAATTTCGCCAACGAGGTTGGTGATGCGCTGCGTGCTGGGCGTTTCGTTTGGTTCCTGTGCGGCTTCCTCCGGCACCTTCTGGTCTTCCGGTTTGGCTAGCTGCTCCTCGACATCCGCCTCGCTCATATTGATTTCAATTTTTCGCTGCGGCTCGGGCTCAGCGGGAGTCTCAGGCGCTTCAGCAGACTTTGCTATCGGGGTTTCTAAAACGCCAATGTCTTCGAGCTCTTTTTCTTCAGATGATGAATCGATCTCCACCGGCAACCGATCCTCATCTTTATCTTTGGCCTTAGCGACAACGGGCACACTGGGCGCCGGCTTTTCTTGCGGAGGTTCCGGCATCCGCGCTGGGGCTTCGTCCGCCAGCGGAATCAGGCTGTCGATGTCGGAATTCCGTTTGTCTGCCTTTGCATCGCCGGCTTTTGAATCTTTCGATTTGATGGAGAGGGACGAACTGGAATCAAACGACTCGCCCACCACCGGCAGATGATCTGGCTCATCCGCCAGCGGAATGGCATCAGGGGCGGCCTCACGCTTTTCTTCCACCTTCGGCGGGCTCTCTTCCCCAGCCAGAGAAATCGGGAGATCGGAATCATCGCCTAATGATATTTCCAGCGGCTTTGCCTCGTCTTCAGTTTCCTCTAGGAGTGCATCGGGCGCATGCGATTTAGGCTCATCTCCCGCCTCATCGAGTACGCTGTATCGGATCTTTGTGCCACCGATCGAAAGCTCATCTCCATCCTTGAGCTGCTCTTCGTGAATCGAGACGCCGTTGACTCCCGTGCCGATGCCGGAATTCAGATCGCGGATAAAGCGCTTGCCATTTCGCTCGAAGATGACGGCATGCACCGGCGCGACCTCGTCGCCGTCCAGGTGAACATCACACCCGGATCGAGAACCGATGAGGGCTGTCTTTCCCGAGAGATCAAATCGCTCTGATCCGTCGATCTGCAACTGCGCCCGTGGCGTTTCATAAATGACCGGCGGCGGAGACTTGGTAAAGCCTGATCCGCAACGAAACCGGTATCGGCCGATTCGGATCTCATCGGACTGATCCAGAGCCGTTTCCTTAATGGGCCGATCGTTAACAAACGTGTGATTCTTGCTGGCAAGATCGCGAATATAGACGCGATCCTGGTCATTTACGATCAGCGCGTGCGACTTACTGACCTGCGGCGACTGCAGCGGCAAATGGACGCGCGCCCGCGCTCCAACCAGACAAATTGCACGATCCAATGCCACGCCCTGCGTCTGGTTGCCCTCCTCTGCGGGCAACAAAACCGGCATCTCCATCGTTTCAGCCATGTGATTCGATAACTGCGCTCGCAATCGGCACCTCCGCCGCAAGCCGGCTCAACCAGTGAGCCGACTATTGGGCCGACCCATGCGAAAACGGGGCCGCCGGGCTCTGGGATGGGGACTCTTTTGCAGATTTTGCATAAGGCAATGGCTGAGTCTGTTGCGCTTGAAATGTATCGCAAGTGCGGCGTCAAGCGACGTCTACAATACGGATGATCAAATGAAATCGGGCAGTTCCATCCGATTTGCGGTTTACTTCGGCGCTATCACGGTGGCCGCCATTATCGGCGCAGTTGTCGCGTCGCATCTGCTGACGCGCATTGTTCTGGCATGGGTCGCGTTGGCAGCGATCACCGTTGCGGCCGCCTATGTATCTGGTTCACCGCAACTATTTTTTAAACGACCTGACGGATCTCGACCGGTTGGGAGCTGGTTGCTCTTATGGCCTTACTTCGCCATGAGCTACTTTTCTCTTGGACTGTACCGATTGCTGCATCGCAGACATCCCGCGTGCGCAGAAGTATCTGGAGCATTGTGGTTTTCCCGCCGACTCACAAAGACTGAAGCGGAGTCATCGGGGGTTCGATGGGCTGCTGTAATCGATCTCGCCGCGGAATTCGCGCGCGCTCAAATTCCTGCTGAGCGATATTTTTCGGTTCCAATGCTCGATGGTGCGGTCCCCGCCGAAGAGCAACTGCGTCATGCGATCGGGCTGATAAATGAGCAGCTTGCGCACGGACCGGTGATCGTCCATTGTGCGCTGGGACATGGTCGAACCGGCGCAGTGATCATCAGTTGGATGTTTGAGCGAGGGCTCGTCTCGGACGTTCAGACGGGCGTGGAGAAACTGCGATCCCTCCGACCCAGCTTCGGACTGTCCTCGGCGCAAGCGGGCTTCATTGAGCGTGAGTTGCAACCGGAAAAAACGGGGCGATAAAAAGGCATTATCAATGCTTGAAATGCCTTTGACCGGTTGTGACCATCGCCGCGCCGGCCTGATCGACGACATTGATGCTGTCGGCGTCCTTCAGCGAACCGCCCGGGTGAATAATGGCGGTGACACCAGCCTTGAGCAGAAGCTCGGGCGCATCGGGAAAGGGGAAAAAGGCATCGGAAGCGGCGACGCTCCCTTTGACGCGTTCGGCGGCTTTTGAAATAGCGAGACGAGCCGCAGAGGGCCGATCCATCTGCCCGGCTCCCGCGCCCAGGAGCATTTGATCCTTCGCGACGACAATCGCGTTGCTCTTGACATGCTTACAGACCAGCCAGGCGAATTTCAGGTCTTCCATTTCCTTGGGCGTCGGCTGTCGCTTAGAAACGACTTTCCAGCTCATTTCGTCGATGCCCAGCAGGTCGCGCTGCTGGACTAGAAATCCGCCGACGATTTTGTGCATTTGAAGTTCGTTCGCATCGAACTTGCCCAACGGCCCCACCTCCAGCAGGCGGACGTTTTTCCATCGCTGGCGGAGCAGCGCCAGGGCATCGTGGTCATAGGACGGCGCGACGATCACTTCCAGCAACTTGTCGATCGAGACGATCGCTTCAGCGGTCGCCAGGTTTACCGTTTTATTGAGCGCTACGATTCCGCCAAACGCTGCGAGTGGATCACCCTCAAAAGCGCGACGAAATGCGGTGGGTAAATCAGCGGCAGTCGCGCATCCGCAGGGCGTGGTGTGTTTGACGATGCATGCAGCCGGCGTCGTGAATTCCTTCACCGCGGACAACGCGCCATCCGCATCCAGCAGATTGATATAGGACAGCTCCTTGCCATGCAGTTGCAAGCCAAATGCAACCGAAGCCTCATCCGGCTTCTTGCCTACCAACAGCGTCGCCTTCTGATGCGGGTTTTCACCGTAGCGCAGATCGAGAGCCTTTGTGAGATTGAGCACCATCCCCGCGCTGTCGATGCCGCCCGCGGTGGCCAGGTAATTGGCGATGAGCGAGTCATACTCGGCGGTGTGCGCAAAGGCGCGCTGCGCCTGCTTGAGACGATGTTTGCCACACGAACAGCCGTTGTGCTCGCGCAGATCGCCGAGCACTTTTTCATATCGCTCGGGCGAAGTGACGACCAGCACCCAGCGGTGATTTTTGGCTGCCGATCGGATCATCGAAGGGCCGCCGATGTCGATGTTCTCAATCGCTTCGTCAAAGCTGACGCCCGGCTTGGCGATCGTTTTTTCAAACGGATAGAGGCTGATGCAGACCAGATCGATCCCGACGATCCCATGCTCCTTCATCGCCGCGACGTGCTCGGGATTGTCGCGAATGGCGAGCAGGCCGCCGTGAATCTTGGGATGAAGCGTCTTGACCCGGCCATCCATCATTTCCGGGAAACCGGTGATCTGCGAAACGTCCGTCACCGGCACCTTCGCGACTTCGCGGAGGAACTTGGCGGTTCCACCGGTGCTGATCAGCTCAACTTTGAATTCCTCATGCAAGGCCCGCGCAAACTCGGCCAGGCCGGTCTTATCCGAAACACTGATCAACGCCCGCTTGACTGGAACCAGATCAGACACGATCGCCTTTCTGCTTAAAAACTCTGCACGCGCAGGTTACGCAAGTCGGGGGGCAAAGGAAAGCGTCCGGTTTGTCGGCGCTGTTCCGATCGCAAATGCAGGAGAGCGCACCGCAAGCGGTAGCGGCTAAACTCAAGCGAGGGATCTTCACCAACCCGCGACTTTTAGCCCCTCGGCGCATTGAACCTTGGAGCAACAAAAAGTTGGGAACTCAGTCTCAAACTCTTGCAATTGGGCCCCCTTGCAAATAAGTTTTCGCACCGCTCCTAGAGGGACATCTTCAATGAATCGACTGCATGCCGCTGCACTTTGCCTGTTCATCGCTGCCGTCTGCGCGATCGTGGTGATCGCCGCTATAACGCACGGCAAAATACAAAGAACCCGTGGCACCACCCAGCCCGCCCCCGATACGCGCGAGTGCTGCTGATCGTTGCGGCGCGTTGAATAGCGTCCAGCTACAAGAGGTCGGAGCTCCCGGCCGTTGGGTCAATTCTCGTCTGGGGGTTCGACTCCCGCCCATTCCAGCGCTTTCCCGCCGTCAACGAAGTACCGCTTCTCGATGGCCTTGCCGTCGCGGAAAGTGAAGACGTCGGCGATGTGCCCTTCCCGCCAGGCGGTTTCGTGTTTCAACCTAACGTGGACATGAAGGAACACGATGATCCGATCGCCTGCAGCAACGAACCCCTGTGGCTCGCAACTTCCCTCGGCCCAACTCGCGCGAGCCTGTGACAGGTGTGCTTCCACTGCCGACAGCCCGCGATAGGTCCCGCCCTGCGGCAAATCGGTCTCGATCCATTTGACTTGCGGATCGAGGAGTCTGATGAATGCCGAAATATCGTCGCGGTTCAGCGCGGCGAACGCTTCCCGCAGCGCGTGGATCTCAACTGCGAGAAGGGGTGCTGGTTTGTCCATCTTCCTCGCCGGGCTTTGCTCGCGCCAAAAAGTCCGAGTTCTTAGAAATCATTAGATGCAACAAATGCAACAGGTGTTGCACCGGCCTGAGCAATATGCTTGCCAACACAACACTCTTTCAGAACATGGTTTACGCCACATCATTTTGTAAATGCAACGAATTCGGCACTTCAAAAAGTGTTGCAGTCACCCGTGCAACCCCCGATGTTACGGATATTGTTGCATCGGGTTGTACGCTGGCTGGGTGCGCGGCCGCGCTCGCTGGTGGTTTTTCAACGTTACCAAGCGGGGCGCTGGTCTTACTTGGCGGATGCAACCGATGCAGGGTCCACAGGCGCGAAGACGATCTCGCCAACCTGGCCTGGCGTCAGGACGGGCTTAATCGCCATGACCCGGCCATGTTTCGTGACTGCATAGATGATCCCATTTTGAATGTTGGGCGCAAACGCCGCGAAGTCGCGCCGTCGTGAGATGAAAGCGGCGTGGCCGTCTTTCTTGTCCATGGCGAGGATGGCATTGTCGGCCCGTCGCCCATAGACGTAATGTTCATCCTCGGCCAGGAACTGGTTGACGTCGGAAGCGACCCAGAGCGGCTTGCGATTGAAATCCCCCTGCCGCTTGTCGATGACCGCCAGGCCGGTGCCGGCAACGTATTGAAACACCAGATCTTTTGTGACAATTGGACTGGTATCGAGAGGAGTACCGGCAGTGTATTGCCATTTCAGCTTGCCCGTCTGGCGATTCAGACATACCAGCGTCTCATCTTCGCTGGCGATATAGAGCCCCGAATCATCGACGACCAAATCGGCCACGACCGCGCCATGCATCCGAAAGATGCCGTCGTTGATGGGCCAAAGCGGGTTACGCGTTTCGTTGTCAACGGCGGTTACTTCACCATCCTCCGCGGCGGCATAAACCGTGTCGCCAAGCAGCGCCGGCGCCGCCGACACGGAGGTCCGGCCGAACATCAATTCCCAGACATGATCGGGAAATTTGCGGGTGATATCAGCCTTAACCACGCGGCCGCCGTTGCGGAAGTCGGCTCCGACATAGACGGCCGAACCTGATCCGACTGCGTTGCTTCGGATCGAGTAACTCAAAGTTTTGGGACCAATGTAATTGCCGGTGCGATCGTAAACCTCAAAATTGACGGTTGTGGGAAAGACGATGCGGTCTCGCAGCACAACCGGTGACCGCAACTGATCTTTTCCGTGGGGCACATCGGCGATGGAGACGATGGATCCATCAGTGCGATTGATGATGTAAACGGTGCCCTTGTCTGTGTAAGCAAAAAGATACGGGTCGCGCAGGAAGAGCCGATCGACCGTGCCGTTCTTTTGCTGTGTGGCGACGGCCCAATCCCGCTCAAAGGATTGAATCGGCAGCGCCTGGGTCGGGACGTTCGGTTCTCCGCGGTCTTTGACGCAGCCGCTCAGTAGCGGATAGGCGCCCAGCAGGGCTCCGGCGATGAAGATTTTGAATGTCCTGAAAGCGAGTGAACTGGCGGAGTGCTGAGTCACGGGAGCTCCGGATCAAGAGACTCCGGGCGAGCGGCCCGGCGAAAAACCACTGGACAGACGCCCCTGAAAACGTTCGTTTCCAGGGGCGTTTGTATCGATCAAAACTTCAACGCTCAATTACGCCCCGAGCTTGCTGCTCAGGAGCGGGAACTGCTTCTGTTCGATTTCGCGAGTGATCAGAATCGTCGGCTTCACGAGAATCAACAGGACCTGTTCGTCTTTGGCAAATGAGCGGTTGGTAAACAGCCGCTTGAGGAACGGAATCTTCGAAAGGACCGGTACGCCAGCCTCTTTCTCGATTTCGCCGGCGATGGTCTGGCCGCCCAGAAGCAGCGTGCCGCCATCCGGCACGGTAACGGTCGTGTTGACTTCGGTGATCTGCAATTCAGGCAATTCGATGGTTGCCGAGGGGGAGCCACTGGTGAATCCCGTCCCGGCGCCACCCGTTCCTGTGCCGGCGATCAGCGAAGCCGAGGCACCCTGCTGAAACGTGAACTGTTTGATGTCCACAACGTTGGCCAACTGAGGCCGCAACGTTAGCGTTACATATTTGCGATCGGCAGACACGGTAGCGGTGACGTCGAGCACAACGCCCGATTCCACCGTGCTGGGCACGGGCTGGAATCCGCTGACGCCCGTTCCAACGACAGCGATCAGGTTGCTGACGTACGCCTGTTCAAGAGCGACCACCACATAAGCGCGCTGGCCGTTGTAAAGCGTGATGCGAGGCGCCTGCACAATCGTCGAAGTGACGCTGGCCTGTGTGGCGCGGAGCAGCAACTGGACCTGGAAATCGTCGAGGAACGTAAATCCGGTCGTCAGCGAAGTTGGCGCGGCCGTGGCCGGGCTGGAGCTGGCACTGCCGGTCGTATTTGCGGAGTTTCCAGATGCCGTACCACCCGTGCCTGCACCAGAGCCCAGGCTGCCACCGCCGTTTCCACCGCCAGCGATACTGCCAGGCACACTGGTGAATGGGCCGGAGGTAAAGCTCGATGAGCCGCTGGATACTGGAATCGGGCTGAGATACTTCGAGATATTGCCGTTGATATTGAACAGCCAATTCGCGTCGATGCCGACGTCTTCCAGGAAGTTTCGCTGGACGGTCAGGAAGCGCGTTTCGACAGTGACTTGGATGGCGCGCTGCTCGCGAAGCTGTTCGAGCAGGTTGACCAGCGCCTTCTGGTTTTCAGGCGTCTGGGTAACGATCAACTGGCCTTGCAATTCCTTGATAGCGCCGACCGAGCCGCCGGCGTCGCGCCAAGAATCGGGGGCGATCGTATCGGTAATCAGCTTGATGATTGAATCGACCAGTTCCTGACGGGTCGGACCGGTCTGTTGCTGGTTCTGCTGGTTATTCTGATTGCTGTTTCCAAACAACCCGCCCGATGAGCCACCGCCACCACCACCGCCGCCACCAATACCGCCTCCAACGCCTCCTCCTACGCCGCCCGCTCCACCCTGGCTGCTGGAGTTGCTGAGCGAAGTCAAGTCAAAGATCGGAGCGTTAGTGAAATCCGGGATGTTGATGATGAGGTCGCGGATGTCATAGACGCGCGTCAGCTTGTTGTTGGCCAGATCGTCGGCGGTTGAAATCGTGATGACACCGTCGTCGATCGTGTAGCCCAGCTTCGTCGCGCCGCCGCTGACGTTTTCCAGAATGAGGTTGAGTGCCTTGGCAAACTTGACGTTGCGGAGCTTCAGCGTAACCGGAGCCGTGCGGTCGATGTTGGCCGCTTCGAGAGTCTTCCAGTTGACGAAGATGTTGGCTCCGCTGACATCGCGAAGGAAGTCAACGACGTCTCCAAAACCGACACCTTCGAAAGACAGCTCGGGAAGCGAGCGATCGAGCTGCGCCTGCGTCGCGCGGTCTTCGCGCTCACCGGCGTGTTCCTGCGCGACGGTCTGGTCGCGCGTCGAACTGATATCCGGCCAATCGGTCGGATAACGCAGGATGTCATCGTACGGAATGAGCTTTTCTTCAGCGTTATTGAGCTGATTGGTGAACTCGCGAGTGCGCTGCTCCATGAAGTTGCGCTGCGTCTGGAATTGATACTTGTCTTCCAGCATCGGGCGCACGCCGATGGCATATTCATTGGTCGGATCCAGCACGAGGATCTGATCCACCACACCCAGGGCTTCGCGATAGCGGGCCTGGGCCGTCAGGTTCTGGGCAGTCTGCCGCAGATCATCGATGGTGTGGCGTCGTTCGATTTCGGCCCGTCTGCGTTCATTTTCAATCTGCTGGGCTTCTTGCGTTGACCGCCTGGCGGTCGCCTGCCGCAGCGCTTCGTCGCGGGCCTGATCGATCTGCACCCGCGTCGATGCTAACGTCTGATCGAACCGCCGCAATTCCTGGGGATTAAATAGCGTGCGGTCGGCGCCAGCGGCAAGCTGCGCCTGTTGGAGCGATCGCTCGGCATCTTCCCATCGCTGCGCCTGGACCGCAGCATGAGCATCGCTGATGGCGGTATCGAAGCGATAATTGATTTCCTGACGGCGCTCTTCGATGGGGCCTGCCGCGCGAGTCAGCAACGGGGTGTTGCGTGGGTTGCGACCCTGAGCGGTGAGCACTTCATCAAGCCCGGCCTGGGCTTGCGAATTACTTGGATCCAGCCGAACCGCTTCGGCATACATCTCGCGAGCCTGATCGAGATTGCCGCCGTCCTGGGCGGCGCGGGCCTGACCAACCAGTTCCTTGGCGCGGGTCGCGTTCTGCTGCTTGCGAAGTTGATCGGCACGATCCGTGTCGCGCAAAACCTGCATGGCCTGGTCGTCGGTGCCCGAAGGAGCCGTCTGCGTTGTTGGGGCCTGCAAGGCGCCGGCAGCGACGCTGTGCGAGCTGGCTTCGGTGTGCCGAGTCGATTCGATCCGGTCGGCATTCTCCTTCTTGTCCATCCGCGCGAGGTAGACGTCCGCACGGTCGCCCTCGAAGAGGCCGGGCTTGTAATCCTTGGCCGCCTCGAAATTCTTGCGGGCGTTGATCCAGTCGCCGGAGCGGTACTGCTGGAGGGCCAGCCTGTAATGCTCCTTGGGCGTCTGGGGCTGCGCTTGTGCAGGCGAAGGCTGCGCGCCAGTTGCCGGCGGCGCCTCATCGGCACTTGCGACGGCAGTCAGCGCGACTGGCGTGGCCATGGCCACAGCCAGGCTTAACGCCGCAAGGCGCTTGCGCCGCAGTCGCCTTTGCGAATCCTGCTTGTCGTCAAATGCGGAAAAATTGGAAGAAGAGATGCGAGAAAACGAGCCGGAGCGGTTGAAGAACACGATGTTCCTCCTCGGCGAAACTTGCGTTCCGCTGCTGTATGTCAGCCGTTCGCAGGACTCGAGTTGCCCGAAGAGCACTCGAATCCCGCACGCCACGACGGCTGAAAAGTAACCAGCGCGTCGATCAACCCAAATACCCGCGCGCACTCCTGTCCACAGGAGAAGCGCACACGGACTTGAACTTTGATCGCTGGGCCATGCGCGGGAGAACCGGTTAGCTGAAAGTTCCTTGGTGCCAATCACTCGATTCAGGCAAGCCGCCCTGAATCGATAACCTTGGGTGCCGCGTCGTCATTTGGCGTCTATCCCGCCACCGCGTCGCGGACGGCCAGTGGAGCCTTGACTGCTACCGAGAATTCCCATGCAGTCTGACTCCGCCCTGTAAAAGCCAAGCCGCCCTGAACGGCCCGGCCCGCCGGATTGGCGCGGAGTTTAAGCCAATCGAAGCGCCGTTGCAAATAAAATCGTCAATACTGGATGTGATGCTACAGAAATGATAAACCGCGCCGCCCCACCAGTCGTCCATCGTCCCAGAAAGATTGGGTTTGGAAACGAAAAAACACGGAAGGAACAGCATTCGGCATCCTTCCGTGCTTCGTGGCCGAGGACAGGCCGGGACTACTTTTCCTTGACGCGCTCGATGTCGGCGCCGACCGCCGCCAGCTTCTGTTCGATTTTTTCGTATCCGCGATCAATGTGATAGACACGATCGATGCGGGTCGTTCCCTTAGCGACCAATCCAGCCAAAACCAATGCTGCCGAGGCCCGCAGATCGCTGGCCATCACGCTGGCCCCCTGCAATTCTTTGGTGCCTTGAATAATGGCGGTAGGCCCTTCCTTGCGGATGCGGGCACCCATTCGATTCAACTCGCCGACATGCAGGAAGCGATCGGGGAAAATGCGCTCCGTGACGACGCTAATCCCATCGCCAAGGCAAAGCAGCGCCATGAGTTGCGCTTGCAGGTCGGTTGGGAAACCCGGGTACGGCTGCGTGGTCATTTCGACAGTATTGAGCCGACGGGCGGACGAGACATAGATCGTCCCGTTTTCGCGCTGAATGCGGATACCCACATCTTCAAGCCGATCCTGCACGGCAATGAGATGGTCCAGATTGCAGTGCCGTAATTCCAATTCGCCATTGGTGATGGCGGCGGCGATCATGAAGGTGCCACACTCGATGCGGTCGGGGATGATCCGGTGTTCCGTTCCGATCAACTCCGAAACGCCTTCAATGCGAATCTCCGGCGTGCCATGCCCTTTGATTTTCGCGCCCATCTTGATGAGCATCTCGGCACAATCGACCACTTCCGGCTCGCAAGCCGCGCCGACCAGCACCGTTTCGCCCTCGGCCAAGGCCGCGGCACACAGCACATTGATGGTTCCCAGCACGGTCGGCCCCTGCGCGCCGCCGAGATACATCCGGCAGCCTTTCAATCGCCCGCGCACTTCGCCGACGATATTGCCGTTTTCGGTCCGGAACTCAGCTCCAAGCTTCTGCAGGCCGCGAACGTGAAGATCGACTGGGCGGTCGCCAATGGCGCACCCGCCCGGGATGGAAACCACGGCTTTCCCGCGCTTGGCCAGCAGTGGCCCGAGAACACAGATGCTGGCGCGCATCGTCTTCACGATGTCATAGCGCGCCTCGCAGTTTTTCTCGTCGGTGACTTCAATGTCCAGCGGGCCATTAAGCGAAGGCATGTCGCCATCACTGGCGGGGGAATCATGGCGATAAACGTGGCATCCCAGTTCGCCAATGAGCTTGTTCATCGAATCGATGTCCGAAAGGCGCGGCACGCTTTTGAGCGTCGTTTTGCCTTTGGCCATCAATGTTGCAGCGATGATCGGCAGCGCGCTGTTTTTGCTGCCGCTGATTTCGATTTTACCTTTGAGACGTGTACCGCCCCGAATGAGGAAGCTATCCATCCGCGCCCGTCCTTAGGCCGCGGGAATTGCGATTGGGACGCCTTTCCCGCTTGACCCGATAGGTGTTTCGCGCGGCAGACAACGGTCTTGCCGCGTGTTTGGGTCTATCGGCCGCTCCATCGGCCGACGATCAAATTCTAAAGCGCTCGAGGAATTTCTCCCCAAGCCCGTCGGTTATCGGCCATCCCGCGTGCGGAACAGCTCAACTTCAACGTCATCTATTGTGCGATTACGAGCGAATGATTGCAAGGGTTCGACACGGAGCAAAGCAGTGCAAACAACGATCTCGCGCCCGTGCGTCGGAGCAGCGTCCCACTTCGATTGCGGCTTCGCGCATTTGAGCGTTCGCTTGCGCGAAGCCGCAAGCTGCGACAATGGGGCTTGTCACATACGATCGAAATACATACCGTCTGACAAAATCGCACTTGGACAGATCAAGGAGCCGCATCATGAGTCAATGGAAGGATTTCGTTGCGTTGGTCACGGGAGCCAACAAGGGACTTGGACTGGAAATCGCCCGCCAGCTTGGAAAGCTCGGTATTCGCGTTGTTATCGGCTCGCGGGATTTGGGCAAAGGTGAGCAGGCAGCCGCAAAGCTTAAAGAGGAAGGGATCGATGCGCGAGCCGTGCAATTGGATGTGACCAGTAGCGACGACATCGCCGCCCTACCCGCTTTCTTCCAGAACAACTATGGCCGGCTCGACATCCTCGTGAACAACGCCGGCATCAACGTCGAATCGGAATCCTGGCGTGGATCGACCGCAGGCAATATCTCCGCTGACTCACTGCGAAAGACCTTCGATTCCAATTTCTTTGGCGCAGTCGCGATCACGCAGGCGTTGCTGCCGCTGATCAGCGCCAGCCCTGCGGGGCGTATCGTCAATCATTCCAGCATTCTGGGTTCGCTGACGCTCCAGGCCGACCCGAAATCGCCGATCTACGACACCAAACCCTTTGGATATGACGCCTCTAAGGCGGCGCTCAATGCCTTCACCGTTCACCTGGCAGCAGAGCTGAAGCCCACAAAGGTGAAGGTCAATTCCGCCCATCCCGGCTGGGTGAAGACTGACCTTGGCACGGACGCCGCGCCGATGGAAACGCCAGAGGGCGCTCAGACCGCAGTGACGCTCGCAACGCTTCCGGAGAACGGGCCAACGGGTGGATTCTTCCACGCCGGGAATCGGCTGCCGTGGTAATCGGCAATATCTCAATTGCCAACGTGATCTAATTCATTCGCGCCGGTCGCTCGCCACGCCGGCGTATTTGATTTGGCAGCTGCAGAAGTAGGCGGGAATTTTAGGGTAATCCGGAAAATGCCTGGCCGTGGGAGCGTTGCCGCAATTCCTATCTCGAGCAACTTTGCATAGGCGTTGACCAGGCACAAACCCAGGCCACTGCCGGCGCCAGAGGTGCGCGCTCGATCCTTGCGCCAAAATGGCTGGAAAAGATGTTCCAGATCATCTGTTACCAATTCCGACTGGGTGTTGGAAATCGACAACTCCAAGGCTGAGCCGATTTGTGCCAGCTCGCACCAGATTTCGCCGGCATCGCTCGAGTATGTGACGGCATTGGAAAGCAAATTGCTCAGCAATGGCGACATCAGCGCGGGATCGGTTTGAATCACAAGGCTTGTGGGAAGATTCGAATGCAGCCGCAGCGCCCGGCTTTCAGCCAAGGCGCGATGCGGCTCCCACGCCGCCGAAAGGATCCGCGGCAGATCAACCTGCTGCATCACCACTGGAATCGATCGAGCTTCACAACGTGCCAGTGACAGAAGCGTCGTAACCAGCGACTCCATCTGCGCCGCGATGGCCAGCGCATCGCGGTAATTCTGCTCGGCTGCCGCATCATCCAGCCAGCGAAGGGCCACTTCGGACATCGAGCGAAGCTCGGCAATGGGCGAGCGCAGCTCATGCGCGACATCGGCCGTGAATCTCCTCTCCCGCGAAAAAGCTTTTTCGAGGCGCAGGAGCAGTTCGTTGAGCCTTTGAGCGATGGGCCGCAATTCTGCCGGCAGATGATCAATCGCAAATCGATAGTGCATCGAATCGGCGCCGATGGCATCGACTTCCCGCGCCAGCTCGTGCAGCGGCCCAAGCCCCCGCCGCACCGAGAAGACAACCGCCAGCACGCTTGCGGCTGCGACCAGCGCGGTCATCAGAATCAGCGACGATGCGAGAAGGCCAAGCGTTTCATCCAGTTCGCGCGTGTCCTGAGCCAGGACGACGGTAAAGATCGGAAGATGAGCCGCCTCGGCGGCGGGATAATCGTCGGCATCGATGCGAACATGAAATTGGATAGAAATCTCGCGCCCCTTCACGCCATTCGGAAGCGTCACCCGGCGGGCTGCGCTATGTGCCGCGGGCGGGGCGAGATCACGAGTTCCCAGGGAAGGCGAGCGCGAAAAAACCTTGTCGCCCGCCCAGATTTCAAAATAGGCCGGGTCCGGGCCGTCGCGGAATGGCTCCAGTTCCGCGTCATTGGCGGTAAATTCGAGCTGGGCGTCCTCAAAGAGGACCATTCCGGCGACAAACTGCGCGCGGGACAACAGCGCGCGATCAAACTCGCGCGTCAGTCGAGAGCTGACATAGAAATAGAGGCCCGCGCCCGCTACCGCGAAGAGGGCAACGGTGATGAAAACCAATCGCCAGGCTAGATTGCGCTGAATCGATTTCATCCCGGCGCACCCATGAGATAGCCCATTCCTCGCCGGGTGTGGATCAACGACGGCCCGCCCGGCGGATCGATCTTGCGGCGAAGCGAGCAGATCGCCGACTCGACGACGTTGCTCATCGGCTCGACCTTGTCGTCATAAATATGGGCTTCAATTTGTGCCCGCGTGACGAGCTGCCCCGTGCGCAACGCCAGGTATTCCAGCAACGCAAATTCGCGAGGCGGAAGCTCCAGCAGCTCGCTGCCGCGCCTGGCGCTGCGGCGGGTGAAATCGATCTCAAGATCGCCGACGCGAAGGGTCGATCGCTTCACGCCATACGCGCGTCGCGCGAGGGCTTCGATCCGCGCAAGCAGCTCATCGAACGCAAAGGGCTTGACCAGATAGTCGTCGGCACCGGCACGAAGCCCCTCGACGCGATCCTCAACAGTGTCCTTCGCGGTCAGGATCAGAACATGCGTGTTCTTCCCCGCCTCGCGGAGCCTGGCCAGTATCGTCCTCCCATCGAGCCCCGGCAGCATGAGATCGAGGATGATCACGTCGTAATCATTGCTCGTCGCATACCACAGCCCTTCGTGCCCATCGCCGCTCACGTCAATCGCATAGCCGGCCTTTCGCAGGCCGGCGCTGATGGAGCGCTGGAGACGCGAGGAATCTTCGATCAGGAGTAATCGCATGAAACAAGCCAGGTCGTGTGGCAGGCGCTATTTTAGCGGCGATCGACGCCGCGCCTACTTTTTGTCGTCATCATCCTCGTGTTCGTTCTTCTGCGAGTTTGACGGCTTCTTGTCGCTGGCCTTGGCTTCATCTTCTTCATCGAGCTTCTTGCTCAGCAGCGTGCCTTTCGGATCGACGAGGATCTCATAGTTGTGGCCATCCAGTTTCACGTCGGCCTCGTAGACCGTCTTGCCCTTGAGCTGCTCCATGTCTACCGTTTTGATTTCCTGGCCTCTCCCCTCGCGGTAGAGCGTCTTCTGCACCGCCTCGGGGCATTGGGCGTACGCAACCTTCTGCTCGTTTTCCTCCTTCTCCTCACCATTGGGCCGAGCCGATTGGCAGCTCATGCTGACCGTCGCCAGAGAAAGCGCCGCGATCGCGACATAATTGGATTTCATGAAGCCTCCATCCTTTAAAAAACCAGGCTTCCGCCGAAGCATAAGGCAAGCAATTGCGCCATGCCGGCGGCATTGAGGGTCTAGACTACCTGTTGCAGATGATCGCATGATTACGATGCGGATCGCTGATGGAAAGAAATGCGGCCCATGCCTCCGCGCCAAATGGCCGCCATCATCAATGAATACTGGTTGATCCCGCCATTATAATGATCGGACCATGATGTATGGTCCCGGTCCCAGCATCGGTTCAGGTGATGAAGACATCGCCGATCTGCTTCCCGAAAACGGCTGGACCAAATGGGGCCTAGGGGTCGGGCTGGCATGCCTGGTTCTTGCACTGGGCCTCGTGTGCATCATTCACCGCAGCGTAAGCATCTACGATGATTCATGGGTGCCCTTTGTGATTGATGGCACCGATGCTGTTGCTATCGGCGTAGCGCTGCTGGGGCTCGCTCTTCTTCTGCACTGTCACTTTTTCTGGAGCCAGACGCGCCGGCTTGGAGGGCTCGCCGAGGTGGGAAAGGCGGTTGCCCTTGTGATCAGCATTGTGTCAGCCGCGGTCCTGATCGTCCGAATGGGAATTCTGAATCGCTGAAGCTTCATCTCAACCAACCCGGTGACAATGCCGCCTTCGTGGTAAACTCCCGCTTCGATCTCGAACGCGAGGGAGCTTGCGCATGCGACAGGCACTACTAGGTCTGATTCTCATTCTGATGATCTCCGTACCGGGCTTCGCCGATGATTGGCCCCAATGGCGTGGGCCGACGCGCGACGGGGTGTGGCGCGAGAGCGGAATTCTCGAAAAGTTCCCGCAGAGCGGATTGCAGATTCGCTGGCGCGCGCCGGTGGGCGCGGGATATTCCAGCCCGACTGTCGCGAACGGTCGCGTGTTTGTCATCGGCCGACAGGTCAGCGAGCCACCGCCGAAGACGAGTAATGCTTTTCTGCGCGTCCATATTCCAGGCGATGAGCAGATCTTCTGCTTCAATGAAGCCGACGGCAGGAAAATATGGGAGCAGAAGTATCCCAGCAATTACACGATGAGCTACAACGCCGGCCCGCGTGCGGCGCCGGCGGTGGACGGCAATCGTCTCTATACGCTGGGCGGCGAGGGTGATCTGCAATGCCGTGATGTGAGCGATGGAAAACTCATCTGGCAGAAGCATCTGGATCACACGCCCATGTGGGGCTTTGCGGCAAGCCCGCTCATTGATGGCGATCATGTGATCGTCATCGGCGCCGATCCGGATGGAATTGCCTTGGCTTTGAATAAGAATACGGGCGAGCAAATCTGGAAATCGCTACCGGCCAAGGAGCCGGGCTACAGTTCGCCGATCATCATCGAGGCCGGCGGACGCCGGCAGTTGATCGTCTGGAATCCGGAGGCGCTCAACTCGCTCGATCCGCAGACCGGAAAGCTGCTGTGGAGCGAGCCATTCACCGTCACCAGCGGCATGAGCATCGCCACGCCGGTCCAGGCGGGCGATCTGCTCTTTGTCACCTGCTTCTATAATGGATCCATGATGATGCGGCTCGATCCGTCGCAGCCGGCGGCAAAGCTCGTGTGGAAGATCGGCGGGAAAAATGAACGCAAAACAGAAGCGCTCCATGCGGTGATGTGCACTCCCATCATCACCGGTGGCCATATCTATGGCGTTTGCAGTTATGGCCAGCTTCGCTGCCTCGAAGCCCTGTCCGGCAAGCGCATCTGGGAAACTTTCGACGCCACGACCGGCGACCAGGGCGCCGTGCGCTGGGCCAACGCCTTCATCACCCCCAATGGCGACCGCTATTTCCTCTTCAACGAAAGCGGCGACTTGATCATCGGGCGATTAAGCGTCAAGGGATTTGAACAAATCAGCAAAGCTCACCTGATTGATCCGACCAATGTCGATCCGGGTCGAGCAGTTGTGTGGTGCCAACCCGCATATGCGAATCGAAGCGTCTTCGTGCGGAACGATCGGGAGATTGTTTGCGCCTCCCTTGCCAAATAGGGCTCACAGAAAACTTGAAGTGCAAATAATTTTTCCGTAGTCCCGGCCCGCGTTAACCCGCGGCGGCATCTTCCGCGTCATAGTTGAATTCATCAGGATTGCGCGGGACTCGACTGGATCGCTCCCAGGCAATGGCCCGTTCAAGGCACTGCTTCGGTTCGACCACCTCGCGGTAGCCGAGTTCGTGGCGGATTCGTGTCGTATCAACAGTCCAGTCCTGCCGAAAATCCAGGTCTTCGGCCAGATGGGCTGGCAGACGATCATCCGGAATGACGCGCACTTGACCGTTCCACTTAGCGACTGATCCGACCTCGCTTGCCCATTCAGTCCAAGTGGGCGGATTCGCTTCACCGACGTTGTAAACGCGCCCTGCCGATGACGGATTCGTAATAGCCAGCGCCAGCGCAGCCGCGACATTCTCGACATATCCGTGACTAAAGTGCCAGCCGGCCTGGCTTTGTCCCATCAAAATGAACGGGCGGCGATCGTCCATGCGCTGAACCCATCCCCGCAGCCGATGCAGGCCGTCGCCCGGCCCATACACTGCGGGGTATCGCAGAATCGTGCACGGGAATATCGGATTGGACTGCGCGCCCCTTTCAACCAAAACCTTCTCGTACGTTCCATGAACCGACAGTTGTGTTCTGACTGGAGCATCCTCCTTTAGCGGCACATCATCCGGCGGACCGGGCTCAGTTCGTTTCAGACGACCGTATGCGCGATAGACATCGATGCTGCTGATTATGACACCGCGCGGCGCGATAGTGGCACCGCAATCTGCGAAGCTGAGTGCATCCGTCTCCGTAAACGCCACCATATGCACGATCACGTCGAGGCCAAGATTTGACAGGCTGCCGCGAAGCGCAGGCAGATCGGCCTTATCACCCTGAAGTTGCGTTGCTCCTTGAAGCAGAGGTGAATCGCTTTTGGATCGATGCAGCAGCCAGACGTCGTGCCCTTGCGCGATGAGCAGGCGCACCGCGAACGGCCCAGTCATCTTTGCGCCGCCGATGAATAAAACCCGCATGCAGCCTCGCTTGTGAAGGGCAGCCGCACAGATGCGCTAGGGCTTGATAGCGCGCGTGGCAATAAACGTGTCGAGGTAACGAGAGAGTGGGTCCTGATCCGGCGGAGCAAACCGGTCCTCGAAGAATGCGCTGATGAGAAATCCTGAATCAAGTTGGCCGCCAATTTGATCGGCCAATGTATGGCCGAATTCCAGCGGCCGTTGAGTCTCCAGGACTTTGTGTTGCTCGGCTTCGCTCAAGCTGGCGAGGTCCGAGTAGGGAATCGCGTGACGCACCTGCAGGCTGCCCTTTTCCATCTGTTCATCATCGAAGAGGTAGCGGACGGGATTGGCGAAGCCGGACAATAGACTGCCGCCGCGGTCCAGTATTCGAAAGCATTCACGCCAGACGGGCGGGACGCTCGGGACATAGCAATTCGAGCAAGGATGGACAATCAATTGAAAACTGCCGTCGCGGAAGGCAGATAGATCGGCCATATCTCCCTCGATTGTCTCGATCGAGAGATGTTCGCGTTCTGCAACGAATCGATCCTGGGCAAGCTGTTTTGGAGAGTTATCCAACACTGTCACCTTAGCGCCGGCTGCCGCTAAGAGAGGCACCTGCTGTCCGCCACCCGAAGCGAGACAGAGAACTTGCGTTTTAAAGAGCTGCGGAAACCAAATCCTGGGAACCGGCTTGGTGGGCGTCAGGAGAAGATCGAACTCGCCGTGACGGGCACGTTCGATTGCTTCGCTGTCAACCGGTCGCGTCCAGCGGTCGCCGTCGGAGACTCGTTTGTCCCACGAGACTTTGTTGTACTCGCGCACGTTTAAGTTGCGATCGCGTTCAGAAGGAATCGTTCGCATTCGGGCAAGTTTAAGGCAGGAATTTGATGATAACCATGTTTGGGCGGTCGAAATGGGCGCGTCCGCATCCAGTCATGTGAGCTTCTACGAGTGAAAATCGAGACGGTCCAAATTCCCTCTTTGAACCGCCCCATCTGTGGGCGCGTCGAATGGGATGGGTAGCAATTTAGGTTCAGAAGTGCCGAGCAACACACGACCTGGTTGTTGAATAATGCTTTAGCGCTCAACCCGCACTGGACGCGCTCCGCAGGCGGAGCGGCTAAAAGGGGCAATCAGCCCCGTGTGGCGTTCCGCTAATTGTTCCCGTTTCGGCTCGCTTCGAGATAGCGCCCATGGCGCCCCGTATCCCGGCGGCGGAGGAATTCGATCATTCTCTTGACGTGTTCGTTGATCCCGTTTTGCGTGTCGTATTCGGCCATGGCGACGGCGAAGGGTTTTTTGCGATTGTAGAGATTGCGGTAAGCCGCATCGATGGCCGTGATGTCTTCCTCGGCGAAACCGGCGCGGCGCATGCCGGTGTCATTGACGCCGCGGACTTTGTCGGCGCCGTCTACCTTGCAGTAAGGGGGAACGTCGTGATGAATGCGCGAGTAGGCCGCAACGAAGGAATAGCAGCCAACGGTGACGAAGTGGTGCAGACCCACGCCACCGGCGAGGGTCACGTAATCTTCACACCGCACATGGCCCGCGATCATGACATTGTTGGCAAAGGTCGCATTGGAGCCGATCTGCGCGTCATGACCGATGTGGCAATTCACCATGAACAGCCCGTTGTCGGCGATGCGCGTGATGCCTCCACCCTTTTCGGTGCCGGCATGAACGGTCACCGCTTCGCGGAAGACGTTGGCGCTGCCGATTTCCAGCAAGGTGGAGCCGCCCTTGTATTTCTTATCCTGAGGCGCGGCGCCGATGACGGAATTGGGGAAAAAGACGTTGTCCTTGCCGATGGTCGTTCGGCCCAGGATCGTCACGTTGTTGAGCAAGCGGCAGCCGCTTTCGATTTTGACTTCAGGCCCGATGACGCAGAACGGCCCGATCTCGACATCCTCGGCAATCTCCGCCTGCGGATCGATCACCGCATGGGGCGAGATCTTGGGCATCGAATCGGAAAAGAATCGGAATCTCAGCAGGGAATGGAACCAGGGCGCACGCTTGGATTCTTTGCCCTTTTCGGCTGATTCCTGTTTCATAATGGTCACCGGCGACTCCCAGTTCCGGACGTAAACGGTCGATCAGACCGGCTCGGCATCCACGAGCATGAATTTAATATCTGCCTCGCAGGCCAGCTTGTCTTCAACAAAAGCCTTGCAACGAACGTGGCCAGTGCGGCTCTTCACGCGCACCGCCACCGCTTCCAGAAGCAGTTGGTCCCCTGGCACAACCGGATGTCGCATCTTCACCTTATCCATACTCAGCAGGACCGCAAGTTTCCCGGTGTGTTCCAGCTTCTGGCTTAAAAGCAGGCCACCGAGCTGAGCCATTGCCTCAACGATCAACACGCCGGGCATGATGGGCGTTCCGGGGTAATGCCCCTGGAAGAAGATGTCGTTAAAGGTCACGTTTTTGATGCCGACGGCCTTCTCGTCACCCTGAATTTCCAGGACGCGATCAACCAGCAGCATCGGATAGCGATGCGGCAAAATCCGCTGAATCCGGCGAATGTCCATCGCCGCATCGCGATGGACCAACTGCTCGCGCTGATAATTGGCATCCTGTTCGAGCAGTCGGCGGGCCAGCATGTGATTCAGGCGATGACCGCTGCGGAATGCGATGATCCTTCCACGGATCGGCCGGCCGACCAGCGACAAATCGCCGATCAAATCCAGCACTTTATGGCGGGCGCATTCATCTGCGAAGCGGAATTGGTTCTCGACGGGCCCGTCTTTCGCGATAACCAACAACTCCTTGGGCGACAGATGCTTGCCCAAGCCTCGGGCGCGAAGCTCGCGAGCCTCTTCTTCGAATACGAAAGTGCGGGCGGGGGCAAGTTGCGAAACGAAATCGTCGCCGCCCAGGCGGAAGCTGAAGGTCTGATGGCCCACCGGTTGGGCGGCCTCGAAATCGTAAACCAGCTCAAGCCGATCAGTCGGACCCGGCAGGGCTGCGAGGGTTGCGCCGTCGGCCGTCACTTGGACGGGCTTGCGGATAATCAGCGGTGCCAGCGCCTCTTCCTGCTCGACGACACCGGCCTCTTCAATAGCATCGACAAACCCCCGGCTGCTGCCATCGCCACCCGGGATCTCGCCGACCTCTCCGCCGGCGACCTTGACGACGGCATTGCTGATGCCCATGCCGGTCAGTGCAGCCAGGCAATGTTCGACCGTTTCGACGAAAAGAGTGCCATTACGTAAACACGTTCGCCGCGGGCGGTTAAGAACGTTGGTGACCAGTGCTGGGATGGTGGCGACCTTGCCGTCCTGCTCGCGGATGAAGGTGATGCCGGTGTTGGGAGCCGAGGGCGCAAAGGTCAACGTGGCCGTCTCTCCAGAGAACAGCCCGGGGCCTACAAATGATGCCTCGCGCGCAACCGTCTTTTGTCGTTCGATTACAGCCACTTCCGCTCGCTAATTCCTCAATTGCTTGACAAGCAACATTATACCCATGGCCATCCAACCTTAAAGGCGAGTCCGATAATCATCGGTCTAACGCGGCTGAGGCGTTAAAAATGGCGATTCAACGGCTCTGTCTGCCAGCGATGTAACTATGCAAAGGGTCTTACTTTGGAATTCCTCGGCGGGTTCTCAAATCGGTAAGATGTGGGGGGAATCGAGGCGTCGAATGAAGGAGCTATCGCAATCCCCGGTCATTCTTGATTATGAGCGGCCTGTCGTCGAACCAGTCGATGGGCGAGCATATCTCAAACGAATGCGCTTCTGGCGCTCGGTCACAGGTGGATGTCTGCTTCTGTCGCTGTTTGGGTTTCTCTATGTTCTTCTGGCGATTGCCCCGCTGGTTGGCGCCATCGTCGCGGCGATCTTGACGCTCAAATACCTCTGGCTCGCAGCTTATATCGAAGCCGGTCCCGGCTACGCCACACGGCATTTGGTGCTGGCGATCATTCTGCTGCCCTGCGGATTCTTTGGGATTTTTCTCGTCCCGATCCTGCTGGAATCGGACATGCTCAAATGGCACGCGGAAGAGGATTGGGAAGCAGCGCGAGCGATGCAGGATCGTTTTCAAGATTGAAAGTGCCGCGCCTAAAGATTCCTTGTCGTTTCCAACCAGGTGCGGGCGATGAGCATGTGACCGGTCGACGTGGGATGGACGCCATCAGTGGTCCAGGCGACGTCGGGACGCATTTTGATGGCGGATACAAAGGCGCTGTGCAGCGGGATGATCGAATCGGCGTAATAGCGCTCGCCAATCTTGCGGACTACCTTCACATAAGGCGAAAGATATGCATTCCCATCCTTATGGGCGGGCGGCATGATGACCGTTGGCTCGCAGACAACGATCTTGCAGGCCGGCAGAAGCTCGCGCGTCTGCGCGATTAATTGATCGTAAGTTGCTTCGAACGTTTCGACCGGCACACCTTGTTTGCGGCCATCCAATCCGTGCCAGACGTCGTTGATCCCGATCATGACTGAAAGCACATCGGGACGGTGGGCGATGACATCGTTGTGCCAGCGGCCGGCAAGGTCGGTGATGCGGTGGCCGGAGATCCCCATGTTCATCACATACGGCGCACGCATGGGATCGGCGGCCAGCAGGTAGTCGCGAATGCGCTGGACATAGCCGAGGCCCACATGGTTGGCATCTTCGTTGCGCTGGCAATCGGTAATGCTGTCGCCAATGAAAAGCAGCTTCGTCTGGGGAGTGAAGGAGATGGACATAGGTGTAAGTCTTACCGACGTGGCCGCATCGGCGCGAAGGGGAAAATCCCCTGATGAGCCGATAGAATGGCCCGCACATGGGTGAGATTCATCGAGATCAATATGTTTCGACCGTTCGGGCGAATGTGCCGCTCTGCAGCGAGCACTATCGGCTGGTGCTGCAACTACCGGATTTTCCAGCGACCGATCCGGGGCAATTCATTCAGATATCATGCCGGGATTTGGATGTGGAGTATGGGCCGGAGCATGAATTAGTGGAGCAGGATGGTAGATGGCCCAAGGCAATCGGAATGGAACTTCTGGGGCCGTTGGCGATGCTGCGAAGGCCGTTTTCGTTAGCGGGAAGACGGGATCCGGGTGGCCATGTCGAATTGGATATCATTCACCGCGTGGTCGGCATTGGCACCGATTGGATGAGTAAACTGAAGGTCGGTGATCGCGTTCACATTCTGGGGCCGCTGGGGAATCGATTTACGCTCCCAGCCTCGGATCAGCAAGCCATTTTGGTCGGCGGCGGCGTGGGGATTCCGCCCATGCTTTATTTGGCTGAACGATTGGCCGGTCGGTCGGCTGTCGCCTTCTGCGGCGCACTTCGGCGAGATCTGCTGCCACTGACAATTAATGAGGGCGTTCGCAGCGCGGGAGACTCAGCACCGCGAGAAGACAGTCAAGAATTTGCACGTCATGGACTCACCTCGGTCATCACTACCGACGATGGCAGCTACGGATTTCGAGGCTTCGTTACGCAGGCACTCGAGCAATACCTCGACCAGCAATCCTCAACTGCCGCGAAACCCATCATCTACACCTGCGGCCCCGAGCCGATGATGAAACGCGTCGCGGACATCGCGCATGCGCGCGGCATCGAATGTCAAATCGCCGTCGAACGTGCCATGGCCTGTGGCATGGGCACCTGCCAGAGCTGCTGCATCAAAGTCCGTCGGCCCCCCGCCGCTGCATCAGGCGGGCGCGACTGGGTGTACCGGCTGGCCTGCACCGATGGGCCGGTGTTTCGAGGGGCTGAGTTGCTTTGGTAGTTGTTTTTGTGCCATGACGCGCGCGTCGTGGCCCAGCATCGCGTCTTGTTCATCCTAATAGTCTGTAGCACCGAGACTTAAAGATATAACATCGCTGGCCCCAACTCGCCGCGCGCGTCATTTTGTGTCCTTTTGGGTCATGCGTCAGTTTGGCCTTCCTTGCGCCCAACAAAGAGCGGTGCAAGAAATCGAACATCGCGGAAGAATTGGCCGTGCCGATCAGACAATACTTGTGTAAATCGGGCACTGCTGGGCCTCGCTTGGGGTTTTTTGCAGGGTTGTTGACTGAGAACTTCAGGAGTTGCCAATGTTGAGGTTGTTCAAGCACCGCACAAAACGAAAGAAACCAGCGATGGCGGCGCTTCGCCGGGCGATGATCGAAGGACTCGAAAGCCGAACGCTTCTGTCGGCTGCTGTTGAAGCGACACTTAAGCCCAATATCAGCATCCTTGCTTCCTCAACAACGACTTCGACCGATGTTCAGGGTTACACCCCCGCGCAGATGGCCAAGGCGTACGGCTTCGATCAGATTTCACTCCCGGGCGGGGTGACTGGAAACGGCAAAGGGCAGACGATCACGATTATCGATGCCTACAACGATCCCAATATCACCGCCGACCTGAAAGTGTTCGACAGCCAATTCAGTCTTCCGGATCCAACGAGTTTCAAGATCGTCAACCAAACCGGCGGCAGCAAGCTGCCCACCACCGACTCCGGCTGGGCGGGTGAAATCTCGCTTGACGTTGAATGGGCCCATGCCATGGCCCCGGGAGCGAACATCCTGCTGGTCGAGGCTAACTCCTCCAGCGTGGATGACCTGATGGCGGGCGTGAAATTTGCTCGAACGCAGTCGGGTGTATCGGCAGTCTCGATGAGCTGGGGCGGAAGTGAATTTTTCAGTTGGGGGCTCGGCAACAGCAGCGGCGAATCGCAGAGCCAGACTAATTTTGACCCGTTCTTCACAACCCCCTCCGGCCATCAGGGCATCACCTTTATCGCCTCGGCTGGTGACAGCGGAACGTTTTCGGGCGTCGAGTGGCCGGCCAGCTCACCGAATGTGCTTTCAGTTGGCGGCACAACGCTGAATCTCCAAAGCGACGGCACCTATCTCAGCGAAAGCGGCTGGAGCGGAACCAGCGGCGGATACAGCCAGGTGGAATCGGAGCCCAGCTGGCAGAGCAATGTGCAGAATAGCGGCGCGCGAAGTTCGCCGGACGTGGCGTACAATGCCGACCCCAATACTGGGGTGCCGGTCTATGACTCGCTGCCGGACCAGGGTTACAGCGGCTGGCAGGAAGTGGGCGGCACCAGTGCCGGCGCGCCGCAGTGGGCTGCGCTGATTGCCATTGCCGATCAGGCTCGCGCGCTGCAAGGACAGACGACTCTCGACGGCGCGAATCAGACGATGTCGATGCTTTACAATCTGTATAGCGCGCCTGGATCGACCGATTACTCGACCTACACCTCTTATTTCAATGATGTGTCATCGAGCAATGGCGGACGCGTGCGATGGCGCTGGGGATTCGGCGGCTTTGGCGATCAAGGCTCGGCAACCAGCGGATATGACATCATCACCGGGCTGGGAAGTCCGCATGCAAATCAGATCGTCGATGCGCTGTCGGGCCTGACCAGTTCGAGCGGCTCGACCGGATCGACGAGTGGCTCAGCCGGATCAAACGGCAATGGTTCAAACGGCTCGACTTCCAATGGCGGCGCGACCAGCACGCCTCAACAACTCCCCGCTTCTCCGCTGACGGCCATCGTCGTCGCGCAATCGAACGACAATGCGATGGAAGGTTCATCCGGTTGGATCAAGCTGCGCATCATCAACACCGGCGCGGGCCTCTATCAGGGGCCGACGACGATCGATCTGTATGCGTCTTCCGACAGCAGCTATTCGGCCGACGACACCTATATCACCACGCAGGACCAGGCGAGGCTCACGCTGCGGGCCGGCGCGTCGAAGGTGATTCGGATCAAGTACGATTATCCGACCGGCCTTTCCAGCGGCGATTATTATGTGATTACGTCCGTCAATGCGGTCGGCACCGATACCGCCGCCGCCCAGGCTGCGACGAATCTGCCGATTACGCTATCGCCCGCAACCGTAGACCTGGCGGCTTCGTTCCCGCAAAGTTCGGTCGCGGTGACGCCCGGTTCCAATGCGAGCACGACCGTCACGATCAGCAATGAGGGGAATGTCACGGCGGTCGGCACGCTCTCATTGAGCCTTTATGCGTCCAATGACCAGACGCTCGACAATTCCGATCAGCTTCTCACCACGCTCCCGAGCGTGAAAATCAGACTCCTGCCGGGCAAGTCGATCACGCTGCATGTGCGATTTGGCGCCCCGAGCGATAGGCCTGCGGGGAACTATGACCTGATCGCGTCGATTACGTCAGCGACGCAGATCGCTGACTCGAATTCATCGAACGACACGGCGGTTGTCGCGACGAGCATCGCGTAATAAATGGAATCGAGACGAGAACCAAAGAGCATGGATGCCAATGCAATGAGATTGAGAAACGAATAAGCCGTCGGCGGTCTTCCCCGAGTGGGTTTCCCCCCGCCCGCTCAACCGCCGACGGTTTTTATAATTCTATCAGCTCGAGGGTTGGGTCTGGGGCGGGTGGATCGGTTGCTTCTCTATCGGCAATCGTGTTCGCCCCAGATCCAGCCGTCGGGCTATTTTATTGAGTCCAATGCAATCAGGTGCCGCACGACGCCGCGACCGAGCGCCCGCAGGTTGTAGCCGCCTTCCAGGGCACTGACGATCTTGCCGCCGCAATGGGCGTCGGCTGCTTGACCCAGCAACTCCGTCATCTGCCCGAACCCGGCTTCGCTCAAATTGATCTGTGCCAGCGGGTCATCGCGATGGCCATCAAATCCCGCAGAAATCAGCAGGAATTCGGGTTTGAATGCGTCCAAGGCCGGCAGGACTTTTTCGTGAAATGTTGAGATGTACTCAGCATCGCCGGTGCCGGGAATCATGGGCAAATTGACTGTGAAGCCCTTACCCTTGCCGACACCTGTTTCCCGGGCAAATCCGCTGCCGGGATAGAGCGTGCGCGGATCCTGGTGCAGGCTGATAAAGAGGAGGCTCTGATCTTCTTCAAAGACGGCCTGGGTGCCATTGCCGTGGTGTACATCGAAATCGACGATGGCGATTTTGCCGATGCCGTGTGCTTGCTGAAGATATCGTGCAGCGATCGAGACGTTCGCAAACAGGCAAAATCCCATCGCCTGCCCTGACTCGGCATGGTGGCCGGGCGGACGTACCGCCGCGAAGGCGCGGGCCGCTTTTCCGCTCGCAACCGCATCACAGCAGGAAATCAGTGCTCCGACCGCTGTCAAGGCAATTTGAAAACTCTCCGGTCCGACTGGCGTGTCACCCTGATCCAGCACGCCGCCGCCCATGGCACAGACGTGGCGGACAAGTTCGACGTGCTCGCGCGGATGGACAGTCAGTAGCCATCGCTCATCAGTCGGTTGAGGTTCAGGGAGCTCGATCAGCTTGCGACGAGCCGGCTCCATCGTGCCCAGATCAATTGAAAAATCGGGAAACGGATCGGGAGAATCGGTCAACTTCGCCTCGCGCACCGCGCGGGCGACGGCGCGAATCCGATCCGGCCGCTCAGGATGATGCGGGCCGGTCTGATGAAGCGCGAATCGCGAACTGGAACAGAAAGCTACCGACATTGCAGATTGACGACTTCGCCGCCAAGTTTAGCCGCCCGGCTTGTCGGGCGCTTCTTCTATTTCCCCGCGGGCGCCGCGGCGGCTTTCAATTCTTCTTCCGCGCCCGGCGGTAGCGGAACCTGATTGGGATTGCGCAGATACGCCACCAGATCTCGAATATCAGAATTGCTGAAATTATCGAGAATGCCCTCAGGCATCATCGAAAGCTGGCTAAGCTTCCGCCGTTTGATCTCATTCTTGGGGATCAGCAGATCTTCGTTGGGCATCACGACGGTGATCGACTTGTCATCCTCCTTCTTGACGATGCCGACGATGGTTCGGCCATCGGTCGTCTGGATCATCGTGCTGCGATAATCGTTGGGGATGATCGCATTGGGGTCGACCATATTTTCCAGCAGATAAGAAAGATCGCCGCGATTAGAGCCGGTCAGGTCGGGACCGACATGGCCGCCGGTGTCATAGAGCGTGTGGCATTGCATGCAGGTCTTGGCGAACAGCACGCGGCCGTGCGGCATGCTCGGTGCCTTGCCCCGCGCTTCGACGATTCGCCGAACCTGCTCGATGCGGGCTTTCTTATCGGCCGGGCTGTCGCGCAGGATGCCCCAGACTTTGGCAACCTGCTGATCCAGTTCCGGATCGCTGAGCGTGCGAAGCTGGCGGACGATATCTGCCGAGAAATCCTTCGATGAAACCTTGCCCGCCTGCACGGCTGATACCAGTTCCTTGGCATATTCCGTTCGCGAGGAAAGCGTGATTAGTGCGTCCTTCTTTTCCTGCTGATCGTAGGAATCGTAGTGCGACAGTATTGCCTCGCCGGTCTTCGGATCGTCGTATGTGGCCAGCCCGCGAAGCGCGGTTTCGCGAACCGCCTGATCGCCCAGCAATTCCTGCAATTGTGCCGGCAGCTTTGCATCCTTAATGCCGAGTAGCGATTCGATGGCATCATTGCGATCGGCGGGTTTCGCGCTGCTATCACCGGCGATCTTGCGCATCTGATCGATCGCTGTTTCGCTGCCAAACGTTACTGCGAGCGCCCGCGATTCCTTACTTACCTGCGCTTCTGAACTTTCAGCCAAGGTTGGCTCCAGCGCTTTCCACCCTTCCGGCATCTCGACACTTCGCCGGCCGCGCAGGCTGTCGCGAATGCCCTTCAACAGATCGAGCTGCTTGTGGGAATCACTCACATGCGACAGCGCCGTCACCAGCTTTTCGGTTGCGTTGCCGCCCATGCTGCCAATTCGACGAGCCGTGAATGACAGAATGTCGGGAATCTCAGTATTGGAAGCCATCGCCAGAGCGCGATCCGGATCGGCGGCACACGGCGCTTCCATCGCATACCAATCCATCAGCGGCAGATTGTGGTCCTTGGCATCTTCCGGATGCGAAAGCAGCCCCGCAAGAATATCCCACGTCTGCTCAGCCGGCATGCGCTGACATGCCGATGCGAGGTAAAGTCGAACCACTGGCGATGAGCTTTCCTTCGCCAGCCGGGCAAATTCGTGAACCGCTTCATTCGATGGATGCTTGTCTTCGCACAAGAACTGGATCGTCCAAGCCGTCACATAAGGCTTATCGCCTTTGAGCAGCGCCATCGCCACGTCATCGCTGATCCCACTGATGCAGTGCAATGCCCACAGCGCGCGAAGCTTTCGGCTTTCGTCGGGATTTTTGCGGAGAATGTCGAGCAACTGGGTCTTGGCGCTCGAATCCAGCACCCCCGCCGCGGCACGCTCCTGGAGCGCGCGCCGGGCTTCGCGCACGCGCCACTCATGCTTATCGAGTTGCAGTTTCACCAGCTCGGCATCATCCATTTTGCGAAGGTCGATCTGAGTGGTCGGCGTGTTGCCGTAGACGATCTTGAAGATTCGGCCGCTGGTAAAATCATGCACCGCCGGGTTGGGGCTGTGGCATTGATTGCGGTCGTACCAGTCGATCATGTAGACCGAACCGTCCTGGTCGTAGCGAAGGTTGACGATCTGGCTGAACAGATCGTTGAAGAGGACGAAATCCTTCCCATGGTGGCCCACGAAGCTTGACCCCCTAGCCTCTGGGATGTCCATGTTGATGCGGGCCCCATGAATATTGTTCATGAAGTATTGCCCGACAAACTGCTGCGGCCATGAGCCGCCCTGGTAGACCATCATGCCGGCATGGGCATGCCCGCCTCCTGCTGCATCGGACTTTCCGTTGGCCGCCCAGGGATTGGGCGCTTTGGCCCAGTGAACGTGGTCGGCAATCGTCTTGATGTCATCATAAACGTATGGGTCATCATGCTGTCCGGCCTGTCGCAGGTAATGCGCTCCTTGCACGATGTGCCAGAGATGGGGAATGACGCAGGCTTCGATGATGCACTGGCCATGGTCGTCCCAGTCGATGCCCCAGGGGTTGCTGGTTCCCTCGGCAAAGCGCTCGAAGATGTGTTTCGTCGGATGATAGCGCCAGATGCCGGCGTCGATGTAAGTTCGCTCGTTGCGCGGCGTTCCGGGCTTACCCACATAGGATTTGGTGAACACGCCCTGGTTTCCGTAGAGCCAGCCATCCGGTCCCCAGCAGAAGGTGTTGAGCGTTTCGTGCGTGTCCTGGTAGCCAAACCCATCGAGCAGAATCTGCGGAGGTCCGGCCGGCTTATCGCCGCTGGCATCGATGGGGATGTACATTAGATAAGGCGCCGCCCCTACCCACACGCCACCGAAACCGACTTCGATTCCGCTGACCAGATTCAGGCCATCCATGAAGGTCGTGCGCTTAGTGAAATGGCCGTCGCCCTTGGTGTCCTCGAAAATGAGGATGCGGTCATTTCCCATGCCTTCCTTGGCGCGCTGCGGATAGGTAAGCCCTTCGACAACCCAGAGCCGGCCGCGCTCGTCTTCCGTGAAGGCAATCGGATTGACGATGTCCGGCTCCTGCGCGTAAAGATGCGCCTTGAAGCCATCCGGCATCGTCATGACCTGCGCCGCGAGTTCCCCGGGAATTCCGGCATATTTGTAAACGTCGGGCTTCAGGTTCGTCGTCGCGCTGGGATCGAGTTCGTTCGCGAAAGACGGGCGCTGATCGTAGAAAACGAAATTGTCGAAATCAATATGTCCCCAGCCGCCTTTTTTGTCATCGACGAGGCGGATGTAGATCCGGTGATCCATCAGTTTTTGCAGATCGACGACGACCGGCCGGAGGTCTTCGCTGTCGGTGCCGGTGCTTTGAAAGACGATGCGGTCGCCGGGCGATTCGACCAATTCTACCCGTGTCTCCGGCCACGATCCGCCGCCGATGAGGAAACTGCACCAGCGATGCGTGACTTTGAAGGGGACGCTGGTGAGCGTGCCGGTTCCGTCATCGCCGTGCTTTTCGAATCCGCCGATCCAATATTCGCCCTGGTGGCGCGACCATGAAGTATCGCGGCGTGGATGAACGGTGTCGCCGCGGACGGGCTGATCATCAAATGCGTTGCCTGATGCGGTCCAATCTTTAAGATTGCCGGTTTCGAAATCGAGATTCAATGGTTTCCCATCGTCTCCCAATGGTCGAATTGGCCCATTGGACTGAGCCGCCAATTCCACGGCAGCAACTCCGCCGACAATCAGACAAGCCGCGATCAATCGAGAGATTCTCATGGAACGATCCCGTGATTCTTTAGGTGAAGCGAAGCGCCCGGATTTCCAAGACAAAAACAGACCGGCCGCCGCCGATGCGAGCGCGGGTCAATGTAACGGCGGTGGCCGTCCAATTCCACAATTTTGATTGAGGAGCCTCGGGACAGGAGCAGGTACAGACCGGTCCTTTAATCAGGCCTTGCTTGTTCCGGCGAGCTTCTTGAGCAATGTGGCCAGTGCGGCTTGCACTTTCTTCGCGGCCCACGATTGTTTGGCGGCGGCGATGCGCGCCTGCCGGGCGGCTTTCTGGGCCGCTAGGCGGGCGGCGCGGATTTCCTTCTTCGTCGGCTGGGTCGCCGTCGTTTGGATCGCGGGAGCCACGACTGCACGTGCAGCGGTAGTTGTAGTGGTGGTCGTCGTCGCGGCCATCGTTGCAGGCGCCGCTGCGGGCGCACTGGAAATCAAACGCGCGCCGGCCCAGTCGCCGTGGTCGTAATCGGGGCCGTCACCGGCATCGCCGCAGATGAGGGTGAGCTGCTGGACTCCGGTCACATTCAAATTGAAGCTTTGGGTGGCGCTGGTGGGCGTCATGACGCCGCTGTCGAAAATCTTAGTGCCGTCGGCAAGCACCTGGAAATCGACGGTGCCATTGACGGTTTC
>Ga0134128_10000144_pt1 | contig 98534 bp, 69 predicted proteins | sample KB31754_FD_96462 | JGI IMG/M metagenome (GOLD analysis project Ga0134128, IMG submission 96462) | Terrestrial soil microbial communities with excess Nitrogen fertilizer from Kellogg Biological Station, Michigan, USA - KB3-175-4 | ecosystem: Environmental > Terrestrial > Soil > Unclassified ... | reverse complement strand
TGACCGATCGATCGTGGGACAAATTCTGGAATATCACTCGCCTTTGGATCGTCGTCTTCATTGCCAACATCATTGGTACGGCCGCCTTCGCGGCGGTCGTCAGTCATTCCAGTACCTTTGATGCAGAAACGCGCGCAGCCTTTGCCGCTTTAGGACATCATGCGATGCTTCATGGCTTCGGCACCGTGCTGCTTCGCGGCATCTTTGGCGGCTGGTTGATCGCTCTAATGGTTTGGCTGCTTCCGTTTGCCGAAAGCTTTCGCGTGCTGGTGATTATCCTCCTGACGTACCTCGTAGGGCTGGGCGATTTCAGTCACGTGATTGCCGGTGCGGTGGAAACACTCTACGTCGTCATGATCGGGGAAAAATCGTTTGCGATCTGGCTGATTGGTTTTCTCCTGCCGGCGTTGCTCGGAAATATCATCGGCGGCGTCACGCTCGTCGCGGTTCTGAATCATGCCCAGGTCATGGCCGGCGGCGGGGGAGAGGATATGTAACAGCGATGAAGCGCACGGAGGGCGTCCCGGGAGCGTCACTCCTGCGACGCCGCGAGCGGTGAGAGATTGAAAGAGCCGCGCACGAAGTAAGCGGATTAGCGCAAGACTGCGTCAATCCGCTTACTTCGTGCGCGGCTCTTTAAATCATCCAAGATCCTGCGCATCAGTTATTCTAAATCCGCGGCGGCAGAGGACTGCCGCCCTCCAGATCTGACATCATGCGCGCCGTGTGATGGTGTCGCCTTACGCGTGCGCTGCCGTGCAATAATGGAAAATGCCAATGAAGTGGCAGAGCGTGCCGGCCATCACCAGCGTATGCCAGGCGGCATGAAAATATCGGATTCGGCAGTCATAACAGAAGAAAATCAGACCGATCGAATAGCACACGCCGCCCATGACGATCCAGAACATCAGCGCGCCGGGGGTGGCATTGAGCATCGGCCAGAAAGCCAGCATCGGCATCCAGCCGAGGATGATGTAGATCGTCGTGGAAACACTGCCGAGTTCTACGCGATGTCCGAAGGCGATTTTGGAAAAGAATCCCGCCACTGCGATTGCCCAGAGCACCGAATGAAAGAACCACCAGGTAGGTGTGCGAAGCCAGGCGAGGGCGATGGGTGTATAGCTGCCGGCAATAAACAGGAAGATCATCGCCTGATCGAGCATGCGCAGCGTGTAGCGTGCTTTGGCGCTGGTCACGATGTGGGAGAGCGTGGAAAAGGCATAAACCGCGATCAGCGTGGCGCCGTAAATCGCGCAGCCGCGAATTTGCCAGGGGCCGCCGTGCTGTGCTGCGGCATCGATGACCATTGCCGCGCCGGCCATTGCGCCGATGAAGCCGATGGCATGGGTGAGGGCATTGGCCCATTCCTCGCTTTCGTCGCCGGCGGTATTGACCGTCATTGATTGTCCAATCGAATTACAGTTTTAGTCTTTGCGATGCAAGCTATGAAAAAGCCGTGCCACTGGGAATGTCCACTTTTTGCCAAATGAGGTTTGCAGCGCATTGGAGCGGAGTGAACAGCCGCTTTACAGTTGACACTTTTGGGGCCGTTTTATAGATTTGCAAGTGTATTTCAGGCTTCGAGATGGGCCTGCGATGAACGTTTGGGAGTTCCCGTTTTTCTGATTGGCATTCGGCCCGACGGTGCGTCGAGAGGCCCGATCACAAAAACCCGCATTCCTGAATCGGTTGTCAATCCACCCATCGCATCTGCGCGCAAGAGTCCGTGCCGAGCCTGTCTTGGTTGATCGAATAACTCAATTAAAGAGACCCAATCTCGTGAATCAGGAAGCCCGTGAGCGGGCCGAGCAAGCGCTCGGCTACCAATTCAAAAACCCTGACCTACTGAAGGAAGCGCTGACGCACGCCTCCATTGCCGACAATCGGCTCAACAGCAACGAGCGCATGGAATTTCTCGGCGACGCAGTGCTCGACCTGATCATCTGCGAATACCTGTATGCCAAATTCCCCGAGTACCAGGAAGGGGATCTGACCAAGGTGAAGTCGGCAGTTGTTTCGCGCCGCACCTGTGCTGAAGTATCCGATGAATTTGGCCTGACCGAACTGCTCGTGATCGGCAAAGGCATCAGCTCACGCAACAACATGCCCAGTTCTCTTGCCGCGGCGGTGTATGAGTCGATTGTCGCGGCGATTTATCTGGATGGCGGATTTGAAACGGTCAAACAGTTTGTCTTGCGAACAATGACGGCCAAAGCGGATGCGATTGCCGCTAATGCCCATCAGCAGAATTTCAAGGCCCTGCTTCAGCAGCATGCGCAGAAGGAGCTGGGCGCGACGCCGATTTACGAGCTGCTGGACGAGAAGGGGCCGGACCACAGCAAATGCTTTGAAGTCTCTGTGATGGTAGATGGCCGGCGGTTCACCAGTGCATGGGGCCCCAATAAAAAGATGGCGGAGCAGAAGGCTGCCTTACTGGCACTGGAAGAATTGGGCGTGCTGGATGAGAAAGAAGTCGATGAGGCGTTCAATGATGTGACGGGGGATGAGTAATGCGTAGCACGGCCTTCCAGGCTGTGAACTTATGATCACAGGCTGGAAGCCCGTGCTACGGATGCGCATCGTTATGTTCCAAAAATGCGATCTCCCGCGTCGCCCAATCCGGGCAGGATGTAACCCTTTTCATTGAGCTGCCGATCGATCGCGGCGCAGTAAATCGGCACTTCCGGATGCTGGCGGTGGACCGCCTCGATGCCTTCGGGCGCCGCGACCAGGCATACGAATCGCATGGAAGTCACGCCGGCTTTTTTCAAAAATGATATGGCGGCACTACCGCTGCCTCCGGTGGCGAGCATCGGGTCGATCAGCAGCACTTCGGTGTCGGCAATATCAGGCGGAAGTTTCTGATAATAAGAAATCGGCCCGAGGGTCCGCTCATCGCGATAGACCCCTAGATGTCCCATCCGCGCATTGGGCAGCAATCGCAGTACTCCTTCGGCCATGCCAAGACCCGCGCGAAGGATCGGCACCAGCGTCACCTGCCGGGCCAGCTCAAAGCCCATGGTGCGTTCCAAAGGCGTCTGCACGGGACGCGGTCGCGTCGGCCAATTGCGCGTCACCTCATAGACCATCAATGAGGCTATTTCATCCAGCAGCGCCCGAAACTTGCGATGATCCGCACTGAAATCGCGCAGCTCGGTCAGCTTCGTCTGGATGACCGGATGGTCGATGAGAATGACGTTGGGAGCCATAGCCGCCTATTTGAGCATCCCCGCTTCTTTGGCATAGTTGAACACGCCGCCGGCCTCGATGATTGGCAGCACGTCACCTAGTGGACGAAGATCATGTCGCTCGTTGCGGGTCTTGTTAGTCAGGTACCCATCGAGCAGATGAACTTCCAGCTCGTCGCCGGTGCGGATTCTTTCGACCAGGCGTTGCGTCGATTCCAGAGGAACGAGATAGCCGCCGTTCACGCTGTTGCGGAAGAAGATTCGCGCATAAAACTCGGCGATGACGCATTGCACGCCCGCCTCGGCCATCGCCAGCGGCGCATGCTCGCGGCTCGATCCCGAACCAAAATTCTTCCCGCCAATGACGATCGAATAATCGCTCTTAAATTCGTTTTCGCGGACGAATGGAATGTTCCCCGCAGGCAGCCCGCGCTGTCCTTCAGGGACGCTGCTCATCGCGTACATGCCGAAGAATTTGCGCTCATCAGGAATCGAGGGATTCAGCGAAAGGTATTTCGCGGGGATGATCTGGTCGGTATCGATATTATCGCCCAATACATAGGCTTTGCCAACGATGACGGATTGCATGGTTTTCTTTGCCTTTCAACGCACGAACCAAGATTTATGCCGCAAATCATAGGGCCGGCGCGGGCGATGTACAGTCAATGGGAAGCAGAGGCTTTGTTCTTTGCCGCGGTGAATCGTTTCATCTGCTGCTGATTGTGCTCCGAATCTGGCTCAAGCTCGATGCAGCGCTGCATCGCCTTGATCGCGCCATCCACATCGCCGCGGGCGAATTGAACCTCAGCCAGAGTATCGAGACTGGCAGTGTTATTTGGCTCAAGCTCCACCGCGCGCTGTGCATTTCGAAGCGCATCATCGAGATTGCGATTGCATCGGACTTCGAACCAGGCCAGCAGATTGTGGGCAGGGCCACTCTGCGAGAAATCGTTGACCGATTTCTGATAGACGGCTAATGCCGAATCGAACAGAGTTTGAGATTGCGCCTTCGCTCCATGCTCGCTCAACGCATTGACGACATCGATCAATCCATCGGCATCGTTGGGCGTTTCCGAAAGGCAGATTTTCGCCTGCTGCAGGGCTTCATCCGGATGTCCGTTCGTTGCAAACCCCATCGCCCGGCTGCGATGAATCAACGAAGGGATCGCGAGGTTGGCCCAGGGGCGGGTGAAGCTCAGATTCGATTGAAAGTTCCCGAGAAACGCCCGATCGAGCAGATCGGCCATCTTCAGATAATCTTTCTGGCTCGCCGCTTCATCAGCCTGGAGAGCGTCTACCTTACCAATGCTGCGCGACAGAAACGGCGCGGTCTTCACCACCAGTTCCATCTCGTGTTGGGCATCGGCATGCATTTCATGCTTTTCGAAGGTATCGACCAGCTCAATGCGCATCGTATCGTCCGCCAAAGGCAGAAGATGGGCAGTCGCCACGAGCTTGGCCGAATCAGCATGTTTACCGGCGTGTTCCAATGCCCACGCCAGCAGCGCCATCGGAACAGCCTGTGTCTGATCGTGCTCCCAAAGCTGGCGATAGGTATCGATGGCCGAATTCCAATCGCCCGCCGCCGCCTGGCAATCGCCGATGCGCCGCAGCACACGCGCCGACGGATCGAGCTCATAGAGCTTCTGAAAGTAATGCAGCGCTTCAGGGAAGTGATGCGCGGAATAAAGCGCCTCGGCAGCCGTGCTGATGTTCTCATCGCCCGGCATATGGTGCTCGCGCAGGGACTTCAGATCTTCGACTGCCGTATCCGCGATGCCGGTGAGCTTCTCCAGCGGCAGCTTTCCATCAGCCAACCCCTGGAGTGTCTTCCACGACTGCTCGACCGATTCGCTCGCGTAATGCTTGCGCAGAAACAGCCACCAGTTCAGCGCCGGAAAATCCGGGGGAAAATCGGTGCCTTCCAGCAGTGTTTCAGCCGAATCGGGCGGAACGATGGATAAGCCGATAAGTCGGTGACGTTCAGCCAGGGCCAATTCTCCGATCTGTCGATCGGCCTCGACCACCATCGCCCACTGCTCGGCCAGCAGCGCGCGAGGATCGGCTGTCACCTCGGCGATGATCGCCTTGGCCGCGTCACGCTGTCCCATGTAGCGCAGCGCCACCCACTCGCGAAGTCGCAGCTCCCATCGATCCGGATGATGCTCGGCCCGCGCCTTTGCCGCCAAGTTCACCACCTCCTGGTATTCCATGCGCGGCATCAGAAATTCCACCGCGCGGGCATATTTGCGATGGTCAATCAGCAGCTTGATTCCGCGATCCGGAGCATCATTGATAAACAAGGCATCGGCGCATTTGAGCAAATCTTCGTCGTGATTGGCGCCGTAAGTTTCAATCGCCGAGAGGGCATTATCCAAACCAGCCTTGTCACCGGCGAGCCGGGAGAAAGCGGCACAGAAGGTCAATGTATCGAATGAATTGCTGTCGCCGGGGCGCGAGCGAAAACGATCGGCCAATTCTTTCCAGCTTCCCTGTTCTATGAGGACCGAATCCAGCAGGCCCGGCTCAGCAGTCGAAGCCGCGGCCCAATGCGCGGTAATCAAATCGCCATTCGCACGAGCCAGATAAATCAGCGGCCTCGCCAGGGCCCACTGCGGATTAGGATTTTGAAGCTGCGCCTTGAGCGTCTCTTCCTGCTTGGCGGCGGTTCCACGAAGCAGTGCAAAGGCGGCATTGTCCCGCGCGGCCGATTGTCCAATCGGAGCGGCATCGCGCAAGAGCGTGTCGGCCCCGTCCAGATCGCCGCTTGCAATAAGCGGCGCCGCCGCTTCCCGCGCGCGGGGCGCCATGGCTTCCAAAAGTAACTGTCGAAGTGCGCTGTCCTTCTCTCGCTTGAGCAGCGCAAGGAGCACGTGCAATCCAGGAGGGCCGCAGCGCGCCAGGCGATTGGCCGCGCCTTCCTTTTGATTGACATTGCCCGTGCGATAGAGATTTGCCAGATCGACAATCTCAGGCGATGTATCCGGAAGAATGCCGGATCGGATGTCTCGCAAAATGAGCCGCGCGCGGCTGCTGACTTCAGGATCGTTCGATTTTGCCGCGGCGTCGAGCAGCGTCTCGGCCTTCGCGCCCGCCAACCAAAGCTTATGTGTCGCCCGCTCGCGCACCGCCGGGCTCGGGTCGCCCAGTTGCGTGATGGCAGTACTCAAATCAGATTTGGGTTCATCCGCCCGTGCAGTCCCCGACAGCGTTAAAGTGATGAGCAGACAGACCGAAATGAAGCCGATCCACGTTTTCACTTCCACCTCTTGCTGACCCTGTCCATCGCAAGGTGGATTGTGCCTTGAGGATTGCGCTCGGTCCAGACAAATTGCAATCAAGTCGATCGCATCAACAGGGTGTCACCGCTTCTCCAACCGGATCGCTTCGCCATGCCAGAGACTTTCAAGCTCATCGAGCGTCCAAACTTCCCGGCCCGTTTCAGGATCACCAATTTCGACTAAATGGCCAGGTAGAAAGCTGAAAATTACCACTGAGTGTCGCATGCCCACATCCCATCCCCATCGGCGGAAATGCTCGGCATTTTTCGTGCCCGGCTCAAGCTCGACCGTCAACAGCACCGCGCCGTGCATCGACAGCTCCAATTCCTCCAGGCTCATGCCCGCGAAGGGTACCGGTTTCCAAGGGGATCCTTTTGTCTTGAGCTTCAGTCCGCGGTACAGGCCAAGCATCGATGTTCCATCCGGCCGAGTCAGGCAAACCTGGGCCATCTCCGACTCATCGTTAGAAATGCCCACGGAGTGAAGAAGAGTTGCTGCCGCGGCTGCGCTGCAGGAGGCGTTGGAAGTCTGGAGGGAAACGCCGTGCGACCAATGATTCTTCAACGGCGGCGGCGAGCCAAACATGACCCGCTCGGCGCCCGCCCAGGAAAGGATCAGCAGCGGAACGATAAGGATTCCGCGCCGCAAAGTGCGCCCGGGAATGCGCCGCCATGCCAAGCCCCCAAGGAAAGCTGCAATGAGCGGATACCAGTTCCCAAGGATGACGACATTTGAGAACGGCAACATCCTCGCCAGCCAAAGCTTGTCCCACGCGAATTTTTCAAACGCCAGCAGGAGCAGCACGCCAAACATGATGAGCAAGCCGACGTCGCGAGGCGGCAGCCGACGCCCCAGCCACAGGCCCAGCGCCAGCAACGCGGCCGAGACGATCGCGATGATCACAATGCCGACATACAGATCGGCCATGGAACTCCTCATCGGCTCGGGCGTGCTGCCAGCGACGTGGCCGATCCCAGCTTCACCAGCGGATCCTGCTTCTTTTCCACCTTCATCGAATCGAATTGATAGAACGTCACGTCCGGCTTCACGCGTGCATAATAGTTGAAAATCTCCTGATTCCGCGCCCCCAAATCATGGGCGCGGATAATCGGCGCATCGTCGGGCCAGGCCACGTCCGTATTGTAAACGGGCTCTTCTGAGAACTTTCCTCCTGCATGATAGGTGAACAAAATCACCGCCGGCTTCTGCAAATCTTCGCGGTAGGGCAGGTATTCATTAACGTACCGAAGGATGGGCGAAGGAAACGTCTCGTCTGAGATCATTTTGTCAGGCGGAGCAACCAAATGATTGATCTCCCAGAAAGAGGTGAAGGAAATCATCAGCACCGCCCCGACGAATGCTGCGAAGATCGGACGTTGCCATTCGGGAATTGCGGATGCGAGCCGTCGCCCGCCCATCAGCACTGTGAAAATCACCGCTGGCGCCACCAGCACCGCATAATGCTCCAGGAAAAAAGTGCTTGGCAGATAGAAAAGAATGAACAACGGCAGCACCGCCCAGAAAACCCACCTTCGAATGCTGCGCAGTCCCAGCAATCCGACCGGTATCAACAAAAGCAGCAGCCGGCACTGCATGGTTGTATCCACAATCATTGGCAGGTATACGCGTCCCCACGCGCGGGCGAGATTACCGGCCCGATGATTGAGAATGAATGGCGTCACCCATTTCTCGTAATACTCCTGCTTCTGAAGCAGCGAAGTCTGCGCGCGGGCTTTGGGATCGAGAGTGTGAAAGCCGTAGTCGGTATTGGGCTGGAAGCGATCGATGTAATAGCCATAAGGCGTCTGGAGCGGATTGCGGGTAACGTCCACGTTAAAGCGGATCTGCATGGCAATGAACGGCGCGGCTCCGACGATTGCAACGGCGATGGTCGCCAGTATTTTTTTCCAGGTCATGCCGCTGCCGCGAAACATCTCCCACAAAACCGCGACCGCGATCGGCAGCGCAACAACAATTGCATCAATGGGACGAATAATCGCGCCCCATCCAGCGCAGATTCCCATCGCTAATGCCCATCCTAAATGGCGGGACTTGTGCCACCTCAGCCAGAACAAATACAGTAGCAGCGCGAAAAGCAGCATCGGCACATTCGACATCAGCAGCATCGAAAGCATCCGAAACCAGCTCAGCGAAAGCATCATCACCGCCGCCAGCAGTGCAGACACCCCATCGAGCAGCCCCGCGACGATTCGATAGACCAGCGCGACGCAAGTTCCCGACGCCATCGCCGGCAGCAGCCACGTCGGCCAATGCAGCCAGATCGTCGGCACAAAAAACAGTGCCGTGCCCGGGAAATATTTGGAGCAGTACGCGGGCGTCACGAGGATGTAGAACGACTCGAAGAAATCGGGAATCGGAATCGCCGGCATGCAGAGCCGGCCGCGCGCCATGATCTGCATGCCGATGGCATAGCTGCATTCATCGTGCGATTTGGGAAACAGATCGCGATTCTGGTTGAATGCAGTCAGGATGAGATAAGCCGTCGCGATGATCGCGATGATAATCGTTTGCCAGTCCAACATGCGCGGGCTTGGATTGGCGACGCGCTTCCAGAAAACAGTTTGCGTGGCCGAAGGTTTTTTTATTGCCAGCAGTGCCGCGGCGGCCGCTGCTACAGCGATCAGAATCCATCGCTCAACGCCGATCCCTCGTCCCATTCCGATGCCAAGCCAGAGCAATCCACCAAGCGCCAGAAGGCAGAGCGCGATGGCCGGAGAGGATCGCTCTACTGCAACGGAAGGGGGCTCATTTGACTGAGATTTTTGCTTTGCCATCGGGAAAAATGATGGTCGCCTAAGACCGTCCGTAATGGAAGAGTCTTAGCTTGATGTGGTGTCGGAGCACAGCGGGCCATTGGTGAGACTGGGCATTTGTGCTGACAATTGATTCAGATATCGGAAGACCGATTCCAGTCGCTGCCATTGTTCATGGTGATCGATTTCCCATGAATGACCCCAGAGGTGAAAAACACCGCCGCGACGAAAGCAATAATCGACGAGATGTCGCGCGGCCGCGGTCCAATCTTCACTTGCGCCAAAGCGAATATAGAGCCACAGGTTCGTTAGCGCCCGGCGGCGAGCGATGTTTCGAAGATACGCACCTGTGCCGTGTGAATGGGCTTGGATGGAGGTCGGCATAACGCGCAGCTGACCGCGGGGCCGGGGAAGGGCGGTGGAAAATAATTCAACCGTTCGTGCTCCGGCAAAGCCAGCCTCTTCGATCATTTTCAAATGCAGTCGCGAGAATTTACCGGCAGGGGGGCAGAACATTGTGCAGGCTTTTCCAGTCACATCCTCAACCCATTTCTTACTGTCGAAGATTTCCTGGCGAGCCGTCTCCGGCGCACAGGAATCGAGATAAACGTGGTTCATCGTGTGCGCGCCGATTTCGAATCGCATTGAGAGCTCGCGAATCTGCTCGGCCGAGAGCGTCTCACGTTGTGACCGGCGCGGAATATAGAACGTGGCGGGCAGACCGTGATCGAACAGTAGTTCTGCCAACCGAAGGTCCAGTGGATGGCCATCGTCCCAGCTGGTGGTGATAAAGGCCGCTGGCGAAGCACTCGCGTTCATCCCCGCACCTGCTGGCGGAGGGCGTGCGCCTCTTTCTCCCTCTCCCGGTACTCCGGGGCAGGGCTGGGGAGGGGGTCTGAATTCGATCTATTTCCAGCCAACAAAGAACCCCCACCCATTCCCTCCCCCGGAGTACCGGGAGAGGGAATGGGCAGGCGTCCGCGTTTCACCCGGCCATTGGCGCGTGCGAGCGCTTGTCGGTAAATGTTCATCAAGGCTTCGTGGTTTGCCTCGCCGGCATATTGGCTTGTGTACGCTGTTCTCGCGTTCGCACGAAGCAACCCAAGCGCGCCGTCATCCGCCAAAATTTCCCGCACCGTCCTGGCTAAATCCTGTGCATCCCCCGGCGTAAAGAGCCGGCCCGTCTTTCCATCCGGCACAATATCCGGCATCGGCCCATGCCGCGACGCGATCACCGGCGTCCCCTTCGCGTACGCTTCGACAATCACGCGCGCGAAGTTTTCATAACAGTTGGAAGGAAAAACCAAAACCGCCGCGCGCCCGATGGCCTCGACCACCTGATCTAGCGGCAGCCGCCCCAGCCACTGGATTTGCGGATTCACTTTAGCCGCGGCTTTCACTTCCTCCGCCAGCGGGCCATCCCCAATGATCTTTAAGGGGATGCCCGGCAGCTCCCGCCAAGCCGCCAATAATGTACCTATCCCCTTTTCTTGCGATAAGCGGCCGACGAAGAGTGCATAGCCGCCGTCACCGGGACCCGGCCCGGGATCGGGGTCGAGAAAATTGCTTTTGATGAGGATTCGATCCGCAGGCAAACCACCGGCGATGAATTTCTGCCGGGCAAATTCGGCGAGGGCAATGTAGGCGTCCACGCTATTCCGCCAGGTTCCAAGCAATCGGTGCGTGCCCGCAAGCGCTGCGACGGCCGCGCTGGCCGATCGACTGCCGCGATAGCACTTGTGGCGAATTCCGGACAGGGCAAACGTTTTTCCCAGGCACAACTCACAGGCTTTTCCATCGCGGAAGAACAGCGCGTTGGGGCACAGCAGCCGAAAGTTATGCAGCGTCTGCACGACCGCTGCGCCAGCATCGTGAGCAGCGGCATAAGCAGCCGGCGAAATTAGCGGGAAGGTATTGTGGAAATGTACGACTTCTGCGCGATGCGATGACGCGGCTTTGTAAATCGCCGCACTCATTTTCCGATTCCACATTGTGCTTCGCAGTAACTCGATCCGGCCCATCGAATCGATGGCATCATTGTCGGCCTCGAACGTCGTGACTTCATGCCCGAATCGGCGCAGAAGCTGCACCTCCGAGGCGAAGACTTGGTCTTCGCCGCCTGGCTGTTGATAGAAGTTATGAGCAACGAGAATACGCATGGAGCGAATTGAGAATCAGCACATTGTTATGATTGGTAAATCGTCTCCGGATGCCGCTCGTAGACCCACAATGCCCCGGCTCCCAGCCCGAAGATGCACCAGAACCAGATGCCGCCCATCGGCCCTTCGAGGTACACGTCGAAGCTCGCATTAATCAAAAACGCAATCCAGAAGACGGCCAGGAAAAAGAAAATCGATTCCCATCCCCGATCGCGCGTGGCCCGCGCCCGCAAAAACGCCCGGCCAATTTGAAAAATCCAGGTGAACAGAACCAATGCCCACAGCGCGAGTCCCGGCACCCCCATCCGCGCCAGAATCGTCATATGCGCATCATGCGGACTGCGCAGCGAATGGTCCGCCAGCACCTGGTATCCATATTCATCGGCCAGGTTCACGCCAAACCCCAGGCCCCACCAGAAATGCCGGCCATGGATCGTGTCAGCGACGATGTCCTGCCACCAGTCCAGCCGCCATTCCTTGGTGGAATCCATTCCCTCGCGTCCCGAGCTGCCGGCGATGCTGGTGACGTTGAGCACGATCTGCTCGAAAGAGAGTTCGCGTCCCTTGCCGCCCGGCACTTCGATGCGCAATCCGCTGGCCCACAAAAGCACGAGAGCTGCGACTACGGCCGCGATCATGCGCCACGCGAGTGCCGACTTGGGCGAGCGGACCATCCCGATCCCCACTGCTGTTCCAAAGCTCAAAAGCCCGGCGCGATCGACGACGCCCAGCACCGCTGCATTGGCCGCCAGCAGTGCAGTCCAGGCGAGGGAGAAGGCTCCGATCATGCCCGCCGTCCAGAAGGCAAAGATGCCGGCAAGCTGCACCATCACGTCGCCTTCTTTTTCCTGGATCATCGGGATATCACCGCCCGGCCAACGCGGGAGCGAATTCCAGAAAAAGCGATACACAATTGCGATGATAGGAATGCCAATCAGAAAGATCGGAATGAATCGGCGATACATCGAAATCGCCAGCATCAAACGCCTGGGATCATTGATGATCAAACCTGCAACGATGATTGCAAAAATCGCATAGTAGTAGATTGCCGCATCGCGGATGGCATCGATGCCGTAATTCGGAAAATCCAGCGCGGTATGCAGCGCGCCCAGCAAAAACAGCGGCACGAGTGCCAGCATCGGCGGCGACTGAAACAGCTTGGACCAGCCGGGGGTCAAGACCAGCACGGCCATGCCGATGACCATCGTCAATTCGCCGATGTAAAGCGGCGGGTATCCAAGGTAGGCGAAGCCGCGGCCGTCCAGCGCATAGCCGAGCAAGACGAGCCCTAAGAAAATCAGATATCGCTCAGCCCAACCCGATTGCCGGGCGAGCAGGGGGCGCAGGTTCTCGGTTGCGATGGGGGAAGCGGTGCTCATGATGCCTCCCGCTGGGCGGTTTGAGGCTCAAGTCCAAGAGCGCGACAGTAGCCGCCGATCATCGCATCCAACGTGAAATGATCGGCAAAGCCTTGTCGCGATGAGTTGCCGCGCTCTTTTCGTAAATCCGCGTCTTGAAGCAATAGAGCGAGTTCGCCAACCGATCGATCCATTGCCTCCGGCAAGATCGCGACGCCGCCGAGCTTTTCCAGGAGTTCACCTGCGCCGCCTGCCGGCACGGCTGCGATGGGCAGCCTCGCCCGCGCGGCTTCAAGCAGGGCGATCGGGCAGTTCTCGGCTTTCGCGTAATGAACATAAAGATCTGCTACCGGAAGAATGGACGGCACATCGTGCCGGCGTCCAAGCAGGTGAATCTTGCTCTCCAATCCAAGCTTTTGAATACGCTCGACAATCGCCGCGCGATCAGGACCGCTGCCGACCAGGACGAGCCGCGCTGCGGGGAACTTGCGCGCTACGCCCGCGAAGAAATCGAGCAGGCCAAGCTGGTTCTTTCGCGGCTCGAGTGTGCCGACGTTGATCAAAACCACGTCGTCATCATGCAGGCCAAGGCTGCTTCGAGAAATTGCCGAGGCTTGCGCGTGTCGAGCTATCCCATTCCAGATCGTGCACGAAGCGCGGGGATGAATTCCGCGTTCTTGTTCGACAGTTTCCTGCGCCCATTTTGAAACATAGATCACGCGATCCACTTCGCTCAGGACTCGTCGTTCAAAATCCAGAATGCGATCATGCGTCGCCCGATCCAATTCCCCATTCTCAAAATACTCCCGCGCCTCACTGTGATTGAAATGGCAAACCATCGTGATTTCGAAATCCCGGTTGTGCTGAGCGCGTGCCTCCAGCGCGGCCTGCGCGCTCACCGGGCATTGCGCGATCAGATGATCGACTGAATGGCTGGACAAATACTTGAGCAGGTTGTCGCGCAATGCTGCAAAATGCCATCGACGATACCATCGGGTGGACCATGATTTATTGAGCGGATGAATCAGCCGGCGGATTGCGAAAACCGCAGGCCAGTGTGCTCCAGCCGAAAAGGGGCTGCACTCATCGCAGGAAATTCCCGCGGCGCGTAACCCGTCGCAGAGGGCGCGCGTGTGAACGTGCACGCCCGTGTCTCCAACCTCGCGGTTAAGGCTCGCGATGAGAACTCGCCCCTCGCCTTTCAATGCAGGTGTTAATTGCGAAGGAGTTGTTGCCAACGCAGCGCTGCTCATGCGACGGCAACCTCCTTCATCGACGAAGTGCGCCGACTCATGATGTGGCCGAGCACCGCGCGATGCCAGATGATCATCTCTTGCTCTTCACCGTAGCCTTCGGAGAGCAGCCGGGCGAGCATGTCGATCAGGTAGACGATGGCGAGCGTCGCCGCATTTTCGGATGACAAACCTTGCGGGCGCGATTGGCAAAGGCTTCCGATTTCCTCCGCTCCACGCTGAGCCGGCCAATGCTCAAGTAGAAGCCCCACCTGCAGGCGATAATGGATCTCATCAATCAGCGGCAACCCTGAGAGCTGGCCATATTCCCAATCAAACGCCGAAATCGCTCCGCCCTCCATCCGCAAATTCCATGGAGCAAAATCGCCATGAACGATCGTGACCGGCACGCTCATTTGCTCCAGCGACGGCATGAGGTCCATCAATATTTCCGACAGTCCGTGCATTGCCGGATGGTCGAGCCGCTGGCGAAGCCTTTGGATCATTGGCGACTGCGCCGCGAGGATTATCTCTGGCGACCGAAGGGATTGGAGAAACGCGGCATGTGCCGGGCCAAACGCCAGCGGCGCGGTACTGCCTGGCAGGGGCGTTTGGACCATCACGAGCGTGCCGTCGATCTCCTCGTTGAGCAGAAGACGGGGTGCTCGGATATGAGCGAGTCCGGGAAGCATCGCAGCTTCGTGCGCGACAATCTCTCGCGCGATTTCAGAGCGAGCCAGTTTTACGAACGCGCGGAGATTTCCGCGACGATCGATGGCCAGTGCTGAAGCCTTTCGATTGCGCGCACCTTCAGGCGCTCCGCATGAAAGAGCTAGACGGATGGGCTCACTGAATAATGGCGCGAGTGTTTTCTCAATCCCCGGCGGCTCTCGCAGCGCAACCAGCAGATGATCGCGATACCAGAATCCGCCCGGCAGACGGGCCGCCGCCTGAACAAGTGCACGTTTAATCTTTGCCGAGCGTCGTGCCGGCGTGTATAGCGAAAACGCCGCTGCCGACACTGCGCCGCAATCCAGCGGAATAAACCAGCGCGCTTCGCGCAGATTGGGAATCACGGCAAAACGACGAACGTAGGAAAGTCCGAGGCCCTTTGCCTGTTTCTCCGACACCCGGCTATTAATCATCACGCAGCCGGCTTGATCGTCGGCCAGTTGAACCTCGTTAGCATTCCAGTGCACGCCGACGAGTGCGCCTCGTTCATCGAACCGCGAAGCCTGTTGGACCATCCAACCCGGCGTATTCTCATCGAACACCAGAGAGTATTCGCCAGGGCACAAGTGCAGCCAGGTGAGCGAAGGCGGAGGTGTCGCAGTGGCGGCACTCATCGTGCCTCCTGCGCAGTGGGAACTGGCGGGACATCGGGCGTGATCTTCGACGGAGTTTGCGCGCGGCCGACTGAACCTCCGCGATTCCGTTCCGCAAGATGCTGAATCACCACTGATTCGACATCATGCACCACCTTTTTCAACGGTTGCGAAGCATCGATGACATGGCTGTTGGGCAGCATTCCAACAACGCTTCGATATCCCTCCCGCAGCTCGACAATCCGCTCCAGCGGCAATTCACTCTTTCGCCCGGCAATCACCTCCGGCGGCGCATCAAGCAGAATAATCAGATCGGGCTTGGGCGCGATCGTCCAGATCCATTTGAGCAGCCAGGTCGGCCCGGAATAGCGGTAACGACGCCGATCGACACTTGCATCGAGCAGATACCGATGGTTCACCACCATGCCGCCGCGCGCGAGCGTCGGGCGAACGGAGAGCAAATAGCCCAGCGTATAACAGATCGACCACCATCCAGCTTTGATCAGCGACGCCGGCCACGATCTCGGCGGCAGCGAATGAGGTCCCGATTTGGAAGGAGCGAGCCGCGCTGGAAGCAAGCTTGGCGCGAAAGTCAGATAGATTTGGTGCAAAAACGCACTGTCAAGGTCGTCCTGAAATGCCTCGATCACGGTCGATTTTCCCACGCCATCCGGGCCGAGGAATACGATATGAAATCCGTTGCGCGGTTTGATCCAACGCGCGAGTTTCCGAGCCCATTGCGTCGAGCGCTTCGATTGCCGTAGAGATTTCAGTAACTGTTCGCGAAGCTGTGAGATCGTTCTCGTTACTTCGCTCCAATCGGATTGCTCAGCAGCATTCGAGATTCTCTTGGCGCTTTCGCGGTCGAACCATCGCGCCAATCGCTGGTCACATGCGGCCGAATCTTCCCAATAAAGACGCGTCAGACGCTCCTGATGCTTCGGCAATAGATTTTGCTTTGCGACTCGATTGGCCAGCACGCCCGCAAATTCGCAATCCGCCGCTGGAATCCAGAATCCATTGTGCTTTCGGCGCGACCGCAGGATCTCTTCGCCGCTCATCAACACCCGATCTTCAACGACATAATCCCGGCTGATATGCAACTGCAGCAGGCAGGGCGGCCGTTCCGATTCCATCTCCGCCAGCACGATGAAATAGGCTCCGCCATCGAAAGCCTGAACGACTTCCGCCCCAATCTGCTGACGATGCTCCTGAAGCAACCGCAGAATCTGCCCCGGCAGCGCATCGGCCTGCACGAGCATGTCTACATCGCCTGCAACGCTGTCGGGAAACGCTTCATATCCATGCAGCACGCACCACTCGATCCGCGCCGACTCCAGCACTTCAAATACGCGCAGAAGCATCGCCCCGCGCCGCGTGTACGCGCGGTCGGCATCTGCATCGCAATGGATCTCGTTTCTCGACATGGCTCATCACGCAACCGGAGCGACCGCAGTTGCTTCGATCGGCTGCGCCACTTCTCCCGCGCGCCTCGGCAGCGCACTGCGATGAAGCGTGCGCAGATAAAAAATGAAAAGGACGCCCGTCACCACCGCCTGCGTCACAATCATGGCTCCCACCGCGCCAGGCAGCTTGAATAGATTAATCGCCAGCCAGGAGACCGCGGCGGTGGTGAGCGCGGCACAGCAGCTTCCCATGAAAATGAATCGCGTCATGCCGCGCGAAAGCAATGCCGCGGTGATCAGCATTTGGACGTAAGAAAGAAAGGCCACCTGCGAATACAGGATGAGGATTGTCGCGCTGCCTGCATAAGACGGACCATATGCCAGTTTCAGAATCGGATGCGCGAATAATGCCATCAGCAGGCAATAGCCCGCCATCGCGGGAATGACGATGCTCGCCACCGATTTGAATTGTTTATGAACCGCCAGTGATCCTGATCGCGATAGCGTCTGCGCAAACTGAATCGGCAAAATGGTGCAGAGGAAGAATGAAAAGATCCGCGCTGGGCCAAATAGCGTCTGCACGGCCCGCAACTCACCTGTCGCGCTGGTGCTGAGCATGACGCTCACAATATAGAGGTAGAAGGACGTCGATGCGCACCAGTTGAGCAGTTCCGACCCGAGCAGCCATTTTCCAAAATGCCAATTCTCGGCGACAAAAGCCCGGCTGACTTTCCGCGCGATGCTGTGGCGAATCTGCCAGAGGCCTAAGATGGTCGCAGCAGCAGAAGTAGCCGCCAAAACATAGATCGCCAGCGGCGCGGTGAGGCGATTTTCCCACCAGAGCACCGCGATCCAGGCACCCTGTCCGCCATAACTCACGACATCGTTGAAGAGCGCCGCCCCGGTGCGCGATTCGCTGTAAAGCACACGCCGAATGAATTCCTGAAACTGCCAGGCGGCAACCGCCGGCACTAAGGCAATCAAGAGCGGCTCAAACGACCAGCCCCGTGCATGGCCGATCAGCGCCAGCACGATCGCCGCGACTATTTCCAATGTCGTCAGGGACAACTGCCCGGCGGCACTGCTGGTTGTATACCGTCGATAGGAATTGCGATCCGAAATCCACAGCGAAGCCCCCAGCACATTATGCGGCTGCGTCACCAGCGCCGCCTGCAAAAGATTGACAAATAAAAGCCCCGCATATACCAGGCTAAATTCACCAAACGCCGATTTCGTCAGCCCGCGTGCCACCAAGATCATCGTGACAAAATTGGCGCCGGAGATGAGCACCTGATCGCACAAGGCCCATCGATTGCGCGACCCCAGCAGCTTGCGGCGCAGCGTCGCAACCATGCCACTGGGGGCTGATTCGTAATTGAGCTCGTGAAGTCGGCTTGTCATGTGGCAAACGCCTGCCCCAATGGCGCCGCGTCATTCGCATGGCCCATGGTCCACATGAGTCTAAGACAGCCCGGACGGCTGCCACAAGCGTAAAAGTAATCTGATTTGGCTAGAGCTGAGGGTTAAAGACAGGCGGCGTCGCGCACAGTCGCGAAACGCCGCACCGGTTTACCTAAATCGACAGGTGGAAGTTTGCCGTTTGGACCGTCTGCGACGACGCTACCGCCATTTGAACAGCATAAGCGACTGGTAATCGCGGATGGTGTGGGCCGCGGCCTCAACCTTGCGCACATAGGTGGTGCAGGTCGGGTCGGACGTGTGATCGAATCCGCGGGATGAGATCACCGCCAGGTAATTGCGATGAGGGTCGATGACCTGGGCTGGTGCTTTTTCGATGGTGCAGGGAACGCCATGCTGCACAAGTGTATCGCAGGCCTTCTGTGCCTCGGCTTTTCGCTCCGGCGGGAAGGTCATCACGATGATGTAATTTCGGCCGATGACGCGCGGGCCGCTCAGGTCGATCTGAGGTTCGGGTTCGATGTTCTTTGCAACGGCAGGCGTCTGGCTAATCTTCGGCGCATCAAAATGCCGCTGCGGGGTGATCGTCGAACCGCCAGCATTCGTACGAACACCACGATGCGGGACATCCAGTGCGCCGGGCGTCACCGCGGTGTGCCGAGTCGTCTCAACAACATCGGTTCCTGCCGATGCGGTCTGCGGCCCTTCAGTGGCATGCTTTCCGAGGACGTAAGCGATACCCAGTGCCATCAGCACGGCAAATCCGCTGACCACGAGGGTGCTGAATCGCATTCGCAGATTAAGTTCGCTGCGCGATCGGCCCATTCGTCCGCGCGAGCCTTCCGATTCCATGATCGCAGTGGCCGGCTCGGGATCGGGAGTGATCGTTGGCGGATATTCCGCCGTCACCAGTTCCGGCTGCGGCGAAGGGACTCGGCGAATAGCGGGGCGGCTCTTAAACCACCATTTTGGGGTGCGCAATGCACCCGTCGCCGGCTCCGATTTTTTATTGGAGTGGATTACTTCGAATAAGGCTGCCGCGTGTTTGCCCTTGGCCATCCGTGACTCCCTTTCAAGTTGTGGCATCGGCCTTTCTTGCCTATGCCTGAAGCAACTTCGGACGGCTCTCCGAGCCACCCGCCCCCGCAGCGCAACAATCGCTACCGATAATATCCTGATCCAACAGGATACAACTCAAATTTGCATTGCCTAACCTACGATTCAGCCGCCGTTGCGTCAAGCCGATAGAACTTTTGGAAACAGGCAATTGGCACGACCCAGGCGAAGTATCGTAGGTTTAACGACGTGGCAAGCCAGCAAAACCAAGACGCGATGAGCACGCAACGACCGGTGATGGACCCGCTGTTCGTCCAGCCCTTCGAGCCGCAGCCTAAAAAGAAGCTGGCGGCGCGAAAATGGCTGATGGCACCCATCAAATGGTTTTTCCGATTGCTCTTCAGCCGGCCGCTCGCCCTGGAGCGCAAGGGCGAGGTTCCACCACGCCGCGGCTTCTTCGAATTCGTCCGCGCGATCGTTTGCCAGCTCTTCTTCCTGCCGCTCGCCTTGGCAGGCACAGCTTTCCTGCTGATGTACGTGGGAACGCACCCGACGGTTCCCGCGATTACTGCCGACCCCAATTCCGTTGGAATTTACTTCGATACGGTCTCATTGAGCAGCACCGACGGCGTCTCCCTGACCGCATGGATGGCGCCGTCATTGGACGCGCATAAGATCATCGATCAAAAGGATCTGGCCCTCCGCACCGATTCGCCGGGCATCGTGCTGGTTCATGACTTTGCCAGCTCACCGCAGGAATTTCTGCCGCTGATTCCGATGCTGCATGATGAGGGCTATGCCGTCATGGCGGTCGGCCTTCGCGGCGTCGGGGCCGGCATACCGCGCGGCCAAACCTTCGGCGCCAACGAAGCCGGCGACGTGCGCGCGGCTGTGGAATGGCTCCGCCAGCAGCCGCGAGTCGATGGCAACCGAATCTTTGTCGTCGGTCTGGGATCCGGAGCGACAGCGGCGTTGCTCGCCGCTTCACGCGATGAGAACATCAAAGGGCTGATCCTTGCCGATCCGGTGCAGACGGCCGACGAGATGCTCGATCGCCACGTCGGCCCGAAAGACCGGCGCTTCCATTGGCTCCAGCCCGTCTGTAAATGGGAATATGAGCTTTACTATCACGTCGAGGCCGATGACGTGAACTTCAGTCGAATGGCCCAGGTGACCGCTTCGCGCCCCAGCCTGATATTGCCTGGTGGGTCGAATCAAAGCGATTACTTCAATTCCAAAACCCAGCGCCGCATCCGCGATTTCCTCCGCCAGCAATTCCATACGATGGACGGGGCGACCGCCAAAGCGGTACAATAGATCACGTCAAACGCAGTAGATTTCTTTACGCAACGAATTGTGCGATGCGCACGAACGTTATCGATGCGCATGGTTTAGCCGCCACCGCTTGCGGTGCGCTTCTCCCGCATTTGCGATCGGAGCAGCGCCCGACAAGCCGGGCGGCTAAACTCAAGCAGATGCAGTTTTCGTTTCGCTTTTGTCATGAGATAGATGCCCAAGCCCGGGAAAAAGAACTGCCAGCCCTCGACAACGATCATCAACCGAGGTTCGCGGTGGCGCATCTGGGCTTCGTCGTTGTGCTGCGTTGTCGTAGTGCTTGCGATCTTCCTGATCTTCAAAAGATCCACGAATCGTTCATCCACAAACTTAGAGACGCAAAACGGCGCACCGCTTCCAGACGCGACCGTCTTTGCCATGTACGCTGGCTCCGATTCCTGCCGCGCGTGTCACCAAAGCGAATTCGATCGCTGGTCGACATCCCATCACGGCCTTGCCGAGCGCCCGGTTGATCTTTCAAAAGATCGCCCGGCCTTCGATCCTTCTCGCACATTCCATCATGGATCGCGCACGTCCCAGGCGCTCCTTTCGAATCAAACGCCCGAAGTCATCACCGACGACCGCAACGGCGGACAATCTCCGCAAAAGATCCTGCGCGTCATTGGCGTCGATCCCCTTCGTCAATTCCTGGTCGAAGGAGTAGGCGGCCGTCTTCAGGCTCTCGAAGTCGCCTACGACCCCGACCACAACCAATGGTTCGACGTCTACGGCAACGAAGACCGCCATCCCGGTGAGTGGGGCCATTGGACCGGCCGAGGGATGACCTGGAATACGATGTGCGCGACGTGCCATAACACGCGCGTCCGCAAGAATTATGACCCGGCCACCGACACCTATCACACCGCGATGGCCCAGATGTCGGTCTCCTGCGAATCCTGCCATGGGCCGATGGCCTCTCACGTGCGGTGGGAACGAAAGTACAGTGCCAAAGGCGGCAAAGATCCCAATCTCCACCCTTTAAGCAGCGCACAAATGGTGGACACCTGCGGCTCATGCCATGCCCGGCGCGGCGACCTCACCGGCGATTTTAAGCCCGGTGATTCCTTCTTCGATCATTACATGCTTGATGGGGTCGATGCCTCCGAAACATTCTATCCCGATGGTCAGATTCACGATGAGGATTACGAATTATCCGCTTTGCTCGGCAGCAAGATGCATGCGGCCGGCGTGCGCTGCGTCGATTGCCATGATCCGCATTCGGGAAAAACACTGCTGGCCGGAAACGCACTTTGCATGCGCTGCCATGTCGGCGCTTTTCCCAAAGCGCCGATCATCGATCCGCTCAAGCACACGTTTCATCGGCCCGACAGCGCTGGTTCGCAATGCATTAACTGCCACATGCCGCAAACGACTTATATGCAGCGGCATGGCCGGCACGATCACGGATTTACCACGCCTGATCCGCTGCTGACGCTGCAGCTTGGCATTCCCAACGCCTGCAACCGCTGCCATGCCGACAAGGGCGCCGATTGGGCCAATGAAAATGCGAGCAAGTGGTATGGAGCCAAACTCGATCGGCCCGAGCGGCATCGCGCGATGACCATTGCCTCGGCGCGGAAGGGGGAGGATTCATCGCTCCCTGACCTGCTTGCGCTGTTGAAGGACGCGACCGAGCCACCGTATTGGAAGTCGGCGTGCGTCAATCTTCTTGCGCTTTGGGCCGCGCGCGATGATGTTCGCTCTGCATTGCTTTTGGAACTCAAAGCGCCCGATCCGCTAGAGCGCGCATCGGCCGTTCGTGCGCTAGGATCGCTGGTCGATCAGCCCCAGGTTCATGCCGCACTCGAGAGTTGTCTGAGCGATAACGCGCGAAATGTCCGCATTTCCGCGGCCAACACATTGCAGCAGACGATCGACCCCAATTCCTCCGTGGGGCAGGAATTCCTCCGCGTCCTCGCCTTCCAAAGCGACCAACCCACCGGCCAGCTCCAAGAGGCAAATTATTATGCCTCCCGCGGTCAGCCGGATGTGGCAATCCAGCACCTCCGCACCGCCGAGCAATGGGACAGCGGCTCCGCCTCGCTGCGCCGCGAGATTGCCATGACCTATAGCGCTCTTGGGAAGTCTGACGAGGCGGCGACCGAATTGGAAACCGCCTGCCGACTTGATCCGAAAAATGCCGAGTATCCGTATCTGCTTGGCCTGGCCTATGCCGAGCTGGGCCAGACGCAGAAGGCGATCGCCTCATTGCGCTCCGCAGCCCGCATCGATCCCCATCACGCGCGAGCCTGGTACAACCTCGCCCTCGCCCTTCGCAACACCGGCGACGCCGCCGGAGCCTTGGGCGCCTTCACCGCCGCCGAAGGCGCAGACCCAAAAGATCCCGACATCCCCTACGCCCGCGCGACGCTTCTCCTGCAATTGAATCGCCCGGAAGAAGCTCGGCAAGCGGCTCAGCGTGCGCTGCAAATCCAACCCAACTATGGCCCTGCGCAAGATTTACTCAGAAGCCTTTCCCAATGATCGCGGATGATTTCGCAGTGGGCTTTTGTTACTTGGCTGCCCGCTTCAAATAAGGGAATGGCAAAATAGGGTGTCAGCCACCGTGTCAGCCACTCCTTTCCATAATTGCTTCAGCCGTGATCGCTTATGGAGTGGTAACTTTTCCAGAGTTGAGAAATGGTTCTGCTTGCTCTAAACGATGTATGGTTCATGGAAGGGTGTAATATTATTTTGTTGACGCCGTATATGATTATGCTATGATTGACCCATTCGTCAGCGGGAGGCCCACCGTCATGCGCATAGCAATCTTTCCGATGAAGTGCAGAAGAAGCGAAGGGTTTTGTCGCCCGCGACATTTCGTCAGTGATGCATCGCGAAAAATCGAAAAAGTGATGCATTATGATGCAAAATGATGCATTTTGGTGCATTTTAAGTATGACACAATGTCGCCATCTTGATAATGGGAGCTCTCGCGGTCTTCGGCAACACGCGCCCGCCTTGCACTGTGGAAATCGAAAGGTGCTTAGGATTAGTAGTAAGTAATTATTTCACAATAGATGAAGGTATCCGAGGCGAACCGCAAAGGAGATGACGATTACCGGCAGTCTCGTACTCATCATCGGATTGTTTGCGGCCATCGTCGCGCAGATCCTGGTGGCGCGCATCCGTCGTCGGTTCAAAAGCCACCTCAGTAGACCAGCCCCAGATCCGTTCGATCTGGCGGAAATCCATGCAATGAAAGAATCCGGCAAGATCACGCCCGCCGAAGCCGAGCGGCTGAAAGCCATCCTGCTCCAGCGACGAGGAGTTACTGTAACGGATCAAAGGGGACCAGAGGGTCCAAGGGGATTTGACGTCGTTCAAAAGTAGCGGGGTATCAAGCCATCATGGGGGAGTTTCTCAAAACCATATTTTAAGGTTGCCCATTCAATCGGGGCCCATTACACTTTGTCCTCTCTCGTCGGGAGGGAATTCCAACTTTTGTTCTTCAATTGGAGCGGGGATGTCTCGATTAAATCGTCGTTTGGGAAAAGCGGCTTTGTCGCTTGCGGTGGCCGCAGTCTGCGCGGGCGTCGCTTTTGCCGGCACGGACACGGAGAATGGCGCGCCGGGAGCGCCCGGTACGCCCGGTGTCGCTGGGAATCCGGGCACCGACGGCACCGCGGGTGGCGATGCGCAGCCGACGACCGCCAAGGCCACCGCCCCCAATACCAGCAACACTGCCACCGCCAACGGCGGCAGCGGAGGAGTCGGTGGCAAGGGAGGCGACGGCTCGCCTGCCGGTTCCCAGGGCGGTAATGGCGGCGCTGGCGGCGCGGGCGGAGATGCGACGGCGACGGCAGCAGCATTCTCCCCGGGTCTTACCGCTAACGCCACTGCCAACGGCGGAAGTGGTGGGAGTGGTGGAAACGGCGGAAGCGTTGGCACGCCGACCGCCGGCGCGGGCGGCAACGGGGGTCATGGAGGAAACGCCACTGCGACGGCCACGACTTCCGCGATCTTGACCAACTCCATCGGAGCAAACGCAGTGGCCACTGGCGGCACTGGAGGATCGGCAGGCCTTGGCAGCGCATTGTCTACCGGCGGCGCAGGGGGTGATGCACACGCCTCAGCTTCTGCATCTAACACCGGTAATTTTTCGGTCAATGTCAGCGCCACCGCGACGGGCGGGTACGGCGGCGACTCGCAGGGCCCCGGAACGGCCGGCGGAAATGGTGGAGAGGGATTCGTCGATTCGGCCTTTGGCTCGGTGAATGGGACCGGGACCGTCCAAGTCCTGGCGCAACAGACCGGCGGCCATGGCGGAAGCGGCCTAAGCTCCGGCGGCCGAGGCGGTGACGGCGGGGCGTCGTTCATGACCAACGTGGTCGGAGGATCGACTCAAGGCATCCTTCAACTGAGCCAATTCGCGACCGGCGGCGTGGGCGGTTGGGGACGTGGAACCGGCGGAGATGCCTCGTCATTGCTGACCCTGACCGACACTACCGCTTCTGCGCTCAACATCAATTTAAAGGCGACCGGCGGTCGAGCCGGCGCTTCGAACGTCAACTTCGGACCAGGCGATGCGGGTACAGCTACCGTCGGTGGAACCATCACCGGCGCTCACAACGTGACTATTAACGCAACCGCAACCGGCGGCGATGGTCAAGGTAATGGCGGCGGAAGCGTTTTCTTTCAACAACTCGCTGGCATTTCCACTGGCGGCGGCGACGTGAGCGTCACCGGCACTCTTAACACCGGCAACGGCGGAGTTCTTTTCAATAATGAAACCGACTCGGGCGCCCCGGTCTCGGCCATCAATGCAATCGACGGGACGACCACTGGAAATCTGTCGCTCGCGCAGATCGTTAATTCATTTGACGGCGGCGCAGCCACCAGCAGTCTTACAAAGTCTACGAATTCATTGTCGCTGAATGTCGGGACGGCAGCCAATGGCAACGGTCTGGTGGCTGGAGGGCGAGCCAGCGCGACGTCCAGCGCAACCAACACGGGTGGCCCAGCAACATCCCTTGCCAATGCCGGATCGCAGACGTCAGGCGCGGTCAGCGCTTCGGCTACAGCGATGACTTTAGGCGATGGACGAACCGCACAATCCACCAGCGTCGCACAAATTAGCGGCACCGGGCAATCAACCACCGGCATGGTCAACAGCAGCGTGGCGACTGCAACAGCCCACGGTAACAGTCAGGCAATTGCCAACAGTCAGGCTTCGGGCGGTTATGCTCCGACTGAAACGGTGACGGCCCAGGCGCTGGCGACTAACGCCGGCTCGGCATCAGTTTCCTCGACATCGCTGGCCACAGGCGCTTCGTCCATTTCGCAGGCCGGTGGCACAGCTTCGGCTACCGCACGCGGTGTATCGACCGGCGGTGGAGATGTCACCGCCAGCGCAACATCGCAAGGCGGCGTCGGGATCATCGGCGGAAGCATTTCATCGATTAATACTGTCTCAGGCGCAACGAGCGGAAAACTGACTCTCCTGCAGTACGCCGTCGGTGGCGCTGGCTTTGCGCAGACCGTTGGCGGGGCGGGCGGCAATGCCAGCTCGGGGCTGACTTACCAGGACACGCAGGCATCCGTGCTGAATGCAACGTCCAGCGCAACTGGAGGAAACAGCGGCAATATCACAAGCAATGCCAATCCGCCTGCGACCGTAGGCAACGGCGATGGTGGAAGCGCCCTGGCATCGATCAACGTGGCGGGCAGTTTTGCGGTCAACGCAAGCGCGACGGCAGTGGGCGGGAATGCCGGGTCGGCCTACGGTTTTCGTCAATCGGGCAATGGAGGCACGGCAACCCTCAGCACCGTCTATGGCGCTTCAACGGGTGGTGGGCCAGTGTCCGTAACCGGGCTAGTCCAGGGAGGGGATGGTGGGGCTAATCTCTCCAACGGTGCGGGCGGCGCGGGCGCTTCGGCCAGTGCGATCGACATCGTGGATGGGAATACCAGTGGCGTTCTAAATCTCACGCAGACAGCGATTGGCGGCTCCGCGCATGCAGTGCAGGCCGTCTCGGGGGATGCCCTGAGCACCCTGACTCGCTCGAAAAATGTCCAATCACTGGCGATCACTGCTAACGCGACCGGAGGCGGTGGAGTAGTCGCTCCGAATGGAGTCCGGCAGGCGGGGCCTGGTAGCGCGGGATCTGCCGATGCGCTGGCTCACGCAATCAACAGCGGCGGCGAAAGCATCGCGAACGCCAATGCAACCGGAGCTCCCGGCGGATCGGTCATTGCCCCCTTCTCCAGCAACGGCGGTAATGCGATTGCATCGGCAACCGCTGAATCCACGGGCAACGCAATTGCAAACGGGCAGGCGAATGCCGGAGACGGAGGCTACTTGTCGAGCGACGTGGGGGCCACTCCATCTGGCCCCGGCGGAAATGCCACAAGCTCGTCGGTTGCCACCACCAGCGGAAATGCACTGGCCTCGGCGATTGATCAAGCAATCGCGGGGTCAGGGCCAACACAGAATCTCGCAAGTGGCGCGGCTTCATCCACGGCACAAGCCACCAGTCCCTTTAGTCAGGTCACCGCATCATCCACTGCTATTGGCGGAATCAAATTCATCACGGGTTCGGCGACTTCGCTTGCCACAGCCAACACTCGAAGCGGAATAGCGCAAGCGGATAGCTTTTCAAATGGTGGTTCTGGAAGCGCCCAATCCTATGCCAATGCCGCAACGGGCGTGGTGATCAGTGCGCAGGCGCACGCGCTGGCGCCGACGCAGAACGCGCTGAGCCACGTCGAAAGTCGCGATTCAGTGAGCAAGGCTGCGCCAGCGCCTTCACTGGCCAGCGGTCTGCAGGCCACCGCATTTCTGACGGCGATGCCAACGCAAAGCGACAGCCTCGCGGCTCTGGCGCAGCATTCGATTGCGAAAGATTTCAACGTCGATGGCTCGGGGCCCGGGCCCAAGAGCGACGTACTGGGCTTGTTGACGCTCAGTGGCTTAGGTTCCAGCACCGCGGCAAATGTCTACACCGCCGACGCCTCGGAAGTGATCAACCCATTTCAATTCTCTTCACCACAACACATTCTTCTGGGCCTCCTCGATGCAGATGTTACGGGAAACGGCTTCCAGTCTCTTCATTTCAGGGCGACTGTGAACGGAGCCGCCGCGGTGGATAAGACTTTCACGACTCTTGCGGATGCCCAGACCTATTTCACCGACCGCGTTGTCGACGAAGGACCGGTCGTCGTGGGTCCTGATGGGCTGATGCATCTTGGCTGGGAGCTGGATCTGACCAGCATGTCCGGCGATGGATTCGGCACTAATTTCATCGTCGCCAACGCCACACCGAATTCCGCAACGCCAGAGCCGGGCGCAATGTCCCTGTTGGGTATTGGATTGCTTGGCCTGCTGGGGAGAAGCCGGCGAATGAAGAAGCGGGAATAATTGCGAAGAACCCATCGAAATACAGGAGATGCGTGGCCAGTGGGCGTCCGACTTGTTGGGAATCAGCGGAAAATTTCGTACTGAACGAAGTGTGATGTTGCAAAGGGTTGCTCCAAATCCCCCCGCGCCCTACGCTTTGCGCATCGGGACCTGATTGAGAGGCTCGCGGTCAATTCAATCAGTCGCCCGGCTCGGCGAAGCTTCGCCGAATTCGCAATGGTCAATCGTTAAAAAAGAGAAGGTGGCCCCATGGCCGGTCAGGCGTTTGGCGTTATCGGGTTGGAAGTGATGGGTCGGAACATCGCGATGAATATCGAGCGCAATGGCTTTCCGATTGCCGTTTACAATCGCACTTATTCCAAGACCGAGCATTTCATCAATGAAACAGCGAAAGGCAGAAATGCCAAAGGGGCCAAAACCGTAGCCGAGTTTGCACAGCTCCTGGAGCGGCCGCGGCGGATTTTGATCATGGTGAAGGCGGGGGCGCCGGTCGATGCGGTGATCAATGAGCTGAAGCCGGTGCTGCAGCCGGGCGACATTGTCATCGACGGCGGCAATTCGCTTTTTACCGATACTGAGCGGCGCGTTGCGGAACTGAAACCCACGGGTATTCGATTCTTTGGCATGGGTGTCAGCGGCGGCGAAGAGGGCGCGCTGTGGGGGCCGAGCCTGATGCCGGGCGGAGATTTTGAATCGTATCAGCATCTCAAGCCGGTGCTGGAAAAGATTGCCGCCAAGGCGCCCAGCGACGGCGTGCCCTGCGTCACCTACTGCGGCGACGGCGGCGCGGGCCATTTCGTCAAGATGGTTCACAACGGCATCGAATACGGCGACATGCAGCTGATTGCCGAGGCATACGACCTGCTGAAAAACGTCGGCGGGCTCGATAATGGCCAGCTCAAGGAAGTGTTTGGCCAGTGGAACACGACTGAGTTGCAAAGCTTCCTGATTGAGATCACGCAGAAGGTCATTAATTTCCCCGATCCGCAGAATCCGAGCCGGCCGCTGGTCGAGCAGATTCGCGATGTAGTGGGGATGAAGGGCACTGGCACCTGGACGATCAAGGCGGCGCTGGATCTGCTGGTTCCGATTCCGACGATTGCCGCCGCGGTGGACAGCCGAGAGATTTCGATGCTCAAGAATGAGCGAGAGGCGGCCAGCAAGATTCTAGGCGGTCCATCGCCTCGCCCGCAGACCGGCGACAAAGCTTCTTTCATCCGCGATGTGAAGGATGCGCTCTATTGCTCGAAGATCTGCTCTTATGCGCAAGGGATGGCGCTCCTCGCGGCAGCCAACCGGACGCGCGACAAGGGCGGGTTTGATTTCCACATGAAGCTTCCCGATCTGCCCATGATCTGGCGGGCGGGATGCATCATTCGCGCGGTATTCCTTGAGGAAATCACCAAGGCCTTCCGCCAGAATCCGAACTTGGCCAACCTACTGATCGACGGGCGATTTAAGGAGATGATCGCGAGCCGGCAGGATGCTTGGCGACGAGTCGTTTCCCTGGGGATTGCAAATGGCGTTGGGTTGCCGGCCTTCAGTGGGTCGCTGGCCTACTACGACAGCTATCGGCGTGCGAGATTGCCGGGCAATCTCATTCAGGCGCAGCGCGATTTCTTTGGAGCCCATACATACGAGCGAACCGAAGCTCCCGGCACCTTCATCCACACCGAATGGAGCGAACAGACGCCGCCGAGCAAATCGCCCGAAGCGCACGAGCAGGACAAGGTGCGAAAGGCGTAAAGCTTTTCGCTCATCCGTCGGCGCGGGCTGACGCAGCTTTGCATGAACCTCCTGGGCATCGACATAGGGTCGTCTTCCGTGAAATGCGCGCTGCTGCGCGACGGTAAAGTCGCGGGCAAGATTGTCCATGCGCCGTTTCCGACGCTTCGAGATGGGCCGAAGGTGGAAGTAGAGCCCGAGGCGATTCTCAAGGCGGTTTTTGGAGCCGCACAACAGCTTGGAAAATCGGCGCGCAGAGCGGAGGCGGTTGCTCTGTCAGTCATGTCGCCAGCCTGGGTGGCAATGGATGCGAAGGGCGAAGCACTGACGCGCATCGTCACGCATCAGGATCGACGGAGCGTTACTGAAGCTCTGGAGCTGGAAAAGAGGATCGGGAAGCGGCGCCATTTAAGCATCGCTGGCACGCGCCCCTTTCCCGGCGGAATCAGCTCGACGACATGGGCATGGTTTAATCGGCATGAGCCGGGCCGGCTGCGAAAGGCGGATCTGGTCGGCCATCTGAATACCTTTCTGCATCGCCAGTTCACCGGCTCGCGCGTGGTGGATACCGCCAACGCGTCGTTCATGGGCGTTTATTCGACGGTCAAGCTTGATGGATGGAACGAAGAGCTCTGCGACGCGGTTGGCGCGAAAGCTTCGCAGCTTCCCGAATTGCATGATGCGAATGAGATCGGCGGGAGATTAAGCCGCTTGTCGGCTTCTCGCCTGGGCGTGACCGAAGGCACGCCCATGGTCGTCGGAGTTGTCGATGGCAGCGCCGGAATGCTGGCCACCGGCGCGCAGCCCGGGCAGATCGTCAATGTCTGCGGATCGACTGATGTGCTCGCGTTGTGCGCGAACCGCGCGATGCCACATGAAAGACTGCTGACGCGCGCGTTAGGAATTGGAAGACTCTGGCTTTCGGTCAGCACCATCGCGGCAGCCGGTTCGGCCATCGCCTGGGCGAAGGAACAGCTTTTTGCGGATAAGACCTGGCCGCAATTTGAAAAGCTTGCGCTGAAACTGGCGCTGCGCGAAACGGGAGCGGGCGCGAAGTCGACGTCGAGTGTGCACTTCGATCCCTATCTGGCCGGCGATCGCATGAGCATCGAGCAAAAGCAGGCAGCCTTCACTGGTCTGACCCTCGGCTCGACCCGTGAGGATCTGCTCTCGGCCATGCTTGAATCTTTAGCGGAATGCAGCGCGGCACGACTCGAACTTCTGAAGAAGCTAGGCCTGCCAATGCGGCGCAAAGTCGTCGTGACGGGCGGTGCGCAGAAGATCAATTCAATTCTACATCGCGATTGGCCGGGGCGGTGGGATTTCCGTAATGAAACCGAGGCGACATTGAAGGGATTGGCGAAGCTGGAGCCAAGGTGACTGACGAGAATGATTTGAAATTCCAAATCTGAAATTTGAGATGACATATGAAGAACGCGATGCGAATGCCGGGCCGATGGAATCACCTGATCTTACCGGCATTTCTCGCATTCCTGATGCTGAGCACCGTTGTTCAGGCAGGCGAGACTATCGATGTATTGGCGTGGGGCGGGCCGCCGGCGACGGTGGATAAGCTTAGCGAAATGCGCGATGCTGGGTTCACGATCAGCTTTACCGGGTTTGGGGATGTGGATGCTACGCTGAAAGGATTGGGCGCGGCCAAAGAGGCGGGCGTGAAATTGCTCGTTTCGTGCCCGCAACTCAAAACCGATCCGCAGGGGACGGCGGCGAAGTTGAAATCGCATCCGGCACTGGCGGGATATTTTCTGCAGGATGAACCAGCGGCACAAGCCTTTCCTGAACTGGCGGCGTGGACGCGGCAAATCCATGGCGCGGATCCAGTGCATATTACATACATCAATCTGTTCCCGAACTACGCGACGCCGGAGCAACTGGGCGCGGCGAGCTATCAGAAATACCTGGAGGATTTCACGAAGAACGTGCCGAGTCCGATCCTGTCGTTCGATCATTACCCGGTCATCCAATCCGGATCCGCGCCGTCGGAGTTGCGATCGAACTGGTATGAGAACTTGGAATTGGCGTCGGCTGCCGCCAAAAAGGCGGGGGTGCCGTTGTGGGCGTTTGCTCTTTCGACGCATCACTTCAGTTATCCGACGCCGACGCTGGCGCATTTGCGCGTGCAGGTTTTCAGCGATCTCGCTTATGGCGCGCAGACGATTCAATATTTCACCTACTGGCAGGCAGGAGCAGCGAATGATCCGACGTTCATTGACGCTCCGATCATGCGCGATGGGAAACGAACGGTGGCCTATGATCGCCTGAAGCAGGTGAATGCAGAAATTCAGGGCCTGGCTCCGGCATTTGTTGGGTCGAAAGTCGTAGCGGTGGGGCACATTGGCCAGACAATCCCGCAAGGTACGCATCGGTATGAGCCGCAGTCTCCCATTGCGTCTATTAAGAATGAGTCGGCGACAGACGGAGCCGTCGTTTCACTTCTGGAGAGGGGCGGCCAGCGATTCCTTGTTCTCGTGAATCGCGACATCAACAAACCTGGCACTTACTCAATCGCGCTCGATGACTCGAAAGAAGCCTCGTCCATCCAGAGATTGGAGAAGGACGGTACGCTACATGCGCAAGCCGGCCGCACGATCAAGATTGAGTTTTCTCCGGGCGATGTTGCGGTGTTGGAGTGGAAAGCCGATCGGAAGTAGCTGCCCCTCTCACCACTGGCGACGGATCAGCCTCCACTGGGCGTGGTCTGATTGGTGTTCAATTCTTCGCCCGGAAATTCCGTCCATCGGATGTCTACGAGTTCGCCGGTCTTAAGGGCCGCATCGCTTGGCAGATCGATGATGACCGGCAGGCCCCATTCCTGCGATTTATGACTGCGACCGTCGGCGACGGGAATTCGCTCATATTGGGAGCCAATCCGCTCAACCCGCGCACGGAACCTCCGTGACGGATCGTGGCGCGGCCAAAGGTCTACCATCGTTCCCGCAGTAAGCTGCGAGCCTTGTCCCGCGCGAAGATATGCACGCACATATCTAATATCCGTATCCACCTGTCCGACCGCCATGACCGTCGGCACGTCGCGTTTCAATCTCCATGCGGCGACGACGCAGAGCAGCACCATCAGCACCGGAAAGAGCTGATATCGCATGCGCTGCCAACGCACTCGAAGCGGCGTGGGGATCGGCGAATAGCTGCTCATCAAAAAACGCTCCACAAACAGTCCATTGAATTCCAGTTTCTTAAATCTCGGCTTCGTCTTCCCGATGATAAAGCATTGGCCGTTCAACTCCTGCTATCGATCGCAGATCGGCCAGCAGCTCCCGTCCACGAGCGGGGTCGCGCAGCAAAAGCCGATAGGAAACATCAACGCGGTCGCCTTCCATTTCGCGCTGCGATGCGAGTTGGACTCGCGAGCCATGGCGGTGGAGCGTCCCGCGCAATGCATCGGCTGAAGAATCGCCGCCGGCCCATTCGAGGGAGATAATCACGTCGTAACGATTTCGCGCGCCGAAGTTCGTGAACCAGATGTAGGCGAATACCAGGGCCACTGCGCCACCACCCAGAATCGCCAGCGAAAAATGCTGCGTGCCGACGGCCAAGCCCGCGATGAGCGCCCAGAGGATGAACATCGTATCGCGCGTGTCTTTGAGGACGTTACGGAAGCGGATCATCGTGAAAACCGCGAGCATTCCCAACGCGATGAAAGCGTTGGCCGCCACCAGCATCATGAAGATCGACACGAGCATCGGCAGCACCAGCAGCGAAGCCGTGAACATTCGCGAATAGGAAAGCCCGGCGTGGGTCCACATGTAAACCCACGCGATGACATGGCCAAGGATGAACGCCACCAGCAGAACCAACAGCACGGCCCGCGGCCCAGTCGCCGGTGCGGCATAGTCGGAAGAAAACAGCGTATCGAGCAGGTTGTTAAACGAATTCATACAGCTCCCATCAGGGGCTTGCGCCGCTCCGGCGCGATCCGCCGTTCGCGCCATCGGCCAGCCGATGCAGGGCCCATCGCCATCACGCAGTTGACATACTTAGCCATGCAGACGCGATAAAGATCGAAGGTCCCCACCAGGTCCTGCATCCAGAGCGGAAAGCGGCCGGTGAATTTCAGTTCCAGCACGACTTCGCCATCGATGGGCGGATAGACCCATTGCCGATCGACGCGCAGCGCGTCATGCGCCATATGCGAATCGTGGAACCATGAGCCGGCGATATGTCGATCAAACGTCACGCGGATGTCGTCATTGTCAGCGGCGTTCCATGCTTCGCGCATATAGGCGACGATGGTTCGCCCGCTTCCTCCAATCGAGTGGCGGAGATGACAGAAATGCTGAAGCGCCGAGAAAGACTCAGGATCAGCCGGATCGACCAGGTCATCGCGGCAGGGCATCGCGCCGCCAAGGAGCGGTTGGACGCTCTTTCGCCAAACCGGTGCGCGCTCCTTGAGAATGATGTCATTGACGCGCCGCTTGGTCTCGAGAAAGACCGGCGAGTCTGGTTTGTCGTCGTAGTATCGGGCTCGCAACTTAAAGCGGTTTTTGTGCCCGCAAAGTGTCGCGTTAAAACAGTCGAGCGATGGGCCATCGACGTAGATGCTGTAAATGGGGTAGGCCCAACCCAGTTCAGCTCGCGCAAAGCGATCGTGAACGAGATGGCTCCGGATGAAATCCCGCACTCCGCGCGCGCACCGCTCATCGATGAGGTACTTCAACTCAAAGCGATTGCGCTGCATGTGATCGTTGAATGGCATGCTGCTGCCCGACGAGGCGCCGCGTTAACGCGATGTGAGTGCAAACTTTATCGAAACTAAGCCGTTCACGCAATTCATTTCCGGGCGATCAGAAACGGCGCACCACCGGCAAAGAGGGGAAGATGCTCCTCAGGAACGCCGACTTGTCGCGCAAAGGCCAGCAGCTCCCGCCGCTCGACTTTGGCATCCTTGAATCCTGCGTCGACCGCAAGCTGCCGAAGCTCGCTGTCGGTGTAGAACCGCAGGCGCGACGCGATCGGCTCCGGAGCGGCGGGGGTGCCGCGGAGGGCGGGATCGGAGCCGAGCATGACGAGCCGGCCATTGGGTTGGAGCACGCGCCAGATTTCTTTCAAGGCGGCCAATGGATCGGGGAGGAAACCGAATACGCCGGTCATCGAAGCACATGTGAAGGTCTGATCGGCAAAAGGAAGCTCCTCGGCGCTGGCTTGATGTATCTGCAGCCGGCTTTGCGCGACGGAGTTGGCATTAAGCTCTTCGGCGACGCGCACCATGTCGGCACTGTGATCAATCCCCGCAGCCCGACAGCCAGTTTGAAGTGCCTCTTTCAGCAGTGCGCCTCCGCCGCAGCCGACATCGAGAAGATAATCGCTGGGCTTGAGCGCAAGCTCGGCAAGAATCACTTTGAAATTGGGATAGTGATACAGAGGCTCACGATATACCGCCCTGGCCTGCGAGCCCGAAGGCTTGCGCGCCCGGCGGTCGGTAATCCAATCCTCGAAATGCGCCGGCATCGTGGCGCGGATGAAAGTCGTCGCGAATTCGGTCGCGAACCATCCAGCGGCTTCGGATTCAGCGATCGATTCGTCGGGGCTGAATTGCGAAAGCGTGGCTCGCGTTCCACCTTCAACGTGTTCCAGTCGCAGCTCAAAGCCACCCGCTGAATTCCATTTGACTCTCATGTGCCGCGGCGGTTCCCATGCTTCGACATGGCCGATGATCTGCCCATTTTGCTTGATCTGTCCATTCGAGCGCGCTTCCAGCGTCACTCCGCCGGTTTTCAGGGCAATGGAGATTTCATCGATCAATGTGTCGAATGCCTCCTGCGGCGCGAGAGGCAGATCAATGCGCATGGATGGCGTCGATTTCATGGGTTCACCGTTCCATCGTTGAAAAACCTTGCTAAGCTGTTTGAGCCCAAGTCCGAAAGGTGACTGAACCAATGATCATAACGATGCGAGAAAATCCCTCAAACAAATTGTTTGTCGCGGGAATCGTGGCGCTGCTGCTGATTGCTCCGAGCTATTTGCTTGCACAAGCGGGAGCGAAAAAGCCGGTGTTGCTTTACAGCCGGTATTTCAATGCGAAAGGCGAATCGAGATACCTGCCCGACGGCACTTATCGCGATGTTTTAGCGCGGCTGGGCGACACATTTGAAGTGCGCGTCAATGATCTTCCGCTCGACGCGAAGAATCTGAAAGACGTCAAGGTGGTGTTGATCGCCAATCCAAGTGATCGGGCCGTTCGAAATAATCCTACTCCGCCTCATGTCTCGTCTGCGGATGTGGAAGCATTGAGCAAATTTGTGCACGACGGCGGCGGCTTGATTGCGATGGGAAATCAGGAAGGGCACAACCTGGAGATCAAAGACTTCAACCATTTGCTCGAAGCGTTCGGGATGAGGTTGGAGAACAATTATACGGATGCGAAAAAGCTGATCATCCCGAAAGATGTACCCATCATCGGCGGATTGCGATGGGCTTATTACACCGGCAATCAGGTCGTGATCGATCCTAACAATTCAGCCCATCCGCGACCGCTCGTGATGAATGATCTTCATCAAAAACCGGTGGGCGGCCCGCGCGACGCGGCCGGCGCTTTGCTGGCGATTGCCGAACCGGGCAGGGGACATGTCGCGGTTGTCACCGACTCAGGGTGGCTGAGCAATGATGCCCTGAGCGACAAGGGCATCGGCAGTGTCGCGATTAAAGGCGAAGACAATTGGGAAATTTGCCTCCGCTTGACCAAATGGGCCGCGGGCCAAAAATAATGATGCCGCGATTCACATTTATCACATCACTCGTGTGTCTTTTGATTTTGACCGGAGTCAGCTTTGCTGAGCCGCAGGCTGCTGCGCCTGCAACCTATGATGAGCCATTCCGTCCGCAATTTCATTTTTCGCCGCCGCGGAATTGGATTAACGATCCCAATGGGCTCGTCTTTTTCGATGGCGAATACCATCTCTTTTATCAGTACAACCCGTTCGGCGATCGATGGGGGCACATGAGTTGGGGGCACGCGGTCAGCCGGGATCTGGTCCATTGGGAACATCTTCCAATTGCGCTGCGTGAAGAAGATGGGCTGATGATGTTCTCCGGCAGCGCCGTGATCGATGAGAAGGACACCGCTGGATTTCGCAACGGCGCGCCAAACCCTGCGATGGTTGCCATCTACACGGCCAATCGCGTTTCGGATGGCCGGCAGATGCAATGCCTGGCTTACAGCACCGATCGCGGCCGAACCTGGACGAAATACTCCGGTAATCCAGTGATTGATCTTGGCCTGCGCGATTTTCGCGATCCAAAAGTCTTCTGGCATGAGCCGACGCATCAGTGGGTGATGATTGTCGCGCTGTCGGCCCAGAAGAAATGCCGCATCTATGGCTCGACGGATTTGAAGCATTGGACTGCACTGAGCGACTTCGGGCCGGCGGGTCAGAAGAATGTACCGAACTGGGAATGCCCCGATCTGTTTGAACTGCCGATCGAAAATGAACCGGGCCAGACGCGATGGGTGTTGCATTCGAACATCGGCGGGGCCGCAGCAGCAGGGGGCGCAGGCGGGCAATATTTCGTTGGGCGCTTCGATGGAAAAGTGTTCACCAATGACAACCCCGCCGACAAAGTTCTGTTCACAGACTATGGCGAAGATTTCTACGCCACAGTCTCATGGAATAATGCCTCGCTCCCCGATGGCCGGCGTCTTTGGATCGGCTGGATGAATGGCCCGCAGTACGCCAATGAAGTTCCGACCCATCCGTGGCGGAGCCAAATGTCACTTCCGCGCGCGATTTCATTGCGACGAGTCGGCCACGACCTTCGGCTCGTTCAGGAGCCGGTTGCAAATCTAAATGTGCTGCGTGGGAAGAAAGAAACTCTCTCGGCCACTGCATTACGGGCGGACGGACAAGTTGAAGCTCCGATGGCCGGGCAATGCCTGGAACTGAATGCGACTCTGGAAGTCGGACAAGCCAATGAACTTGGGCTGATCGTCCGGAAGGGGAGCAACGAGCAAACGGTTATCGGCTACGACGCCAAATCCCGGCAGCTCTTCGTCGATCGCTCTCACTCAGGCAAGTCCGATTTTCATCGAGGCTTTGCAAGCCGGCAGAATGCGCCGCTGGAGGCCGATAACGGGCGGATCAAGCTACATGTCTTTGTTGATCGCTGCTCGGTTGAAGTCTTTGCCAATGACGGCCTGGTTACGATCACCGACGTGATTTTCCCCGCCGCCGAAAGCACAGGCGTTGCCCTCTATTCCAAAGGCGGCGATGCCAAGGTCGTTTCGTTTGAGGAATGGCCCATGCGATCCATCTGGGCGCGCAACTGAAAAGAAAAAAGGGTCGTCCCCTCCGGAACGACCCTGCGCCTCCATGCAAAGTATTGTTTTTTCTTAGTAGACGACCGCCATCGAATCCTCGATGGCCTCGATCACCTGCCGCACATGGAACGGCTTTCGGAGGAAGCTGTCGAAGCCCAGTGAGGTCAGGCCCGCAACTTCCTGCTCGGTGAGCTTGCCGCTCATCGCGATGACCTTCGTCAACTGTAGATCGGGATTTTTCTTGACCTGCTTGCATACTTCTGGCGCATCCACATCTTTTAAATGCATATCCAGAAGCATGACATGGGGGCGGAACTTCTCGGCGGTGATGCCCGCGGCAAATCCGCCACGCGCCACTTCTACTTCATACTTGGCTTCATCCTCGAGGATCTTTTCCAGGACCTCGACGATGTCCTGCTCGTCATCGACGATCAGGACGCGCGTGCAGCCGGTCATTAAGCCGTTGAGCGGCATGCCATGCTGCTTCATGAAACGGATCAGCTGATTGAGCGGAATCCGGCGGTCTTTGCTGCCGGGAATGCGATAGCCATGTAACGCGCCCGAATCAAACCATTTGCTGACGGTTCGCGGGGCGACGTTGCAGATCTTGGCGACTTCGCCGGTGGTGAGAACGTCTTTCACTTTGGTTGAGCTCATCGCATTTTCTCCTCGAAAGCGCCGGCGGGCTTTTGCAACTAACAAAAGACCGCGCGAGCGCGATGCGGGTGGTCGTCCTCGCCCTCCTGACCACCGGCTGCTGTCCAACACTTCTAATATCGACTTGCGGCGTGCAACCTTTAGAGCAGGTGCGCATCTTCTGCGGACCGGGCCGAAACTACTGGAAATGCCGAAGTTATTGGACAATCCTCGTCCAAATTCAAGGTGGGCAGGATCAATTTGCCGTGCTTCCCCAGACGCAATTTCCGGTGCGGCAGATTATCCGAAAAAGTCGACCAGCCCACTTAGCAGGGGCGATTGGCCATTAGGCACAGCAGTCGGCGAAGTTCATTGATGTCGACCGGCTTAACCAGATGTGCATCAAATCCCGCCTGGAGGGCCTTGCGCCGATCGTCTTCCTGACCAAATCCGGTAACGGCAACCAGTTTGACCGGATCGAGTTCATGGTGCTCGCGAATGCGCCGGGCAACTTCATATCCATCCAGCCCCGGCATACCAATATCAATCAGCGCCACTTCCGGGCGGAACTCCATCACCAGATCGATGCCGGAAAGGCCATCAGAAGCCGCTTTGGCATCGCAGCCCATGGCCTGCAAAAGGCGATGCATGACCGAACGGATGTCGGCAATGTCTTCAACCAGGACCACGCGGACACCATGCAGAGGATATTCAGGCGTTACCGTGGGTTCCGGTAACTGATCTTTGGGAACCGCCGGCAGGCGAACGACAAACTCGCTGCCCTTTCCCGGCCCATCGCCTCCGACCGATACCTCGCCACCGTGCAGTTGAACAAGCGCCTTAACGAGCGTCAGCCCAACGCCCATGCCACCCGACGCACTTCCCGGATCACGATCGAGCTGGACAAACAGTTCAAAAATCTTTTCCCGCAGCTCAACGGGGATTCCGATGCCGGTATCGCGCACGGCAATGACCGCTTCATCGCCTTCGCGTTTCAGGGAAACCCAGATATGACCGCCTGTGGGTGTATACTTGATTGCATTGCCTATTAGATTTGCCTGGATCTGCTGTAATCGCGCTGGATCTCCAAAGACGCATAACGGCTCATCGGGCAGTTTGACATCCAGTTGAAGCCGCCGGTCCTGAAGAAGTGAGCGCAATGCTTCCAGCGCGTCGGAGGCGCTTTGCCGCAGATCAACCACCTGCTTGCGAATCTCGATTTTGCCGCGCGTGACGCGCGACACATCCAGCAGATCATCCAGAAGCCGCGCCATGTGGCGGGACTGTCGGCCGATGGTTCGGCGCGCCAGTTCAACGGTTTCAAGATCTGAATCCTTCGATTCAAGCAGCGTCGAAGCATTGAGCACCGCGGCAAGTGGATTGCGTAGCTCATGCGACAGCATTGCCAGGAATTGATCGCGCCTTCTCACTGCTTCGCGCGATTCCTCCTCGGCATCGCGCAGTCGTTGGATCGCGCGTTTCTGCTCGGACACGTCCCGAGCGATTTTTGAAACGCCAATCAGCGTGCCGTCCGCATCACGAATCGCCGAGAAGGAGATCTGCACGTCCACTAGTCGGCCGTCCTTGCGACGACGAACGCGATCGACGCGGAAATTGGCCGCCTCCCCGGCAAGCATCCGCTCCATGACTTCGGGGGGCCAGTCGGTCAAGCCAGGATTCTTTTCCGGATCGGGCCTGAGCGCCGAGACCAGTTTGCCGATCATCTCGGCGGCTTCATATCCAAAAAGTTGCTGCGCGCCGCGGTTCCATGAAGTAATCCGACCTTCCAGGTCCATGCCGATGATCGCGTCATCGGAGGACTCGACAATGGCCGACAGTTGCTGGAGCCTCGATTCGGCTCGCTTGAGCAGCGAAATATCGATCAGCGTCAGTACCGCGCCTTCGAGCTTCGTGTGCGAGCGATAGGGGAGGATTCGCAGGAACAGCCAGTTGCCGTGGCGATGGCGCACTTCCCTTTCCACAGGCGTGCCGGTTTCAAGCACCCGGGCCAGATCGTTCATCAACCCCGAATAAGCAATGTTGTGCGAGAAGCTGTCAATCCGTCTGCCCACATCCTGCGGCAGCAGATCGAATGCTTTGCCGATCTGCGGCGTGAATTTGCGGATGCAGAGATTTTTGTCGAGGAAGATCGTGCCGATGTCCGTGCTTCGCAGCAGATTGTCCATGTCATCGGTCAACTCGGTCAGCTCGGTAATCTTCTTCTGATACTCCGCATTGACCGTATAGAGCTCTTCATTGACCGAATGCAGTTCCTCGTTGGTGCTTTGCAACTCCTCGTTGCTGGCCACCAGTTCTTCGTTGGAGGCCTGCAGTTCTTCATTGCTGGTTTCCAATTCTTCGATGGTCGCCTGAAGATTCTCTCGCGTATGCCGGAGCTCCGATTCCAGCGAATTGAGTTGTTCTTTGGAAGCTTCACCGGCGTCGATTTCGTCGGGTGTCCGCGAAAGTTGTGGTGCCGCCCCCAAATCCTCCAAAGCTATGTAAAAGTGAGTCAGATTCGCGTGACGGTTGTTGATCGGCTTTACCGTCAGCCTGAATTTCCTCTCACCGGCAGGCGTTGTGATTCGAACGCCATTATAGATGACTGGATTCTGGTCCTTGGCGGCCCGCTGAATGGAGCCGGCCAGCACGAGCTTTAAATCGCCGTCAACCAGTTCCAGCATGTCCGAAGTAGGCCGCCCATCTTTGTGCACGAGAAATTGGCCCGCGCCGCCAAACGAGTGAACCAGTTGCCGCCGATCAGTAATCAAAAACCCCGCTGGCATGAACTGATCGAGGAGTTGGTCATAGGCCGTCAGCAAGCCCGAATCGAGCTGCGCCGCCGTCAACGATGGCGACGTAACGCGGATATGCGGCGTCCCGGACGAAAGCGGCAGCCGCATGTCCGCCGGAAGACGAATATCCCGGCGCTTTCGATAGATCTTCCAATGCTCGTCAATGGTTTCGAATTCGGGCGCGAGCTCGCCCGGCGATTCGCTGGGTCCCAGAAACAGCACGCCACCGGTTCGCAGGCCAAAATGAAACAGCGAAAGCGCTTTTTTCTGCGCCGCGGGCTGAAAATAAATGAGCAGGTTTCTGCAGGTGATCAGGTCGATCTTGGTGAACGGCGCATCCTTAATGACGTTGTGGCGGGCAAAGACGATCATCTGCCGGATTTCGGATGAAATGTGGTATCCATCCTGCTTTTTGCTGAAGCAGTTGGCCATTCGAGAAGGGCGCACCTCCGCCAGCGCCTCTTCGTCGTAGACGCCCGTGCTGGCCGCCTCCAGCGAAGCGCCGTGGACGTCCGTGGCAAAGATCTTGACGTTGATTGGACGTCCAAGCAGTTGCAAACGTTCATAAAGCAGGATCGCGAGCGAATAAGGCTCCTCTCCGGTAGCGCATCCCGCGACCCAGATTCGGATTTCATCGCCGGGACGTTTAGTCGCAAGCAACTCAGGAAGGATATCCCGCTCCAGGCGATCGAACGCTTCGCGGTCGCGAAAGAATCGCGTAACGCCGATCAGAAGATCGCGATACAGCGAATTCAGTTCGCTGGCGTCGCTTCGCAAGCGATTGACGTAATCGTCCAGGTCCAGCGCCTGATTGAGCGACAGCCGCCGCTCGATCCGCCGCGCGACGGTATTGGGCTTGTAGTGCGAAAAATCGATGCCGTACTCGTCGCGCAGGAGCTTAAATATTGCGTCGACGCCATACGTCGCTTCGCCGTCTCCTGGAGCGGCTGCCCCGCTGGACTTTCCCGACATTCGCCGCTTGACGTAATCGCTGACGACCTGCGGCATCTGCTCCGGCGAGAGCACGGCATCGACAATTCCCGTATCCACCGCGCTGCGGGGCATGCCATCGAATTTTGCCGTCTCTTCGCTTTGGACCAGCACGAGGCCGCCCGCTTCATGCACATCGCGGATGCCGCGCGATCCGTCGCTGCCGGTGCCAGACAACACGACCGCGATGGCATTTGATCCCACGTCCTGGGCCAATGATCGGAAAAAGTGATCGATCGGCAGGCTCAGATCCTGCTGCGGATCTTTGTCGGTCAGCAGCAGCTTCCCGCCGGAGATGATCATTTCCTTCTTTGGCGGAATCAGATAAATCGAGTCGGGCTCGACGACCATTCCATCTTCAACCCGATGGATCGGCATCTTGGTGTAGCGCGCCAGCAATTCGTCCATCAGGCTTTTGAAATCGGGCGACAGATGCTGGATGACCACGAACGCAATGCCAGTGTCGGCAGGGGTGGACCTGAAGAATCGTTCCAGGGCTTCCAGTCCACCGGCCGATGCGCCGACACCGGCCACAAACAGGGTCTTCGTCTGGGAATCGACCGCGATTTCAACCTGCGAATCGTCCAGATGCTGCGCGGACTGGGTGCGCATCAAACACTCCTTTGCCGGCTTCGCTTCCAAAAATGTTACAGTCCGAGGCCCAACAAAAATCCCATCTTTTGCGCCGACTTACAACGCTTGAAATGTTGCAAACGTCATGCCTGCTTTGCGGCCGAGCAGGCGTGGTGTGCTCACGCCCGATCGGGTAGAGTGCTGACCCGCCGGCGACTGTGGGTGCGCCGGCGAATCCGGCACAATCAGCTTTCATTAGTTAATAGCACGGGACGTTATGAGCGATTCGTATATCCAAAACCTCTTTGCCGACCGCATTGGTGGAAAAGCCTACGGCAAGGGCACCGAAATCTACAAGTTCGAAAAAATCAAGCGGGCCAAGCGCGCCGCGCTGGCCGCCAATCCCGGCGTGGAACTGATCGATATGGGCGTCGGCGAGCCGGATGAAATGGCCTTTCCGGAATCAATTGAAGCACTCCATCGGGCGGCTCAGAAGCCGGACAATCGGGGGTATGCCGACAACGGCAGCAATCTATTCCGGGAGGCGGCGGCCCGCTGGATGAAAGCCGTCTGCGGCGTCTCCGGAATCGATTCGCAAACGCAAATCTGTCATTCCATTGGCTCCAAAGCCGCACTAACGCTGCTGCCGGCCTGCTTCATCAACCCCGGCGATGTCGCGCTCATGACCACGCCCGGCTATCCCGTCTTTGGAACTCATGCCCGATATTACGGAGGCGAAGTTTTCAATCTGCCGCTGCTGGAGAAGAACAATTTCCTGCCCGACTTGGAAAAGATTCCCGCCGATAAGCTGGAGCGCGCCAAGACGCTAGTCATCAATTACCCCAACAATCCCACCGGCGCCAGCGCTACGCCAGAGTTTTTCGCGCAGGTGGTGAACTTCGCAAAGAAGAACGACCTGATTGTGATTCACGATGCGGCTTATGCCGCGCTGCGCTTTGAAGGTCAGCCACTTTCGTTCCTGGCCACGCCCGGTGCCATGGATGTCGGCGTCGAGCTGCACTCGATGTCCAAAGGCTTCAACATGACTGGCTGGCGGCTTGGCTTTGTCGTCGGCAATCCCCTGATCGTCAAAGTCTACGCCGATGTGAAGGATAATTCGGATTCCGGCCAATTCCTGGCGATTCAGGAAGCCTGCGCCGTCTCGCTGGATCATCCGGAGATCACTCAGAAAATCTCTAACAAGTATTCGCGCCGGATGGATGGCCTGGTCCAGGTGCTCAACAAATATGGCTTTGGCGCCCGCAAGCCGCAGGGATCGTTCTTCCTTTATGTGCGAGCCCCGCATGCCGCGATGGATAAAGCCGGCAAGCGCGTGGTCTTCGAGAAGGCCGAGCATTTCAGCCAGTGGCTGATCACCGAAAAGCTCATCAGCACCGTGCCCTGGGATGATGCGGGGGCGTACGTGCGATTCAGCGTCACCTTCGTTGCCAAAGATCATGTGGATGAGCGGCGGGTGCTGTCGGAAATCGATCGCCGGCTCGAACGCTCAAATTTCGAGTTTTAGGCTTTGGCACAATCACAAAACGCAGGATCACCGGTCACCGCGTATATCGCTCTTGGGGCAAACCTGGGCGATCGCGCGGCCAGTCTGCACCGCGCGCTTGAATTGCTGAAGCAATCTCCGGGCATTGAAGTGATCCTTCCATCGTCTTTCATTGAGAACCCGGCGGTAGGGGGGCCGGCCAACTCGCCGGCCTTTCTGAACGGCGCAGCTGAAATACGCACCACGCTTTCCGCGCGAGCACTTCTCGATCGATTGCTCGACGTCGAAAAGCAATTGGGCCGCGTCCGCAGCCAAAAATGGTCGCCGCGAACGATTGATTTGGATTTATTGCTCTATGGCTCGCAGATCATCAGTGAGCCGGGCCTGATGGTGCCGCATCCGCTGATGCACCAGCGGCGATTTGTTCTGGAGCCATTGGCCGAGATCGCGCCAAATGCAGTCCATCCGCTTTTGAATCGAAGGATCACTGATTTGTTGCATTCACTTTAAGTTCAGATCGATTCGCCGAATTGATTGCAATTTACCTGTCGGCCCTTACTTTACCTGCCCGTGATTATTGCCAAAACCATCGAGGAATGCCGAGCCGCGCGAAAGAAACTCGGCCGGCTGGCGCTTGTGCCCACGATGGGGGCGCTGCATGAAGGGCATCTATCCCTGATGATGCTCGCGCGGGCGCATGCGCCCAAAGTCGCGGCGAGCATCTTCGTCAATCCAACTCAATTTGGGCCGCGCGAAGATTACACCAAATATCCCCGGCCGATCGAAGCCGATTTGGAAAAATGCCAGCAGGCGGACGTTGATCTGGTCTTTCTTCCCGAGGCAGATCAAATGTACACGCCGGGCATGGCGGAAGTGGTCGTTGATTTGCCTCAGCTTAGCAGCGTCTTGGAAGGCAAACATCGCCCCGGCCATTTCCGTGGCGTATGTCAGGTCGTGGCGAAGTTGTTCAACATCATTCAGCCGGACGTGGCTGTTTTTGGACAGAAGGATTTTCAGCAGTTCCGCATCCTCAGCGCGATGGTCGAAGCCCTTGATTTCCCGATCGAGATCGTCCCTGGCCCAACCGTTCGCGAGCCGGACGGACTGGCGATGAGCAGCCGAAATCAGTATTTGTCCCCAACCGATCGAGAAAAGGCCCTGGCCATCAGCCGAGGACTCTTCGCGGCACAGGCCGAATTCAAGAAAGGCGTTCGCCAGACCAATCGCCTGATCACAACGATCCAGCACATCCTGTTGGAGCAGCACCTGTCGATTGACTACATCGCTGCCGTCGATCCGATCACGCTTAAGCACGTGGATGCCGCAACCGGCCCAGTCGTTCTTGCCGTCGCGGCTCGCGTCGGCACGACGCGTTTGATCGACAACATCACGATTGCATAGCCCCGGCACCTTCCGCAAAGTCCGGCTGATCGGTCCAGAAAATACGCATGGGCCTCAACAATTCCCCATGTTTACGTTATTGCTGCATAGGGAAACCCGGGCCAAACGGGTAGAATTCACATCGAATGATGAGCCGAACTACGTGGCTATTGGTCTTGATGTTGGTAGGCGTCGGCATTGCGCCTTCAATGGCGGCAAGTCCTGCCGACATTGATTTTGCGCGCGATATCCGGCCGATCTTTGAAGCCAACTGCTATAAATGCCACGATGCCGCCAAGCATAAAGGCGGTCTTCGCCTGGACAGCAAAGCGACGGCTTTCATTGGTGGGGATTCCGGAGATCCGGCCATCATCCCGCACGATCCCGATCACAGCAAAATGGTTCAGCTCGTCCGTGGTGACGATCCAAGTTCAGTGATGCCGCCCAAAGGTGATCGACTGACGAAGACGCAGGTCGATCTGATTGTCCGATGGGTGAAGGGCGGCGCCGCCTGGCCCGATGGCATCGATCGCCCGGCTCAGGCCCTGACGCATTGGTCCTTCATCAAGCCAAAGCGACCCGCAATCCCAACCGTCAAACTTCAGCATTGGGTTCGAAATCCGATTGACGCGTTTGTGCTGGCGAATCTGGAACGCAATGGTTTGGAGCCTTCGCATGAGGCCGATCGGTATACGCTCGTTCGCCGGCTCTATCTGGATTTGATTGGACTGCCGCCGACTCCTAAAGAAGTCGCCGACTTCGTGAAGGACAATTCGCCCGGCGCTTATGAAGCTCTCGTCGATCGTCTTCAGGCCAATCCCCATTATGGCGAGCGATGGGCGCGCCAATGGCTCGACCTCGGTCGCTATGCCGACTCGGCTGGCTATGGCTCCGATCCACTGCGCTTCACCACCTGGCGCTGGCGCGACTGGGTCATCGACGCAATCAACAGAGATCTTCCGTACGACCAGTTCACGATCGACCAGATCGCCGGCGATCTTCTTCCGCATCCGACGACCGATCAGCTCATCGCGACCGCCTTCAATCGCAACACGATGACCAACACCGAGGGCGGCACCGATCCTGAAGAATTCCGCGTGGCGGCAATCAAGGATCGCGTCGATACGACGATTCAGGTCTGGATGGGCCTGACGATGGGCTGCGCCCAATGCCACACGCACAAATACGACCCGATCACCAATCGCGAGTATTACCAGCTCTTTGCCATCTTCAATGAAACTGAAGATGCCAATCGCGCGGACGAAGCTCCGACGATTCCAACGCCCACAGCCGAGCAGCAGAAACAAGTTGATGCGCTGCAGGAGAAGATCGCTGCAGCAAAACAGGAGATGGATGATCGACAGTCTTGGGCGGATGCCCAGGCGGAGTGGGAAAAGTCGCTGCCGTCGATGGAGTCGCAATGGAAGGTGATGCCCGCCGATGCGCTCGTGTCGCTTGGCGGAGCAGAAATTCATCCGGCCGGTAATGGTTCGTTTGTCGCGAGTGGCAATCAGCGAAGCAGCGACACCTATGTACTGACCGCGCGCCCGAAGTTAACAGGCATTACCGCATTTCGTTTGAAGCTGGCCAGTGATTCCGCCTTCCCAACCGGCTCTGCTGCCAAAAACGCGCTCCGCGCGACTTTCATTCCTGAATCGGCTGAGTCATTGCGCGGCCGATACGTTCGCATCGAACTGCCGGGCAAGCAGAAGATGCTTTCGCTTGCCGAAGTGCAGGTCTTCCGCGGCAGCGAAAATATCGCGACGCATGGCAAAGCCTCCCAATCCTCGACCGCTTTCAATGCTCCCGCGAAACTTGCCATCGATGGCAACACGGATGGACAGTTCGATCATCATTCCACCACGCATACCGACAAATCCACCAATCCCTGGTGGGAAGTCGATCTGAAAGAGAGCGGCCAGATCGATCGCATCGCCATCTGGAACCGAACCGATTTTGATCTGGGATCGCGGCTCAGCCACTTCCGCATTCGCGTGCTGGATGAGAATCGAAAGACGGTTTGGGAAACGACGGTCGATCAGCCGCCGATGCCCAGTATGTCGCTCGATCCTTCCGAACTGCGACGGCTGACGATTGCGCAAATCAGCGATAGCGCGGCCGATTTGGACGAGGGCAGTGTAGAGGCCGCGCAAAAGCACGTCAGTCGAAATTCGTCGGCTCGGCCCCGAACCCTGTTCTTCCGGCTCGATCAGCCACTCGATGCGCGCAACGGCGCGTTGATGGTGTCCTTGGCAGAGCAGGGCGGGAGCAATTCGATCGGGCCATTCCGCATTGAGTACGCCACCTCGCCACATCCTGGCCAAGCCGAGCCTGCAAATGTCGCTGATGCATTGGCGATCGCTGCGGATCAGCGGTCGGATGCGCAAAAGGATTTGATCTTCCATTATTTCCAGAAGGTTTCATCGCCAACGCAGGCGCTGCGGGATGAAGTGGCCAGTCTCAATCGCCAGATCAAGGCGATCCCGGTTCCCCAAACCGCGGTCATGCGAGAGCTGCCGGCGGACAAGCGCCGCGAAAATCACATTCTGATCAAAGGCAATTTCCTTAACAAAGGCGCGAAGGTAGACCCGGCGGTGCTGGCCGCATTCGAGCCTCTGCCGAAGGGCGCGCCGAACAATCGCCTTGGCTTGGCCGAGTGGATCGTGGACAAGGACAACCCGTTGACCGCGCGGGTCGAGGTCAATCGGCTTTGGGCACAGCTCTTTGGCGTCGGCATCGTCGAGACACAGGAAGACTTTGGAACGCAGGGGCAGCCGCCACGCGATCAGGCGCTTCTGGACTGGCTCGCGGTGGAATTCATGAATCCCTCGTCGGCCGCCGACAAGGCGTGGGACATGAAGCGGATGGTCAAGATGATCGTGATGTCGGCCGCCTACCGGCAATCTTCCGCGGCCACGCCCGCGCTGCTTGAAGCCGACCCACACGATCGATTGATTTCCCGCAGTCCGCGAAGAAGGCTCGAGGCCGAGCTGGTCCGCGACCAGGCACTTTCGCTTTCAGGGCTGATCAGCCTCACGATGCACGGGCCGTCGGTTTATCCGCCGCAACCGGATGGCTTGTGGCAGGCAGCGTTTAATGGCCAACGAACTTACCCGACCAGCACCGGTGCCGATCAATATCGCCGTGGTATCTATGTCTTTTGGCGGCGGACGGTCCCGTATCCCTCAATGAATACATTCGACGCGCCGAGCCGAGAAGTCTGCACGCTTCGCCGGATTCAAACGAGTACTCCTTTGCAGGCTTTCGTGACGCTGAATGATCCGGTTTATGTCGAATGCGCCCAGGCACTTGCCCGGCGGATCATCACTGAAGGCGGTCCAACGGCGCGGGATCGCGCCAAGTTTGGCTTGGAACTCTGCCTGTGCCGGCCCGCGGAATCGAAAGAGATCGACCGAGTGCTTGCGCTTCACGATCGCGAATTGGATCGTTATCGCGATGATTCCGAGGCGGCAAAGAAGCTGGCGGTTGATCCTTTGGGGCCGTTGCCCAAAGACACGGACACAGCCGATGCCGCTGCCTGGACGGTCTGCGCGAATGTCCTTTTGAATCTCGATGGCGTGCTGAGCAAACGCTGATTGGAACGAGCCATGAATTTTTCAGAAGAGCAAGCTCGCTTTATCACGCGCCGACATTTCCTTCGGCGATGCAACAGCGGTCTGGGCGCCGTCGCACTGGCTTCGATGCTCGGCGGCAAAACATTGGCCGGAGATGGCGTGCAATTGCCTGCTGCAACCAAAGGCAATCCGCTCTCGCCCAAAGCGCCGCCCGCATGGGCGCGCGCCAAGCGGGTGATTTACCTGCATATGTCCGGCGGCCCGCCGCAGCATGACCTGTTTGATTACAAGCCCAAGCTCAAGCAACTCAACGGAACTCCCTGCCCCAAGGAAGTATTTCAGGGCGAGCGATTCGCCTTCATCAAAGGCACACCGAAACTGCTTGGCAGCCCATTTAAATTTGCCCAACATGGTAAAAGCAGCGCTTGGGTCAGCGAATTACTGCCGAACTTTGCAAAAATGGTGGACGATGTGACGCTCATCAAGTCGGTATGGACCGATCAGTTCAATCATGCGCCGGCCGAGATGCTGCTGTTCACGGGTAACCAGCGGCCGGGTTATGCCTCGATGGGTTCCTGGGTGACCTATGGTTTAGGCAGCGCAAGCCAGAATCTGCCGGGCTTTGTCGTGCTGATCTCGGGGGGCACGGACCCGACCGGCGGAAAGAGCCTGTGGGGCAGCGGCTTCTTGCCCTCGGTTTTCCAGGGCGTGCAATGCCGATCGAAGGGCGAGCCGATTTTGTATGTCTCCGATCCCAAGGGAATGGATCGCAACGATCGCCGCGCCAGCCTCGATGCCTTGCGCGATCTTAATGAGATGGAAGTACGCGAGTTCGGGGATCCAGAAACCGTCACGCGAATCAGCCAGTATGAGTTGGCTTATCGCATGCAGATGGCGGTGCCGGACGTGATGGATATTTCGCGCGAGCCGCAAAGCGTCATCGAAGCCTACGGCGCCAAGCCCGGCTCAGGATCTTTTGCCAACAACTGCTTGCTTGCCCGCCGCCTCATCGAGCGGGGAGTACGGTTCGTTCAGCTTTTTGACTGGGGTTGGGATTGCCATGGCACCGGGCCCGTCGATGATCTGGTGACCCATCTGCCAGCCAAGTGCAAGGAAATGGATCGACCGGTCGCTACGCTTGTGGCCGATCTGAAACAGCGCGGGCTGCTGGATGACACGCTGGTTGTTTGGGGCGGCGAATTTGGCCGGACCCCACTCAATGAAGAACGCAACGGCAGCAAACTTCTGGGGCGCGATCATCATCCTCATTCATTCTGCGTCTGGATGGCCGGCGGTGGCGTGAAGCCGGGTTTCGTCTACGGTGCGACGGACGATCTGGGCTATCACATTGTCGAAAATAAGATGCATGTGCACGATCTTCAGGCGACCATCCTCCACCTGCTCGGATTCGATCCGTTCAAATACAGCTACCCCTATCAGGGCCTGAATCAGCGGCTGATCGGGCCGGCCAACGATTGGCGCATTCATGATGTTTTGCTGGCTTAACTGCCACCACAAGCGCATGATCGAGCCATGACCGCACCGATCGTCATTTCCACCTGGCCCTTCGGAAAGCCGGCCAACGATGCCGCATGGAATGTCCTGAATCCTACTGGGTTTGCTCTGGATGCCATAGAAGCCGGAATCATGCAGTGCGAGAATGATCCGGCTATCACGAGCGTCGGCTATGGCGGGCTTCCCGATGCCAGCGGAGAAGTGACGCTGGATGCCTCGATCGTCGACCATGAGGGGCGGTGTGGCGCCGTCGCCTGCATCACGAAAATCAAAAATCCAATCCACGCCGCCCGGCTGGTGATGGAGCATACGCCTCACGTGCTGCTGGTCGGGCCAGGCGCGACGCAATTTGCCCTTTCGCAAGGCATGCGCGAGGAAAATCTGCTGACCGAGCACGCGGCTTCTGAGTATCAGAAATGGAAACAGCAGCAGGCAGCAAAGAAAAAGCCGCAGGGCCACGACACGATCGGCATGCTCGCCCTTGATTCCGCCGGCCGATTGGCCGGCGGGTGCAGCACGAGCGGACTTGCGTACAAACTCCCAGGGCGCGTGGGTGATTCGCCACTGATTGGCGCTGGATTGTGTTTAGAACCAGGCATCGGTGCCGCGACCGCGACAGGCGTCGGCGAAGAAATGATCCGCGCCTGCGGCTCACATTCGATCGTTGAAAATCTTCGGCGTGGGATGGAACCCACTGATGCCATCCGCGATGTCTTGGAGCGGATCCACCGCCGGCGCGGAAGTGATGCCGGTGATGTGAGCTTCATCGCCCTGCGCGCGGATGGCGCCTATGCCGGCCTGTCCCTGTGGGCCAAAACCAATTTCCAATTTGCCTTGCGCGATCCCGATCGATCAGATCTGATCAAGGCCGCAACATTGATGTGAACCCGCGAAAAGCTCGAAGATCACACTCGCGATTCGACCGCTTCCGGCGCAGCCTGGGTCGTCTGCTCGATCTTCACCCGCTTAATCCGCTGCGGCTCGGCATCCAGCACTGTGAACTTCGCGCCGTTATGCTCCATCACCGTGCCGGTTTCGGGAATACGGCCGAGCATCGTGGAAATGAATCCTCCCAGCGTGCTGTAGCCCGCATCATCGGGAAGCGAAAGCCCGGTCAATCGATTGATCTCATCGATATCGATCTGTGCATCGGCTTCGACGATTCCATCGCTGACGCGCTTGAACTGAGCCGGTGCGCCGGCGCGCTCATCGCCGGATACACCCACCAGTTCTTCCACCAGGTCTTCGATCGTAACCAGGCCGGCGGTTCCACCGTATTCATCCAGTACGATCGCGATGTGAATTTTTTGCAGCCGAAAATCCCGTAGCAGATCGCGAAGCGGCTTAGTCTCCGGCACGTAGAAGGGCGGCCGCATGATCGACTTGATTAGCGAAGTGGGTTCAGTGTTCCCGTGCAGACGCACGAGGTCGCGCGTGTAGAGAATGCCGACGATTTGATCCAGCGTGCCGGTGAAAACGGGAATGCGCGAATGGCCGCTCTGTTCGATCACTTTTCGTATCTGATCGAGCGACGCTTCGAGCTCAATCGCGACGACCTGTGGGCGTGGCGTCATGATCTGGCCGACGGTCGTCTCGCGGGACTCGATCACCGATTCGATCATTTCCCGCTCCTGCTCGTTGACGACGCCTTCCTTCTCGCCCTCCTCGACCGCGGACATGATCTCCTGCTCGATCTCCTCCGCTTCGGGCACTTCGCGCACGCCCGCCGCGCTGCGAATGAGATTATCGATGCCGCGCATGGGGCCCATGATCGGATGCATGATCATGCGAAGCCCGTAAAGTGGCCGAACGAAAAACCCGACGATCTCAGCCGACGCAATTTCCGCAAGCGTATGCGGCAGCGCCACCGAGAAAATCATGGTGATGATCGTGCCCAACACCGCGGCCAGGAGATAGGCCAGCCAACCCGTAGCGCCTAATTTGATTACCAGCGCATAGACCGTTAGCGCCAGCACGACATTGGCGATCATTCGCCAGGTCGCGGTGATCAGGATGAGATCTTCAAGATTGTCAGCCGTGCGATCGACCCATTCGGGCTTGTGGTGGCGCTCAAGATAGCTGGTGAGCCGGCTGCGAATGAGATTGCGCAGGGAATAAGTCAGCGACGAAAACAGAAGCGTCGCCAGTGCAACACCGAGGATGATCCCTGCAATCCCGGCAACTGGCATAATCAGGCTCTTTGTGAACGGCCCCGTCGGCTGGCCAATGCGCGGGTGGATCGGGACGGGTCTGCCGGGTCAAACACCGGACCCAGACCCAGCCGAATGAGAATGTCGTCTTCCATGCGGTGCATCTTCTGGAAGGCCGCTTCGGTTCTATCGTCGAAGCCGCACAAGTGCAACATGCCATGCAGGGCATACAAAAGTAGTTCGCGATCCACGCTCAATTTACGGGCGCGGGCCTGTCGCATCGCCTCCGGCACACAAACAATCACTTCCCCCGATATCACCCGGTTTCGTTTGTCAAATTCAAGCGGAAAGGTCAGCACATCCGTCGGTCCGGCAATGTCCATAAACTGCTGATGAAGCATCGACATGCGCGCATCGCCGACGAGCGCCAGCGAAAGCTCGCACAACGCCGGCTGCAGGATCGCATGTGTTCGCAAAAGATAGCGCCGGAGGAAAGCGACGTATCTCGCGCCGGTCTGAGCCTGAATGGAGAGCCCAAGAGGCGGTGATGCAATCGATTTGGACTTTCCCAAAGCTTTTCCTGCCATCGCCGAGCATGGTAGCGGGATAGAATCGATTGCCAAACCGTACAAAAGCTTCGGTCATTTCCGCCCGCTTGCACGATACATATGTATTAGCGAAAATCCTTAAGAGCGGGTCCGACGTACTAGAGATATTGGGGCGGAGCATATATGCCAATTACGGTTCGCTGCATCAGTTGCGGAAAAGTCGCGCAGGTCAAAGACGAGCTGGGCGGGAAAAAAGTGAAGTGCCGTTGCGGCGCCGTCCTCGCGGTTCCCGCGGCCGCCACGCCCAAGGCCTGCGCCTCGTGCGGCGTGGATGTCACCCGTGCCAAACGCGCCAAGGATTCAAAGGGCAATTACTACTGCGAAGTCTGCTGGAAGGGCCAGGCCGAGGCGGCCAAGGTCGGGGCGGCAGCCAAGGCCGACGATGTCGTCTACTATCCCTGCTACACCTGCGAAGCTTTGTGCACCGCCGAGGAAGTGTACGACGCCGGCGGCGGCCAGACCGTCTGCAAGAAATGCTGGGCCGCCGGCAAGCGACCCGCCGCGTCGGCGCCCACGCCAGCCATTCCCGCTGGCGGAGGGTCGTCCGAAGACCTGTTCTGCGAAAGCTGCATGGGATCCTTCCCCCCATCTCAATTAAAAATGGGCGCGGATGGTTCGGTGCTTTGTAAAAACTGTCTGAAGTCGGCACAGCGCGTCTGAAACTCACGCCTTTTCAATGAAAATCGTCCACATTATCACGCGCCTGATCGTTGGCGGCGCGCAGGAGAATACGCTGCTGAGCTGCGAGGGGCAGCATGACCACGGCCATGAAGTTACACTCATCACGGGGCCGGCCCTCGGGCCTGAAGGCTCGCTCATGGAGCGGGCGTCGAAATATGGCTATCGCGTCGAAGTGATCGATGCGATGCGGCGAGCGGTGCTGCCGGGCAAGGATTACCTCTCGTATCGCGCCCTGATCCGTCGGCTCCGCGAACTTAGACCCGATGTGGTTCACACGCACAGCAGCAAAGCCGGCATCATCGGCCGATGGGCGGCAAGGCGCGCGGGCGTGCCGGTCATCATTCATACCGTGCATGGGCTGGCCTTCACCGCGTCCCCGTCCCATGCCGTCAACACGCTCTATCGACTGCTGGAAAAATGGACAGCGCCGATTACCACGCGAATCGTCTGTGTTGCCGACGCGATGACGAAGCAGTCGCTTGCCGCACGGATCGGGAAGCCTTCGCAATACGTCACCGTCTATAGCGGCATGGACACGCGACCCTTTCTCCATCCGCCTGTGGACCGCGCAACCATTCGCCAGCAGCTTGGGCTTTTGGACGAACATGTCGCCGTCGGCACCATCGCTCGCCTGTTTGATCTCAAAGGACACGACGATCTGATCGACCTCGCACCCGATTTATGTAAACGGTATCCCAATCTGCGATTCCTGTGGGTCGGCGATGGATCGCTTCGGCAAAAGTTCGAGCAGCGAATCGCCCAGCTTCGATTGACCGATCGATTTATTCTGACCGGCCTGGTGCAGCCTTCGCGCGTGCCGGAGTTGACTGGAGCGATGGATATTCTCGTGCATCCTTCGCGACGCGAAGGGCTGGCGCGAGCGCTGCCTCAGGGGCAGCTTGCGGGCGCTCCGGTCGTCACATATGACATCGATGGGAATCGTGAAGGATTAATCGAAGGCCAAACCGGATTTGCGGTGCCGGCTTTCGACAAGGCCAAGCTTGCAGAGGCGATGGAGTTGCTGCTTGCGGAGCCGCGGCGACGCAAAGCCATGGGCCAGGCGGGGCGGGAATTCGCCATCGGACGATTTGATGCGCCGGTCATGGTTGAAGCACTGGAACGGGTTTACCATGAAGCATTGGCCGGCCAGAAACTTGCACCATCGGCGGAAGTTTCAGTGGCGCATCGCTAGATAAAGACTGGTGGGGCTAGGGTTGAGTACACAGGAGCGAAGGGCCTCTTGAAGTGATAAAGTCCATATTGCGAGCTTTGCGGTTTGCTGGATGCGCCACTCTGATGTGCGTGATGGGCGCGCCAGGCTTCGCTGCGCCAGAGACAAAGCCCACGGGTCCGCAGGTAACGCTTCTAGACAAGCAGATTTCCGAGCTCGAAACGCAGATCGCAGTCGATCTCGCCCAGGAAAACGACGTGGCGGCTGCCGATCGCGCAAAAGTTGATCTTCAGATCGACATTCACTTAATCGAACGCTGGCTGCTCGCCCATGCGGCTGATGCTCCACTTGGAGATCCGATCCAGGTCTGCGCAACCTTGCGCGCCGGTGAGATTGCATCCGTGGGGGATGGCCTGGTTAAGCGATATCAAACCGCTCCTTCAGCGCTGACGCCGACTCAGCTCGATGGGCTCCATCGCCTGCATGAGATGACTTACAAGCTGCCGAAGATCAAAAGCGTGGCCGACCTCGACTCGGCCTGTCAGACGATGGCGACCGATTTGATTCTCGCGGCGGGGCCGAATCAGGGAGAGGTGGACAAGCTGCCTAAGATGCGACCGGCTGCCGCCTCGGATCAAACGAATCAGGCCAGTGTTTCTCAATCGCTGTCCGATCTTGTGACGCAGGTGCAATCCGCTGAAGTTTCAGCGCCCTTGCGCCGTGAGTTGGAAACGCTGGCGAAAAATGCGGCCGCTGCCGCTGCCGATGTAAAGCAAAAGGATGAAGCGCAATCGTATGCGCAGTCCTTGCGAACGGCGCTCGCACTCATTCACGGCCTTCCCAGTGATGCCCTCGCGAAGCCGCAAGCGGAAGCCGCAATCACGCAGGCGCTCGCCTTGATCAATGATTCACGCACGCGCGATGCCGGGTTCGATCACCTCACATCGCTCAACAATCCGCAGCAACTCAAAGGCGCCGGTGAAGGCGTTACGCTGCCGGCGGCTTCGCAGACGAAGCTCGCCTCTGCATTGGATTGGGCGCAGCGAAATCCGGAAAAGGGCGAGCCACTTCTGGCTGTCGTTCGTCGTTTTACTGCGCTTTCAGCCGAAATCGATCAGCCTCGCTCAGCGGCCGGACTTTCGCTCAATCAGCAGAAGGCAATTGACCTGCTCCAGAAGCAGATCGTCGCGGAGCGCACGGAGTTTTTGGATGCCGCGTCAGCTTTTGATCCGCTCCATGGCTCTACAGGGACGCTGAGCCCATTGCGTGGTTTGCTCGATCGCATGCGCAATTCGCTCGATCTGATCGGCTCCATCGAACGGCTCAACAAATCGGTGCAGGTGCTTTCATCCTACAAGCTTCGCCCGTATGGCATGCTCGAACGCCGTTCCGTTACAGCCATGACCGAACTGGCTGGACCCGCGACATCGTCGCGTCGCGAAGCAGCGATTAAATTTGTCCAGGATGCGGATCGGCTGGGGCAGATTGCCGAGGCTTTCACCGCGGCTTCTGCCGGCATCTCGCCCCAGACCAAGAAACAGTACATGGTCGACCAGACCGAGGCGATTGAAACGCACCGCGCGAATTTGGTTTCAGAACTAGGTACGGAACTAGGGTCGGGCAAGTCTCTCGATCGATCGACACTTGCACGCCTCGAATCGTTTAACGCGCTCTATGCTTCCCTTCGTGACGCCCAAACCACGGAGTCGATCATCCAGCAGATGGATTCGCTCACGCAATGGGTGGATTGGTCCATCAACTCCGACGAGCTTCGCGCGGCCCTCCAACCCTATCAGGACGCGACAATTGCTGCATTCACTGCGTTTGCAAATGATGACACCGCGCCGATGACGGCCTGGCCAGGCATCCACGATCAATACACGCCCCTCATTCGCGAAGCGGCCCAAGCCGCGCAAAATGCCCAGGCCTGCTCAAAACTTCCAACCGGCTATTTTGCCGACTGCGCTAAGCTCATGACGCCGATGAGCGATCAACCGTATATCGTCGAGCGCGAGACGAGTTTTGCGCTATCGCTCTGGTCGCAGGGAGCTGAAGCAACGGATCCGACGCCGGCGCAAGCCATGATCGACTGGATCTCCAAGCGATTGGCCGGCGCGCCCGCTTCCCAAAAATGACATTGGGCTTGTGCGCCTTGCGAATCTGTCCACCAGAGAGGATATGATTCGCCCATGGCATCGATCCTTGTTATTGGTCCGCATCCGGATGATCAGGAACTGGGGATGGGCGGCACGATCGCGCGAATGGTCGTTCAGGGCCATCGCGTGCATCTATTGGACATGACCAACGGCGAGCCCACGCCTTTGGGAACCCCCGAGCGCCGCGCGGAGGAATCGGCTGCCGCTGCCAAATTGCTGGGCGTCAGTCGCACGCTTCTGGGACTTCCAAACCGCCAAGTCGTGCACTCGCTCGAAGCGCGCCATCGCGTGGCGGCGGTCATCCGCCAGCATCAGCCCAACTGGATCTTCCTGCCGTACCCGATTGACGCGCATCCCGATCACGTCGCGACTACCCGCATCGGCGAAGATGCCCGCTTTGATGCCAAGCTGACCAAAACCACCATCCCAGGCGAGCCCTGGTATCCAAAGCGAATCATCTATTATTTCTGCACGCATCTTCGGATGGATTTTCAGCCGACCTTCTGCCTGGATGTCAGCCATCAGATGGAAACGAAGATTGCCGCGCTAAATGCCTACCGCTCCCAATTCATCGAAAACGGCAGCCCCGTTGTGGACATGGTCAAAACGATGGGCAAGTTTTATGGGGGGCGGATTGGAACTGAGTATGCCGAGCCGTTTTTCACGTACGAAATGCTGGGGTTCGGCGGGCTGGATCAACTGATTTAAGACGACATCAACCCGCGTTTCTTGTTCCATCTCCCCTCGTTCCATACAATCCGTCCACACTTTATGAACGGATTTGAAAACCATTGAGCGACAAGACTGAACACCCGCCGGTGCCGGAGGCGTTTGCTGCGCTGGGCGTGCGGCCGTCGATTTTGCGGGCGCTGGCGGAATTAAAATTTACCACGCCTTCGGAAATCCAGGCCCTTTTGATTCCACGCGCACTGGCCGGCGTCGATCTGCTGGGTCAGGCGCGCACCGGCACCGGCAAAACCGCGGCCTTTTCCATCCCTATCCTTTCGCGATGCCAGAAAGGGCTGGCGACACAGGCGATCATCCTGGTGCCGACGCGCGAGCTGGCAGTGCAAGTGGAGGCCGAGGTGCAGCGGCTGGGGCAGTTCACGCCGATCCGGGCGCTGGCGGTATATGGGGGCCAAAAAATCGCGGCCCAGGTCAAGCATCTCAAATATCATCCGGAGATTCTGATCGGGACGCCTGGCCGGGTGATCGACCTTCTCGATCGGCGAATCATCGATTTTCGGAACATTCGCTTCGTCGTGCTCGATGAAGTGGACCGGATGCTGGACATCGGCTTCCGCGACGATATCCGCAATATTCTGGCGCGCGTTAAGGGCGTGCGAAGACAGGAGCAGCCGGGCGATGAAGGCGGGCAGCATGGGGAGAACGAAGCGCCGCCGCAGGATCGCGCGCATCAGACGATATTTGTGTCGGCGACGATTTCCGAGGAAATCGAAAGGCTTGCGCGCAAATACATGCACGAGCCGGTGGAGAAGCTGATTGCGCCCGGCGCCGATGAGAAGCCGACCGTGGAGAACGTCGAGCAGTATTATTTTTCGGTGCAAATCTGGGATAAATATCGGCTGCTTCGGAAGCTACTGGAGCAGGAAAATCCGGAGCTGGCGATTGTCTTCTGCCGAACCAAGCGCGGCGCGGAGAAGATCGCCAAGCGGCTGCACGCCGACGGCATCGAATGCCGGGAAATTCATGGCAACCTGGCGCAGAACAAGCGCGACCGCGTGATGAAGAATTTCCGCGGGGGGAAGTTCGATGTGCTGGTGGCCACCGACCTGGCCAGCCGGGGCATCGACGTGGCGGACATCAGCCACATAATCAATTTTGACATTCCTGAAGATCCGGAAATCTATGTGCATCGCGTCGGGCGAACGGCGCGCATGGGAGCCGCGGGAAAGGCTTTTACTTTCGTCACGCGCGAGCAGGGGGATGAGCTGACGAAGGTCGAAGGGCTGATCAACATGGTCATCCCGCAGGCGAAGCTCGAGGGATTTGAACCGTCGCCGCCACCGGCCGATTGGACGGATCTGCCGCCGGGAGACGGAGCGCCTGCGAAACCTGTTCAAAGTCGGTTTGATCGGGTGTATTCACCGACGGGAGCGACGGGGAGCGCGGAGCAACCGGTGACGCTGGCGCCAAAACCCCTGCGCCTCGGGGCGAAGATTCCGATCACGCGGAGACATAAGAGGCGCCGGTAACCTCTAATGGGCAACACTCCCCCTCTGGTTCTGGTCACCGAAGGATCCGATCCCACTCCGCTCAACTGGTTGCGCGAGCGCGCGACGGTCGAAGAGATTCCGGTGGATGATTCGCGATTTGAGCAGCGACTCTCCATTGCTGATGGATTGATCGTCCGGACCTACACGCGCGTGACCGATGCATTCTTATCTGGCGCTCCAAAGCTAAAAGTCGTAGGGCGCGGCGGCGTGGGGCTGGAGAACATCGACATCGTGGCCTGCCGGCGCAGGGGGATCGAAGTCGTTTATACGCCCGATGCAAATACGCTGGCCGTGGGCGATTTCATATTCGGATACATCCTCCAGCTTCTGCGGCCGTGGGCCTTTTTTCGCGACAAAGTGTATGAGCCAGCCGACTTCAAGCGCATCCGCAATACCGTTCGCGGCAAACAGCTCAACGAGCTGACGATCGGAATTTTGGGAATGGGACGCGTCGGCCGGCGCGTGGGGCATATCGCAACGCGCGGGTTTGGAATGCGCGTGATCTACAACGATCTGCTGGATGTTCAGAGCCAGCTCGATTTTCCTGCGGAGCCAGTCGAGAAAGAACGTTTGTATCGCGAGGCGGACATTCTGAGCCTGCATGTGACGATGCTGCCTGGCAATGAGAATATGGTGGGGCGGGAGCAGCTTGCGCTGATGAAGCCGGATGCGATTTTGCTGAACACGAGTCGGGGAGAAGTGCTGGACGCGGCGGCGCTGGCCGACGCAATTCGATCAAAACGTCTGGCCGGCGCCGCCCTGGATGTGTTCTGGCCCGAGCCACCGAAGCCGGATTTCCCGTTGCTCGGGCTGCCGAATGTGTTGCTGACGCCTCATGTCGCGGCGCGGACGCGCACGGCTCTGGAGAACATGAGCTGGGTCGTGCGCGACATCATGGCGGTGTTGGAAGGGCAAAAGCCGAAGTATCCGGCACCGTGAGATCCTTCATGCCGTGTATGGATGCGCTTTGACCGTCAGCGATTTTGCTCCGAGCGCTGAATGTGTCGCTTTGATTGTGATCGTCCCGCCTTCGCCTGGGCGTGTTTTAATCCACACCGCGGCCGCTCCGCCGGCGGGGGCTAAATCAAATGGATTATCTCCCACGAGTTCTCCGGGGCCAGTGATTTCGAAATGAACTTCGCCAGTGCCCAGCGCGCGGTCGGCGCCGTATTGATCGACCACTTTGAAAACCAGGCGCGTGGCATCGGATCCATCGGCAATCAGCTCCTGATCGTCAGCGGCGAAATAGAACTGGTCTTTAAGTGGATCCGAGGAGAAGGATCGCGAGAGGACTCGCTTGTCTTTGATGTATCCATCGATGCGAAGCTCCGGATGGCCGGTGCCGTCGAGGTCGAGATCGACGAAGAACGGCGCATGGCGAAGATGCGGGTACCGCTCCTTATCGGGATGAAGCGTTGCGTGCGGCTTTCCATCGATCAATACTTCCAGCCGGTCGCAATTTGAAAAAATCGCCGCTTCCTTGCCCGGTCCGCGCGGGGTCTTGGGACCAAAATCCCAGTAAAACGACGGCTCAATCCGCGGCTTCGCGTTGCCCTGCGTTTGCGTCAGATAAAACGTTGCGCCGAGCTTGGGAATTCGGAAAACGTCGGAAATTCCCGGCGTTTTGATCGTGTCGGTCGCGTTGACCAGACTCGCATATTCAAAAGCGCACCAGGCGACGACGCCGCAGATGCGCTTGTTTTTCGCCGCGGTGCTGTGGGCCTGGGCATGACGGACGGCCTGCAGTTGCAGCAGCGCGATGTCGCCATTGCGACGATAGCGAATGCCAAAGCCCTTTCGCTTGGTGTAATCGAACTGGCCGACCGCTTCAGAAAGCATGTACGGAATGTCGTCGGCCGGCCCCGTGATGCCGACCGTTCCATCGGGATTGGCGTGATAATCATCGAAGGCGAAGACATCTTCGTCCCAGCCGTTCTTGTAATTTCGGCGGGTGCCGGAGGTCATGGAGCCGGAACTGGGGCGCGAATTATCCAGCGATTTGGCCAGTGCCTTGGTGCGCGTGTAAAGCGGCGCATCGTTGGCCGACTCATTGGCGCGCGTGCCCCAGATGATGATGGAAGGGTGATTGCGATCGCGAATGATCATGTCATGCACATCGCGAACGAGCAATTCCTTCCACGCATCATCGCCCAGGTAACCCCAGCCGGGCACCTCTTCCCAGACCATGAGGCCCATTTCGTCGCAGGCATCGAGAAAGGCCTCGTGCTGCGGGTAATGCGAGCAGCGAACCATGTTGCAATTAAAATCGTGGCGGAGAATATGAGCATCGTGCCGCATCACGCGGGCCGGCATCGCGTAGCCGACGTAGGGGTACACTTCATGGCGATTGAGCCCGAAGATCTGCAGGCGCTTGCCGTTGAGGAAGAAGCCTTCCAGTTCGAAGCGGGCATCGCGCAGGCCGATGCGGGTGGTGTAATCGTGAACCGGCTTGCCATCGACCAGAAGTGTGGTGACGACTTGGTAAAGGTTGGGCGAATCGACATGCCAGAGGGCGATGTTGCCGAGATTGGATAGCGTAAGTTTCACATTGCTGTCGCCGGGCTTGTCGATGGTGACATTCTCTTCGGCGCGGGCGATGACTTTGCCGTCGCGCATGAGTTCCGAGCGGACGCGCAGCGGTTTTTGGGATATAGCGCCTGCATCAATTGTGCAGGTGACTTCGATATGGCGATCGCTGTCGAGAACTTTCACCGGCTTGGCAAAGACATCGCGGATATAAATCGTCGGCACCGCTTGCAGCCGAATATCGCGGTAAATGCCGCCGACTTCGAGATAATCGACCCGGCGCGGGCCGATCGGCGCGCCTTCGGGTGGGACGTTGCTCCAGCGGGAATCGACTTCGACAGACAAAACATTGTCGCCATCTTTTAATTGATCGGTGAGCTCGTAGCGACAAGGGAGATAGCCGCCAAGGTGCTTTGCGTATTCATGACCATTCAGCTTTGGCGTCGTGCCGACCATCACGCCATCGAAATGTAGGAAAACTCGAAGTCCTTTGAACTCTGGCGGCAGCGTGAAATGCTTTCCATAGGTCCAGACCTGTTCCCAAGCTTTGGGATCCCAGTCCTTCCATGAGAGCTTCACAACGCTGTGTGGAACGTTCACAAGCGGCGGTAGGGGTCTGCTCCCCATTTCCGTCGGAGGCTGCCAATCGGGAAAGTACCAGCCGCGGTTGAATGAAATCGTCCGGCTGGCCGGTCCACTCTGCGCCGATTGCCCGGATGAAACGGGCCCGTTGCCGTGGCATCCGAGAATGGAAGTCGAGGCGAGCGCCGCAGCACCGGCAGCGCAGCCGCGGACAAATCGACGACGGGAAATGAAATTAGGCTGGAATGGATTTGAGTTCATCGCTTTGCTCCGAAGTTTCAAAGGCTCAACTTTCACTTCACATAGACGCGCACAACACCGGCCAGCAGCGCCGCCACCATGGCACTGAGCGCCACGGGTGAAGCGAAAGGCCAACTCCAGGCCGCGCTGATTACTGACAGAATAAAGACAAGTGCCGCGACGACGACAACGAATGCCGCCAGCTTACCGATGAGGGTTTGGGGGATGAGGGTGAAATCATCGACTTCGCCAGAGTCGGTTCGGTTCGGCGCCTGCCTCACGCGCAGCGAGCTTGCCGGTGGCTTGGCAAAGAGCAGGCTGACGAGCGGCGTAACCACGAGTGCCGTAGCAGAACTGATGATGGGAGCCAGATTTCGAAGCTGCCCCTGCTTCGGCGAGAGCTGGTTGTTTAATCCAGTCAGCCAGGTCGATGCCATCAACGATAATCTGCTGATGGGACTATAAATGAAAGTATGAAAAAGCTGCGGGTCGATCAGCAGATAGCAGCCGATGCCTGCGATCCCGCCGACGACGAATCCCGCCACCGCTCCCTGCCAGTTGGTCCGCTTGAATGCGATTCCATAGATTACCGTCACCACAAACAGCGGCATATCCAGAATGCCCACCAGCACCAGATTTGCCTTGACCGCGCCGGCATTGGTCATCTTCAGCAGGATGGCCGTTGCGATCATGATGCCGCCGCAGACCAGCGAATTGATTCGCACGACCCGCATCAGCTCGCGCTGGCTTGGCTCGGTTCGGCGAAGCGTGCGGTAAACGTCGCTGGCCATCAGCGTAGCGACCGAATTTACATCGGCCGTGATGACCGAAATCTGCGCCGCCACCAGCCCGCAGAGGACGAATCCGAGCAATCCTGTCGCCACCGCCGGCAGTTGCGTGCGCAGAAGCCAGGGAATGGCTTCATCGGGATTGGCAAAGCCTTGAGGATGGAGCCGGGCGACCGCAATGCCCGGCAAAATCCACAAAAAAGCCATCGGCGTGGTAATCAGGCCGCTGAGAACCATTCCCTTCGCGCCCACGCGCGGGTTATGCGCACCAAACGCGCGCTGCAGGATCGACTGATCGATCGTGGACCATTTAAGCGACAGCAGCATGATCGCCACGATGAACATCCAGTTATACGTGCCCCTGGTCGGCACAAAATCAATGAAATGAAAGCGGCCCGGCGCGCTTTTGAAATAGTGGATCATCGATGGCAATCCACCCGCCGCATGCATCGCGATAGGGAACATGATCAGCGCGCCAGCGAGCATGGTGAGGAACTGCACCGAATCCATGATGGCAACGGCCCACGCTCCGCCGACCGTCGAATAGAGAATCGAGACGGCCGAGAAGACAAACAGCCAGGCGATGTAATGATTCCAATGCGTTATTTCCGCGGCGGCCGAACCGGCGATGTAAAGCAGGATGCCCAGGTAAACGCAGAGCCGCATGCTCCAGAAAGCGCCAACGAGCGTCCGCAGGCCGCGCGTGTAGCGAATTTCCAGAAATTCGGGAATTGAGCGAATGCGAAGGCGCCGCATGAAGGGCAATACAAATAGACCGGATAGGACAAGTGCAATGTCGCCGGTCCAATTCTGCCAGATGATGGAAACGCCATCCTGCGAAGCGGTGCCGCCCATTCCCACGAAATGAAACATGCTCAAATTGGTCGCGGTGATGGTGGCGGCCAATACGAAAGGTGTGAGTTGTCGGCCCGCGACAAACAGATCATCGGGGCTGCGGATCAATCGCGAAATCGTCGCGCCGGCGCCTGCGATGATGCACAGGAAGATGATGACGATCGCGTAATCGAACCCCGTCATGGATGCCGCTCCCCGCCATTGGATCCATCTTGATCGCGCTGCCGAAGGCGCTGGAAAATCGTGCGGTATTCCTGGATGGGAATGACGATCCACAGACAGAAGATGACAGCCCCGGTGGCGGTGATTGCCAAGGTGATCCAGTCCATGCTCTACGCTCCGCCTATGAGAACTTCATCACCGCAGCCAGGGACAGCCCGCTGATAAATGCCCAGAGCAAAATGCCCTGCAGCAATGATCGCGGGCCGACCTTTCGCAGCGCCTGGCGACTCAGTCCTGCTCCGATCAGGAATAGAGTAAGCGTCATTCCGACCGTGGCAATTTGAGTGAGCTGAGGCGACACCTTGTCTACCCCCGGAATGAAAGTCCGTGCGATGCTCGCCAGCAGAAAAAATCCGATGAAGTAAGGCCATTTGACTGAAGCAGGGACGGAGCGAGTTGCAGATCCCTCCGCTTGCTCCAGCGCGATCCGTTTCGCCCGCTGGCGGAATCCCCACGCCACGGCCAGCACCATCGGCACGATCCACAGGGCCCGTGCCAGCTTCACGGCCGTCGCAATCTGAAGGGCATCCGTACCATAGCGCTGGGATGCAGCGACGACGCTGGAGACATCGTGAATCGCCACGCCCGCCCACATTCCAAATTGCTGCGGCGACATGTGCAGCATATGACCCAGCGGCGGAAACAGGTAAAGCGCAACGCCATTGAGAAGGAAGATCGTTCCCATTGCGACGGCCATGTCGCCCTCGGCAGCATTGACTGCCGCGCCCACTGCCGCGATTGCGCTTCCGCCGCAGATCGCGGTCCCGACGGAGATCAATCCGCTGGCCATGCGCGTCACGCGCAGCATTCGGCCCAGCACATACCCAAGCGCCAATGTCGTCACGATACTGATTGCAGCAAAGGCAAGCCCGCTGCGTCCCGCGCGCAATACGACCGGCAAATCCATGGTAAAGCCCAGCATCACCACGCAGGCCTGCAGCAGATACTTCGATGTCGAGCGCATGAAAACGAGGAAGGGGTTGCGGATCGTGATGGCCAGGGTTGCGCCGATTGCCAGTGCAATCGGTGGATTCGCGTAGGGCGTCAGGCAGAAGAGCATTCCGACGACGAAGATCGCACGCACGAGCAGCTCATATCGTTGCTGTGGGGGATTCTCTGTGGACACTGCCACTACAGGCGTCGCAATGCCCGAATTGATCATTCCATCACTCAATCGCGATCATTCCTGAAATGCAGTCTTAAAAAAATATTGTGGCGATTCGCGGATGGTTCGGCAATTTATCGCTATATCACACGACCGTCAACGATCATTATCGATAATGATAGATTAAATCGACCTACAGCACGTCACCCCCTTCAATTTCCGTACTTAAAGAGCCTCGCGCGAAGTAAGCGGTTTAGGCGTGGGGCGTCGCGCGACTAATCCGCTTACTTCGTGCGCGGCTCTTTAAAATCCAATCGAAGATTATCGATGCTTCAGGGTAACCAATTGATCTTCATCGCCCGCGCCAGGCGGCGGAACGTGTCGCGATGGTGCCCGACAAAGAGCACGACATGGTGCGGCATCCCTGCATGACAGAGTTCATCGAACCACTCGCGCACGTCGCGATCGGGTACTTCGACCAAAGCATGGTTGCCAGTCAGTTTCCGAACCGGCGGAACAGCGCGCCCTTCACACGCAGTCAGATGATATTGGTCATCGCAGCGCCACAACCGCGCGATGGTGACCGGACGATCGGCCCGCAATGGACCGTCAACCACGAGCGGTTTGCGGATATTAAAATGCTCGCCGAGCGAAGGGCCATCGGGGGAACCGATGGGATTGCACAGTTGCAGTGGGGCGTTCCCCGGATGCCAGAAAGTGATCGAATGCTCTTCGTGCTCGAGCCAGTCGGTGATGAAGCCGACGCCGAGGTTAAGGAGTTTTGCCAGGAGACAAGTGATAGCGCCATCCACATCGCCTTCGAGGGCAACGACGCGTCCTTCGTCATTGAGTCGACTGAAGGCCAGGTAAGGCCATTGTCCCATGACATTGGGAAGCTCGGGCCAGCATTGAACCGCCATCGCATCCAGCGATTCCTCTTCGATGAGCTGCTCAATCGCTAAATAGTAGCGGCTGTTGATTGCCAGGTCGGCCGCAGTAACACCATTGAGTGGCAGATTCATATCGCGCACTGCCGCCACGTCTCGGGCGACCGCCTGCTCGTCGATCGCTCGCGAGCGATCGATGAATTGCGGAAGGCTCAACTGATGAAGCTGCGCCCCCAGAACTTTGAGGATTAGCGGCCCATCAACCGCCATGTTCAAAAATCCTGGAGCATGCTGGCCGACGAGACCTACTTTAGAATGTTTTAGCGCGGCGACGGTCCGACAAATATCGGCAGCCGTCTTGAGCGCCGCACGCGTCTGCCGATCATCCGGATCTCCATAGACAAATTCGAAAGGTCGCCCCGCCTGCCGAAGAACAGAGGCCCATAAATGCTGGGCGACCAGCGAGCAGGAGCTGACGATATTCGATTCCTGGCGCTCGGGCGTCGCCCAAAGCACCAGCGGCGCGTCCCATTCCTGCGAGACCGTCAGGGCAAGCTGCCCATTTCCCAGTGAAGGCTGAAGTACGAGCAGCGCTTCGCATCCTTTGCTGCGGATCAGCGAAATCGCAGCGCGCGTGGTTTGATCGTCGATGACTGGCTGCTCAGCGCTGATGACCTGAAACCCACAAGCGGCCAAAGCTTCGTCGGCCTTGGTTCGCATGATCTGGTTCCACTGCTGATCAAAACCCGGCCGTTTGCGGCCGATGGTCAGCAAACCCAATTTGCGTGAAGGCGAGTTGCCGGTGCTCTGGCTCGATGACATTACGGGTTACCTCGTTTCAGGTCGGAATTTGCAATTGTTGCAAACGGGCGGGCGTAGGGAAGTAGCTCACCGACAATGGGCCTGGCATATTGAATGTAGGCTTCGGACACGCCCGCTTCTTCATCTGCGATCCAGGCCGGCGGAAGCTTTCTTTCACCAGCCATGTCGGAGAGCGGAACAAATTCGCAGCCGTTTTCGTTGCAGCTCGATCCACTGAGCGGCAGAAGCGAAACCGCCCGATCGCGAAGGCCGCGCACGATGCCCCGAACGCCCATCCGGCCAACAAGCTCGGCGTCGGCCAAGTCCTGAGCCGACACATGCAGCATCGAGGCTCGCCCACAGATACCGGGCTTTTCGCATCGACATCGAATACGCAGTTCGCGGGTGACGACATCCGCAAGGTAGCTTCCGACTCCGCCGGGCAGGGCGCGGTTGAGTGCATCGCGCTGCGTTGCATCGCCAACTTCAAAGACGGGCTTGCCATCGACGTTCTGAATGCCTTCGGAAACAACCACAATCGCATAGCCGAGCCGCTTCACGATGCGATCAAGAGACGCGAGGAATCTTGGAAGCTCGAATGGCTTTTCTGGGAGATAAACCAGGTGCGGCGCCGAATCGTCGCCGAAGCGGGCCAGCACCGAGGCGGCGGCCAGCCAGCCGACGCCGCGCCCCATGGTTTCAAATATCGAAACCGGTTGCGGCAGGGCATTCACATCCATCCCCAAATCGCATACCGATTGGGCAACGTAGCGCGCGGCACTTCCATAGCCGGGACAGCGGTCGGTTATCGGGATGTCGTTATCGATCGTTTTGGGAATCCCAATGACCGATAGGTCGTAGCCAATATCCTGGGCTACTTGCGCGATGGCGTGGCCACCGCGAAGGGAACCATTGCCGCCGATCAGCAGAAGCGATCGGATGTCGTCCCGCCGAAGGCGATGGATAATTTGCTGAAAATCATCTGGAGTGGGTTTGTAGCGCGTGGAACCCAATGTCGCGCCGGGTGTCATTCGAATGCGCTGCAAATCGGCAGAGGAGATTGAAGATAGGTCGATCCAATCGCGACGAACCAACCCCTCCATTCCAAATTGTGCGCCCAGCAAGCCATCGAACTGTGCCGCTCTATTCGCTTCATCGAGCACGCCAAACAGCGAGGCGTTCAGCACCGGCGTCGGCCCGCCGCCCTGCATCACCAGAAGTTTTCCGCGCTTGGCCAACATGAAGAAGGTACTCATCGACTGCATCTGGAGGGCGGCAGTCCTCTGCCGCCGTTCGTTCTCGCGGCGTCGCAGGAGCGACGCCCTCCATGCACGCTTCTACACAACCAAATCCTTCGCACGCCCCGACGAGCCGGTGACGCGGAGCATATGAGCGATATCACCTTTAAGGCGATCCTTCACCGCCTGGCCTACGCGCCACGGATGATTCATGTGCTGGTTCTCTGCGATGACCGCAGCCGTATGCTCGACAAACCGTGTGCGAATGAGCGTGCCGAGATTGGCCTTCGCCATTCCCATTTTCACGCAGCGGACGATTACGTCATCGGCCAGACCGGTGCTTCCATGCAACACTAATGGCACCGCGGAAGCAGCGGCAAGTTTTTCCAGAAGATCGAAACGGATATTGGGCGAATCTTTATAGAAACCGTGCGCGTTTCCGATCCCGACGGCAAGCATGTCGATATTTCCTTCGCGCGAGAGTTTGCGAACTTCTTCCGGGTCGGAAAGGTTTTTGACTTCCGACATCGAGCCATCGGGATTGAGCTTCTGAAGTTCGCCAACCTCGGCTTCAACGCTGACATTGCGGGGGCGAGAAATCGCGGCTACCGCGCGGCATTGCTCGATATTCTGCTCGATCGGCAGCGAGGATCCGTCGATCATCACAGAAGTAAACCCCGCATCGATCGCTTTTTGGCAAGCCCCAACGCTGCCGCCATGATCGAGATGAACCGCAACTGGCACGCGCGCCCGCTCGGCAAAGAACCGCATCTGCATGGCGGCATATTCGTAGCCGCGGTATTTCAAATTGTTTTCGTAGGCCCCCAGGATCACCGGCGCATTTTCTTCCTCGGCGACTTCGATGATGGCGCGCGTGATGTCGTACGTCCCGCCGTTGGTATTGATTTGAACGACGGCATAGCGATGAGCGGCAGCATGACGAACGAGCACGGCTGCATTGACCAGAGACATCAATCCTCCACAACCCATCGCGGGGTAAAATCGCCCTGGCTGATCTGCTTTTGCAGCGCCTCGCGCGCGCCGGCGACATGTTCACGGGCCAGCCGCTCGGCTTCGCGGGCATTGCCATTTTCGATTGCGGAAACAATCTCCAGATGCTCCCGGCGGATGACGCCATGCGGGCGGCTGGCCTGGACGGTCATGCCCAGGACGTGGCAAGCATCGATCAACCGAACCAGCACATCGTTGCGCGAGATTTCGATCATGCGTAAGTGAAACTTTCGATCCAGCCGGCCACGCTGGTCTTCTTTAGCCGCCACACCGAGCTTGTAAATCTCCTCGGCCATCTCCGACAGCTCGCGTAAGTCCGCCCGACTGGCGCGGTCACAGCAATTTCGCGCCGCCAGGCCTTCGAGCATCTCCCTCACTTCATATGCTTGAATGAGTGCGTCGCTATTGAGCCGGCCAACAAAGATACCCAAGTTGTCGATCATCTGGACGAGGCCCGTGAACTGAAGCTCAAGCAGCGATTCACGAACGACGCTCTGGGCGACTCCAAATCGCCTGGCCAGATGCTGCTGCGTAAGGCGCTCACCGGGCTTGAGCTCGCCGGCAAGAATGAGCCGACGCACTTCCTTGCCGACCCGTTGGCGGGCGGTTGTACTTTCGGCGGGCGCACTGGGCGAAGCGGCCGTAGCTCGCTTCGTTCGAGTTCGACTCATTTTCAAATGCCTTGGGTTTTTCTGCTGAAACGGTCGCGATACAATGCAACTTTAAGCAGGCAATTCTAGTGATCGGGCAGGGGCCTGTCGATATCAATCGATTGTTATCGTTTATCGCAGATCAGAATTGCGTCCTGCGGCCCACCATGTAACGATTATCCGCCATGAAACGATCTTTCTTAACGGTCGTCATTTCTTTTGGGGCTTGGCTGCTGTGTCTGATGCCCATCAGTGCCCGAGCCGCAGACGCGAATCGCTTGACCTATCTTGATGACAGCGATCCGTATTACGTTTCGCGGTCATTCCCGAAGCTGATTACACCGCAGTGGGTGGGGGAAAAGGGTGTCGATGCGGTGGTGATCATCGCCATCGACGACATGCGTGATCCGGGACGCTACGAAAAGTTCCTGAGCCCCGCGATTGACCGGCTCAAGCGGATCGATGGCCGCGCGCCGATCAGCATCATGACCTGCAAGGTGAATCCGGCAGATCCTCAGCTCAAGAAGTTTCTGGATGAAGGAATCAGCCTCGAAGTTCACACGATCGACCATCCCTGCCCAATCCTCGCAGGCGGTAATTTTGCCAAGGCGCGCAAGACCTTCGACGATTGCGTTGACTTGATGGATTCGATCCCCGGCAATCATGCCGTGGCGTTTCGCACGCCTTGCTGCGATTCGAAAAACACTCTGAGTCCTCGTTTGCTGGCGGAGATTTTCAATCGCACCACGCAAAACGGGAATTTTCTGGAAGCCGACAGCTCGGTGTTTCATCGATTCACTTGGGAAGACCCCGTTCTTCCGCGCGAGCTGGTGCTCAATAATCAATCGGAAGATCGCTATGCGAGATACGTTCCCTTCGCAAACTTCGCCAACGCGATTCGCAATTACCCTTACCCGTACGTGATCGGAAAACTCTGCTGGGAGTTTCCCTGCATTACGCCTAGCGATTGGGAATCGCATAACATCCAGGGGGACGGGAATCCGCAACTTCTGAAGGATTGGGAAGCGCAACTGGATGCGACGGTCGTCAAGAAGGGCGTATTCACGCTCGTATTTCATCCCTATGGCTGGAGCAAGCCGGAGCAGATGGGCCAATTCGTCGATTACATCGACAAGAAATATGGCAAGCGCGTGCGATTTCTTACGTTCCGCGATGCGGTGGAACGGATCAATAAAAACCTTCTGAAAGGCCAATCCCTTCGCGACGAAAGAGGAGCAGATAATGGCGTTCGCTTGCTCGATTTGAATAACGATGGTTATCTCGATGTGGTCGTAAGCAACTCGCAGGCCCATTTGACGCGACTATGGGATGCGAAGGCGGAGAGATGGATCGATGGATCATTTCCCGCGCAAATCGTGAGCCGGGATTCGGCCGGCCGGTCGATCGATGCAGGGGCGAGATTTGGAGTCGTCCGGCCAGATGGTGCTGCGAGCGTCTTGGTCAGCAACGAATCCACGCGAGGCGCTTGGAGTTTTGTTGACGGGCAATGGATTGAAGACCACGAGCTCCGAGCGGCCCTGAACCTTGATGGCGGAATTATCGCGGACCGGCAGGGGATCGATCAGGGTGTTCGGCTGCGCGATATCGACAACGACGGGCGATGCGAATTGATTGTCAGCAACTTGAATCGGCAAGCGATTTATCGATTTGAGGAGGGCACATGGAAAAAGCTTCCCTATGCGCTGCCGGCGGGCACCAGCATCGTCGATGGTCAGGGGCACGATACCGGTTTGCGATTTGTCGACATCGACGAAGACGGCTTTGAAGATGTGCTATTCTCCAATGAGCAGCAGTTTGGACTTTATCTGTGGGGTTCGATCAAGGACGGCTGGAGTCGAAAGGTAACTTCGGGGCGGCGCACGCCTGGCGACCGTTCCCAGATTCCGGCAATTGCTCGCAACGGCACCAACAACGGCGCCTGGTTCATGAACCGCGCGATGTGGGTGCAGAATGAAGACACCGACACGCTGCCGGATGTGGTGGAACACAAAACGTTTGGTGAACTACTGGGAACGACCGAGCCGGGGCCGAGGGATGCCATCGCAGCCCTCAAAAGCATCCAAACCTGTGCGGGGTTTCAAGTCGAGCTGGCGGCGGCGGAGCCTCTCACGCAAGACCCGATTGCCTTTGCATGGGGGCCCGATGGTCGCCTCTGGGTGGTCGAGATGGGCGACTATCCGCTGGGAGTTGATGGCAAGGGCAAGCCGGGTGGCGTTATCCGAATTCTCGAAGACACCAATGGTGACGGCCACTACACCAAATCCACCATCTTTCTCGATCACATTCCCTTCCCAACTGGGATCATGCCCTGGGGCAAAGGCGTGCTGGTCACCGATGCGCCGGAAATCTTCTATGCCGAGGATACCAAGCGCGATGGTCATTGCGATTATCGCAAAACCCTTTATCGCGGCTTCAACGAAGGCAATCAGCAGCATCGCGTCAACGGCCTGCAATGGGGCCTGGATAACTGGATTCACGGCGCCAACGGAAACAGCGGGGGGTCCATCGTTTCGTTCAAGGGCGGAAAGCCGCTGAGCATCAGCGGGCGCGATTTCCGTATCCGTCCCGATGAAGGCCTCATAGAAACCGAAACGGGCCAGAGCCAGTATGGCCACACCATGAACAACTGGGGCGACTGGTTCGGCTGCGACAATACCAATCCGATGTACCAATATGTGCTGATCGATCATTACCTGGCGCGAAATAAATATCTGACGCCGCCCGATCCGCGATCGCAGGTGTCCGATACGCCCGGAGCGTCGGCGGTTTACCCCATCAGCAGAACGCTTCCGCGATTTAATGATCCATGGGGAGCCGATCATTTTACCTCAGCCAACAGCGTTATCATCTATCGCGACGATCTATTTGGGCCGGCATTCATTGGCAACAGTTTTGTGAGTGAGCCGGTGCATGATCTTGTACATCGCGAGATCATGCGGCAAGAGGGCGTGCTGTATCAAAGCCGGCGGGCGGAGGATGAACAGCAATCGGAGTTTTTCGCGTCATCAGATAATTGGTGTCGGCCGACGATGTTGCGCGTGGGGCCGGACGGGGCGCTGTGGATAGCGGATATGTACCGGTACGTGATCGAGCACCCGGAATGGATACCAAAAGATTGGCAGGCGCGGCTCGATTTGCGCGCGGGGCACGACAAAGGGCGTATATACAGAGTTTTTCCATCGGGCGTGAAGCCACGGCTAATTCCGCGACTGAATCATCTCTCCCTCGGGGAACTTGTCGCGGCCCTGGATTCTCCGAGTGGATGGCAGCGTGACATGGTCCAGCAGATGCTCGTGCAGAAGCGGGATAAAGCTGCCGTTACCTTGCTCGCCAAGCTGGCGCGCGAATCGAAGAACCCGTTTGCGCGGCTCCATGCGCTGTGCACACTGGATGGCCTGGACGCTCTTGATGGCGATTTGCTTCTTGCCGGCTTGAAGAATTCTGAAGCGGGTGTGCGAAGAAATGCGATTCGACTGTGCGAGGGACGCTTCGACAAGAATCCAGAAATCGGCGAACGACTGACCGAAATGGTGACTGATCCTGATCCGCAGGTTCAGCTTCAACTCGCGTATACACTGGGTGAATGGCATAACCCGCGCGCTGCCGATGCACTGGCAAAACTCGCCATTCACGTGGCGGATGATCGATACCTCAGTGCCGCAATTCTCAGCTCGATTTCGCAGGAAAATATTCAAACTGTCGCGAAAGCCTTTATGTCCGGCAAGAAGCGGGGCAGTTCGACGTTTGGCAACAGCCTGCTTCGCCTTGCGCTGCTGATGGGCGACCGAAATGCAACGGCAATGCTGGTCGGATCGGCCATTCGACGGACCGAAAGACAAACGGCCATTGAACAATTTTCAAAAGTTGCCGATGTTCTGGATGTCTTAGACTCAAGCAACTCTTCTCTTGCGGATCTTTCACGGGGCGAAAGCAAAGATGTTGCGGATGCCATCCAACGGGTTAACGCGTCAATCGATTCAGCTCGCGCGATTGCCAAAGAATCGAATCACGCTGAATCCGAGCGGACCGCGGCTCTGAGATTACTTGGCCGACAGGAACCGCATCTTTTGGATGATCTCCAGTTGCTGTCTAGCTTTCTGACGCCTCAGACTCCCGAGCCCTTGCAGCAGGCGGCCGTAGGGGCACTGGCGAAGGTACGCGATGATCAAGCCGCGCGCGATCTTCTGGCGGCATGGAAGGAATATCTGCCGAGCCGGCGTACGCAGGTGCTCGATGCGTTGCTCTCGCGGCGGGACGGATTAGCAGCCTTACTCGATGCAATCGACACCAAAAAAGTGCTGCCCAACGAGCTTGATGCGCCGCATCGTCAGCGAATGCTTCAGACGCGGGATGTGAGCCTTCGCTCGCGTGCCCGCAAGTTGCTGGCCGAGACGATCAAGCCCGATCGGCAGCAGGTCATCGATTCTTTCAAGGCAGTGCTTACGCTCGATGGCGATTCGACGCGCGGCTCGCAAGTCTTCGGCAAAACCTGCGTTCCCTGCCATCGCCTGGGCGGCCAGGGGAATGCGGTGGGACCGGACCTCGCAGGCGTCGGCGACAAATCAGTAGAGGGCTTGATGATCTCAATCCTCGACCCCAATCGCGCGGTCGAACCCCAGTTCGTGAACTACATAGCCGAGACCAAGGACGGGCAAACCTACAGCGGCATTCTCCGCCGCGAGAGCGGCAGCAGCGTCACGATGGCCCTGCCCGGGAACATCGAGCAAACGATTTTGCGCAGCGATCTCAAATTGCTTCGAAGTACCGGACTCTCACTTATGCCTGATGGCCTGGAGGCCGGTATGTCGCCCCAGAATCTTGCCGATCTGATAGCCTTCGTCCGAGCGGCTGGCCCGCCCGCACAACGCCGGGCTCTCGCGGGCAACAACCCACAGGTGGTCCTTCCCACCAGCGAAGGCAAGCTTCAGCTTCTGCCCGAAACCTGCGAAATCTTCGGCAGCAAGCTCACGCTCGAACGCCAGTATGGCAACCTCGGTTGGTGGACAGTCGACGACGATCACGCCATCTGGTCGATGCAACCCGCTCGCGCCGGAACATACGATGTCTACATTCAATATGCCTGCGACAACACCAGCGCGGGCAACACCCTTGTCTTGCAATGCGGCACCGAGCGCATTGCATTTAAAGTTGAAAACACCGGCAACTGGGATACCTATCGAAAGATTCGCATCGGCCAGATGAAACTCAGCGCCGGCCGACAACACCTGACAGCCCGCGCTCAACCTCCGATCATGGGAGCACTAATCGACCTCCGAGCGATTGAGCTAATACCAGCCAAATAGCGACTGGCAGCGCTCCAGCGGACCGTTTTGGTCAATTTGTGGTGATTTTGTTGTGGACGCCAACTATATTAGAATGATAAACCTCGATCGGAGAATCGCGACGCATGCTTCCACAGCAATGGAATACATTTAAGCGAGCCGCACGGCGGGAAAAGCTCGAGAAGATCCCGATGGCGCTGATCATCGACAGCCCCTGGATTCCCGGCTATCTCGGGATCAAGCACATGGATTATTTCCTGGATCCAGAGCTGTGGTTTCAATCCAATTTGAAAATCATGCGGGAGTTTCCCGATATCATCTTCGTCCCGTCCTGGTGGATGGAGTATGGGATGGCAGCCGAGCCTTCGGTGCTGGGGGCGAAGATCAAGTTCTGGCAGGACAACACGCCAAGCGAATATCACACGCTCTATCGCCTGGAGGACATCGACAAGTTCCCTGAATATGAAGTGGAAGCCGACGCGTTTGCAGCGATGACGCTTCACCGCATCGGCATGCATCGCCAGCGGATTCTGGATCATGGATATATCCTGCCGATGGTCACGTCGCGCGGGCCGCTTTGCACCGCCGGCTTCGTGCGCAGCACGACCGATTTCATGATCGACCTGGTGGAAAACCCGCAGGGCGCGCATCGGCTGATCGACCTCTGCACGCGAGTCATCATCGACTGGCTCAAGGCCCAGCACAAAGTCATGGGCGATACGGTCGAAAGCATTTTTATTCTCGATGACATCGTCGGCTTCATCAATGAAGAGCACTATCTGGAATTCGCCCATCCCTATCTGAAGCGCATCTGCGATGCCTTTCCTAAGGATTGGGTCAAGGTTTATCACAATGATGCCGAGGTGGATGCGTGTCTGGATCATCTGCCGGATGCGGGCTTCAATGTGCTGAACTGGGGCAAGCAGAAGGATATTCGCGAAATGAAGCAGCGCGTGGGCGATCGAATGTGCCTGATGGGCAACGTCAATCCGCTGGAAATTGGCGTGCGCGGAACGCCTGAAGAAGTGCGAGAAGCAACGCTCGATGTGCTGGAAGGCGCCCAGGGTGAAGGCATTATTCTTTCCGTCGGCGGAGGGACGAGCCCCGGCATGCCGCGCGAGAATATTGTCGCCATGCTTCAGGCGCTGGAGGAATTCAACAGCGCGCGGGTTTGAGGATGTTTGCCCGACCAGTTGAGCAAGGGATTTTCATGATCGATTACGCCTTGATGAATCAGTACCTGTATGAAGGCAACGCAGCGAAGGTCGAGCAGATGACCAAAGATGCGCTGGCCGATGGGCGGCCGGTTCAGGAAATTCTCAATGACGGCTTGATCGCGGGCATGAGCGTTGTCGGCGAGGATTTCAAGCACAACATTCTTTACGTTCCGGAAGTCTTGATCGCCGCGCGGGCGATGAAGGCGGGCATGGCAGTACTTAAGCCGCTGCTGAGCGCCAAGGATGGCGGGACGAAGCCAGCAGGCATTCTCCTCATGGGCACCGTTCGCGGCGATCTCCATGACATTGGCAAGAATCTTGTCTGCATGATGGCTGAGGGTGCCGGCTTCGAGGTGCACGACATTGGCGTGGATCAGAGCGTCGAGAAATTCATGGCTGCCGCCGAGAAATGCAAGCCAACCATCATCGGCATGAGCGCGCTGCTGACGACGACGATGACCTACATGAAAACCGTGATCGACGGATTTCAGTCGGCAGGCCTGGAACACATCAAAATGGCCGTTGGCGGCGCACCGATCAGCCAGATGTTTGCCGATGAAATCGGAGCCGACGGCTACGGCCAGAACGCTTCCGCCGCCGTCGATCTGTTTTTGCGCCTGGCGGGAAAGACGTAATGTCGGTCGCTGTCTCCATCAACGGGATCGATGCAAACGCAAGCAGGGGGGCGGCTTTATTTGAAGTTGCCGGGTCGGTGGGCGTTCGCGTGCCGACGTCCTGCGGGAAGCAGGGGAAATGCAAGGAATGTGTTGTTGAAATTGCGGAAGGCGCTGATCTTTTGTCTGCGCCGACCGAATTCGAACAGCACCTCAAGGGGAGTTTCCGACTTTCCTGCCAATGCAGAGTTGCTGCAGATTCGGGCCTCGTGCGCTGTCACACGATGCGGCGCGGGCAGATGCGGATTGAGCGTGGGGCGGCTACTTCGCTTGCCGGGAACGCCCGACTTGATTCTCCTGTCACGCGCGATGGCGATCGTATTCTGCTCGATGGCCGGGAAATCGATCGGCGATCCGGTGCGATCCATGGAATTGCTGTCGACTTGGGGACGACGACGATCGTGATCCGGCTGCATAATTTGGAGACAGGCGCGCGGATCGCAGATGCCTCGTTTGAAAATCCGCAGCGCTTTGGCGGAAGCGATATCATGTCGCGCATCGCTTACGACTGCAGCAACGGTGGCAAGCTGCTAATGCGCACCGTGGCCGGATACATGAGCCATGCCATTGAGGATTTTCCGGTCGATCCGCAATCGATTTATGAAGCGGTGATCGTCGGCAATTCGACGATGCGCGACCTGTTTTTTCGGCAGAATGTCTATTCGATCGGCCAAAGCCCGTATCAATCGATCACCGAAATCGAAATGGCCGCCGGCAAGCGCTCCACGACGAGCCTGACCGACACCGCGAGAAGATGTCTGCTACCAATCAATCCGAAAGCGCGAGTCTATGGTGGCCCAATCATCAGCGGCCATGTCGGAGCCGATGCCGCGGCTTGCATGCTGGCGGTTGGATTAGCCCATGAGAGCCGAACTGTGGCGATCATGGACATCGGCACCAATACGGAGCTGATCCTGGGAAACAAAGATCGCATCCTCGCCGCCTCCTGCCCGGCTGGGCCGGCATTTGAAGGCGGCGCGATCCACTGCGGCATGGCGGGGCTGGACGGGGCCATCGAAAACGTGGCGATTGATGACGAAGGAATGTTTCGGCTTGGCGTCATTGGTGACGTTCCGCCTCAGGGAATTTGTGGATCGGGACTGGTTGACATGCTAGGCGAACTGCTGCGCACCGGCCGAATGAACAGGATGGGTCGATTTGAAGATGATCAGCCGAGGATTGAAATTGATCCGCAACATAAGATTGATTTTCTGGAAAGCGATGTCAACGAGCTTGCCCAGGCCAAGGGCGCCAATGTTGCCGGCCTTCAGGTCATCTTCAGCCAATACGGCATCGATTTTGACGACATCGATGTTTTCTATCTGGCTGGCGGATTTGGCCGACATGTACGAGTCAATGCCGCCCGGGAAATAGGGCTTATCCCCTTTATTAGCAATGACAAGATCGTGCAATTAGGCAATGCCGCGATTGAAGGAGCGAGCATTGCCCTGCTTTCAAAATCAGCTCGCGCTGAATTGGAAACGCTCGTGAAGAAGGTCGAGCATTGTCGGCTGGAGACGCACCCGCGATTCTTCGATTTCTTTGTCGAAGGGTGTCAATTCAAGCCAATCGAATCGATGCAGGTTTCATAGATGAGCGAGACGCTGGAATCATCGCCGAATGTTGAGGTGCAGCCTGCTGAGTACAATCGGCTGCTGGGGTTTCCGCGCAATCACACACTCGAAGGGCGCGCCAAAGATTTGGCCGATGCAGCGCGAAATTGGTACCTCACGCATGGGAAACCTTGGACCTATGCTCGGCACGCATCGGACATGCATATCTCTGGCAACGAGATTCTGTTTGAGCATGAATCATTCTCGAGTGCTCGCCTCCGTCACACGCTGTTGAATGCAGATGCTCATGGAGCTGTCCTCGTCGCGGTCAGCGCGGGGCCGGAGGTGGAAGAGGAGGCGCAGCGACTCTGGCTCGATGAGAAGCCGGATGAGTATTTCTTTCTGGAAGTGTTTGGATCGGCGGTGGTCGAACATCTGATCACCATGGCAGGAGCGAGGCTCTGTGATTGGGCCGAGCGGCAGGGCATGGCGGTGCTGCCGCATTACAGCCCGGGATATCCGGAATGGGACATCAGCGAGCAATCGCGTCTGCTCAATCTGATTCTCCGGGGCGCAAGCACGAAGCTTCCAGGGCCGCTGGAGGTACTTGAATCCGGCATGCTGCGACCCAAGAAGTCGCTACTTGCCGTATTCGGCCTCACGAAGCATACGAGCCGCGTTGCAAAGTTGACCGAACTGAATCCGTGCGAGAATTGTTCCTACGCGGCCTGCCAATATCGTCGCGCCCCTTATCTTCGCTCTCCGCGCCGCGTGGATTTGGATTTGGGCGGGACTGCGGATGAGAAACTCGATCAGCCAGCGGCACCAGTCGCGCCACTTGATCCTTCGGCAAAGTACTCGGTCAATGCCAAAGCGCTGGCGCGCTGGGCTGGCGAGCGATTGAAACTCAGCGTCGCTGCGGATGGGAGCATCGACGCGCTGTTTCACTATGAGGGAACGACCTGCAGCAATATGGGTCGCGCGCTCCGATTCGAATATTCAGTAAAGCTTGGATCGGCCGAATTGGGCTATCCGATTCTGGCGCAAAAATGTGTCCCCGCTCCAGGCGATGATGGGTACACCTACATGTGCCGTTACAGAAATGAGCCCGAGGCGCTGATGACCGCGATCGAACAGGAACGGCCGCTGTTTGGGCGGCCGCTCAATGACGTGCTCACCTGGACGCATGACTCGGCCAGCGCAGGATGCTATTGCGATCCCTCAAGCCGAATCCACAAATGGTCATTGGTTCTGCAAACAATTCATTACGCGCTTGCCAAAGCTGGCGTGCCAAAAGCACCTGGCTTTTGAACGATTATTGAGCCACCGCAGCAGGCGCGATCTCTAGAAAGATCTGCCCCTCTTCAATGCTTAACCCCACTCCCGCGGTCTTCGCGGCTTCCTGCAGCGCGGCATCGAGCATCACCACCGGATCGCTGCTCACCGCCAAACGGCGCAGCAGACCTTCTCCCTTTTTTGCTCCTACATTCAGCGTGATCTTCAATCCTTTGCGCTTGCATTTAACCGCCGTTCCATCCGGCAGCTTCGCGTTCATCGGCTTCACATACGCATCCACGTAATGTACGCCCACGCCCGACTTATCATCGGTAAATTGCGGCAATTTCTGGCTGGCCTGCGGATTCACATCACACAACTTCGTCTTCATTTTGCTCCGAGATAAGAATCGATCGTTTGCCGAAAAGCGCGAATGTGATCAGGCGTACTGCCGCAACATGCGCCCAAAATGTTCACTCCACTTTCGACCATCGGCATAACCCCCTCGGCCATCTGCGCCGGAGTCTGGTCGTAAACCACCTTCATATTCACGAGCCTGGGCTGGCCCGCATTCGGCTGCGCCATCAGCGGCAGGGCGGTGACGGTTTTGTATCGTTCGATCGCTTCCTTGGCCCGATCCATATCCATTCTCGTGCCACAATTGAGCGCGACGATGTCGGCTCCGTTTTCCGCCATGAACTCGGCTGCGCGCTCCGGATCGATTCCCATCATGGTGCGAAACGTTGAACCATCGAGTGTGACATCGTACGCCATCGACCCGATGACGCAGGCCGCTCCCGCTTTTTTAGCTGCGGAGATCGCGAGCGCCAGTTCCTCAAGGGACGTTTGCGTCTCGATGATGATGGCATCGGCGCCTCCATCGACCAGCGCCTGTGCCTGCTCGTCGAATGCTTCGCGCACCTGAGATTCAGTGAAGTCGCCGTAGGGTTCCATCAGACCCCCAAAAGGGCCGATGTCTCCGATGATGTATCCTTCGCGATCACCAAACGCCTGCCGGGTGATTTCCACCGCAGCTTTATTGATCTCCACAACCTTGTCCGCGTTGCCATGGCGGTTGAGCATGATCCGCGAGCCGCCGAACGTGTTAGTTAGAATGCAATCCGATCCGGCTTCTGCATACCGCCGCTGAATCGCGAGAATGCGCTCGGGATGCGTCAGATTCCACTCTTCGCCGCAGCTTCCCTGTTCGAGGCCGGCAAGCATGAGTTGCGTGCCCATCGCGCCGTCGCCAAGCAACGGTCGCTCTTTCAATGCTTGAATTAGAGGCGTTTTCATAACAAACGTTTTCTGCGGTCAGTGACGGGTAGCGTGATACGATTCAGGAGGCCCCAAATAGCTGGGTTTCAAGCCGCCGGTATTGACGACGATTTTCTCCAGCACGACCGCTGGATCGACCATCCAGATTTTTAAGGTGTGATATCCGGCGCTGGCCAGCGTGTGATCCGATGTGGAAATTCGCACGCTATCCTTTACAGCCGTTTCCCAATCGCGCTGCGAGTTGTGGGCCAGGGCGTCGATCACAACCGGCGAATGATCGTCAAAAGCGATCGCATACCGCAGTCCGCGCCCCGGCACGAAATCGAGCGTCGGCCCAAGAATCGCCTGCACTTGGACCTTGCCGCCTTGGTACAGATACATCTTGTATTCCAGGCGTCGCGAATCTTTTGGCGGCTGGACGCTTGCCGCGGTCACAGGAAAGAGCGTCATGCCCGAAAGCGTGCGGCCATAATCGGCAATTCGGTCCCAATGAGCGGAGCCGGCGTCGATCTTCCTGGTGTAATGCTCCGCTTCGATTGAAACGTAGCCATCGTTTTCGGCAAAGCCATCGAGTGAATCGCGCGTGACATCAGCCGGGTTGATCTCCGCAACCTTGACCGCCACATCCTTCGCGCCCGGCCCATTCAATAGGATCGTTCCGGAACTTGCGCCTTTGGGTGCTTTGGCCCAATCGATCATGACCCAAAGCCGTTGATCCTTTTGGACTTCTCCCTTCGCGCTACTCAGCACAATCCAGGGCTCATTCGTCGAGGCGGCATATTCAAACGATGTCTGCCCCTTATTAAAGAGGTCGATGTAATACCGCTCCTGATTAAGTGAATCAAAACGTGGAAGGGCCGGCTGTTCGGTCGCGCCTGACCATGCATCGCTCGAGCCATCGAGTGCAATTCCCATCTGCGCCACTTGGGGAACTTGCAATCGCGTCACGCGAGGCATTCGATTCTGCCGGGGCTCCTGCCAATAGGTGTAGCCGATATGCGTCTGGTCCATGAAATGATCCCAGCGCCCATTGGCGAACGTGTGATTGAAATAGGCCATCAGATCGGCATCGGCTTTGAAGAGCGCTTCCGTTCGATCGGCAAAATCGTTGGCGCTGGCTCGCGCCTGCTGCGCATAAAGATGATTCTTTTCCGCGGCAACGTATAGCTCATTGACCTGCGCGCTGGCTTTGGCGGGAAAGAGCGCCAGCTCATAAAACGCATCGCGCTGATCTGCAGGAAGCTGGTCGTATTGTGCCTGCGCCTTGGCGACGACCGCCTTGTAATCACCAACCACTGAATCCGCTTCACCGTAATTGGTGACACTATACGTCGTCGGATCCAGTAGCTCCGGCTTCCGTCTTCCATTGAACCGAGAATAGTCGGTCATGATGTTGGCAATCTCTTTCGCATGCTCCGGCCCAAACTGCTCCTGCGCCCAAAGTCGGGTGAATTCATTGATATTCTCGTGATTCCAGCGATCAGTGTTCCACGCCAGATTCAAAAAATAATCGACCGGAAGTTCGACGCCTTTAAAATGGCCGACGTTGACGATCCAGATTCGGTCCGCGCCATACGCTTTGGCCAGCGTCATCTGCTCGCAGACTTTGGCGATGGGGTTGGTATTGATCCACTTGTAATTGCGCGGCCCACCGACGTAATCGAAATGGTAATAAATCCCCGCGCCGCCGGGCCGCTTTCGCTCCGCCTCGGTCGGAAGACGGCGCAAATCGCCCCAGTTGTCGTCGCTCCACAGCAGCGTCACATCATCCGGCACGCGCAGCCCCGCCTTGTAGTAATCCTGCACCTCCTTGTACAGGCACCACATCTGCGGCACTTTCGTCGGATCGGGATTGATCTCCTCCGCGATCATCTTCCGCTGCACACCGACGATTTTTTCCAGCAGCTCGATGCTCTGCGGAACAGTTCCTCCGGGAATCATCGGCGTATCATTTGCGCCGCGTAAACCGATGGTAATAATGCTTTCGTAATTTTTATTGCGTTTGATGCCTTCGCGCCAGAAGGCATCCAGCACGTCGGGGTTCTTGTAATAATTCCAACTTCCAAATTTACGCTGATACCGCCGGTCCCACTCCTTCTGCGCCCGCAGCATCGGCTCCTGATGCGAAGTGCCCATCACGATGCCGCATTCATCCGCAAGCTTTGGATTTTCCGGATCGTCCTCGTTGAAGGCATTGTTCCACATCGCCGGCCAGAGGTAGTTGCCCTTGAGCCGGAGGATCAGCTCGAAAATGTGCAAGTAGAATTCGTGGTTGTAATTGGCGACGCCGCCATTGGCGCCTTGAACATGAGCCTCTCCGAATTTTTCGCGCACCCAGTTGGAAAGATCCGGCGCTTCATCGTTGAGGAAGATGCCGCGGTACTTTACTGAAGGTTCTCCCTGCTGGAATTTCCCGGCTTTTACGAAAACCTGGTCATGATGCTGGGCCGGCACATCCGCCCAGTAGTACCAAGGCGAAACACCCATCTGCTCGGATAGATCGTAGATGCCGTAAATCGTGCCGCGCTTGTTGCTGCCGGCGATGACCAGCGCGCTCGATACTCCTGGCATCGGGTCAGGCACCACCTGTAGGAAAAATGAATCCCACTTCCCGGCGATGGATGACAGATCGATCTTGCCGGCCTTGGCCAGTCGATCGAGCATCGCGCTTTTGCCAATCGTTCCAATGAGAATGACATGCGACCCCAGCGCTTTGTCGTCGGCTGTCAGCGACGCATCTTCGCCGCTGACGCGATGGATGTCGGCCACCAGGTTTTTAGCCGCTCGCAACACACCTGGATAATCCCCCGAATCGACAAAGAGGGTCGCGACTGAATTGCCTTGAACGACAGGAAAACTTCCAGGCGAGGGCTCAAATTCGGTATACTGCGGCTGGCCCAGTGCGAAGCATCGGTGCGGAGCGATCAGCAGGAATATCCCCCCGATCAACACGACGGCCAATTTCGAGAATTGCATGACCGGTTCCTCGATCCAGGTGGAGAAGAACTGCGTGAAAGACGGCCCAAAGCGCATGCAGCGCCGATTGACGGTCGCTGCCGGCGCGATATAGTTCACGTCGCGAACAAATAGGAACTATAACAGGCGCCCAACCTTTGCGAAAGATCGACCTCAACGATTTTCAGGTGGCCACCAGCGAGACGGCTCGCGACATCAATCGCCGGATCGTTTTGAATCTGATTCGCAAGCACCAGCCGGTCTCGCGGGCCGAGCTTTCGCGACAATCGGGGCTTCAGCGCAGCACCGTTTCAGCCATCACTGAAGAGCTCATATCTGAGCGTTGGGTGAAGGAGGGGGCGCTTGGATTCCTGCCGCGCGGGCGCAAGCCGGTCCATCTGCATATCAACGAAGAGCGGGCGGGAATCATCGGAATCAACATTCGACCATCCGGCACAACACTCGCGCTGGCCGCGCTCGATACGCGATTTCTGGCGCGCGATTCGATGCCCACAAGTAACAATCCACAGGCTTTCCTGCGCGAACTCAATCGACGCATCGCCAAGCTGCGAAAGTCGTATCGGCAGGTTAACTGCGAAGGTATCGGCATCGCACTTCCCGGCCGCGTTGATCCCAAAGCGGGCCGCTTGATCTTCGCTCCCAACCTCGGTTGGGATGCGCTCGATTTGAAACGACCTATCGAGCGGGCAACCGGTCTTCCCGTGCAGCTCGAAAATGCCGCCAATGCCTGCGCGCTGGCGGAATTGTGGAGCGGCCGCCACGATGAGAGCGTCCGCAATCTCGTGGCAGTGACTGTCTCCGAAGGTATCGGTGTCGGATTGATTCTCAATGGCCAATTGATCACCGGCGCCAGCGGGCTGGCAGGGGAATTCGGCCATGTCACGCTTGACGAAGACGGACCAGAGTGCCAGTGCGGCAACCGGGGCTGCTGGGAAGTCTGCGGTTCAAACTCGGCGGCCATTCGCTATCACGCCCAAGCCAATTCAGGCGGCAAGACGTCCCGATCCGCTTCGAGTTTAAGTTTCGATGATTTGCTGCAACTCGTCCGCCAAGGTGATACAAAGGCGACTGCCGCGCTGGATCGCATGGCTCATTTTCTGGGAGCGGGTCTGGCGATGCTGGTCGGCGGGCTCGCGCCGGATGCGATTGTGATCATTGGCGAAGTAACCGGCGCGTGGGATTTGGTCGGGCCGATTGTGGAGCGGACGTTGAAAGAGCGGCTCGGCCGCCGGGCTGTGACACCCGTCATTCCGTCTCGGCCCGATCTGGAACTTCGTCTCCGCGGCACTATAACACTCGTTCTTCAGAAGCATTTTGGCGCGCCGTCTCTCGGGTAATGGGGCATTTATTTTTGCTGTCCGATAAGGCATGAAGACAAAAACGATTAAGAAACAGCGACGTTCTGCCAACTCCAAATCGCCCGCCAAAGGAGGATCATCGGAATCGCGCATTCCGGCTTATAAGAACCAATCGCTTCCCGCCGAAAAGCGCGTGAAGGATCTTCTTTCGCGAATGACGCTGGAAGAGAAAGCCGCACAGATGATGTGCGTCTGGCAGCAGAAAGCGCAGACGCTGGTGGACGCGGAAGGGAACTTTGACCTTGAAAAAGCGCGCTCCGCCTTCCGCGAAGGGCATGGCATCGGCCAGGTCGGTCGTCCCAGCGATGCCGCCGGCGGGCGCAACCCGCGCCAGACCGCGGAGCTGACCAACGCAATTCAAAAATTCTTCCTCGAACATTCGCGCCTTGGAATTCCAGTCATCTTTCATGAGGAATGCTTGCATGGCCAAGCCGCGCCGGATGCCACTAGCTTCCCGCAGCCGATTGGCCTTGGCGCAACTTTTAATCCGCAGCTTGTCGAATCGCTCTTTACGATGACAGCATACGAAGCGCGCATCCGCGGCACGCATCAGGCACTGACGCCAGTCGTTGATGTTGCCCGCGATCCGCGGTGGGGGCGCGTCGAGGAAACCTATGGCGAAGATCCATATCTTGTCGCGCAACTGGGAATCGCTGCCGTCAAGGGCTTCCAGGGCGATGCCTCCTTCAAAGACAAACAGCGCGTCATTGCCACACTCAAACATTTTGTCGCCCATGGCCAGCCCGAATCGGGCATGAACTGCGCGCCGGTCAATGTGTCGATGCGCGTTCTCCGCGAAACCTTCCTCAGCACCTTTCATCGCGCGATCAAGGAAGCCGAAGCCATCAGCATCATGGCCTCTTACAACGAAGTGGATGGCGTTCCCTCGCACGCCAACCAATGGCTGCTGCGCGATGTGCTTCGCAAGGAGTGGGGCTTCAAGGGGTTTGTGGTTTCCGATTATTACGCGATCTGGGAACTGGGCGATCGCCCCGAAACCCATGGCCATTTCATTGCCGCCGACAAAAAAGAAGCCTGCCGGCTCGCGGTTGTGGCCGGAGTCAATATCGAGCTGCCGGAGCCGGATTGCTATCTGCATCTCGTCGAGCTGGTGAAGAAGAAAGTCGTGAAGGAATCGCAACTGGATGATCTGGTGGGGCCGATGCTCTACTGGAAGTTCCGGATGGGGCTATTCGATGATCCGTATGTGGATCCGGATGAAGCGGATCGGGTCGTCGGCTGCGATGCCCATCGTGAACTTGCTCTGGATGCGGCCCGGCAGACGATCACGCTGCTGAAGAATGAAGGCGATCTCGCGCCGCTCAAGATCGACCAATTCAAAACCATCGCCGTCATCGGCCCCAATGCCAATCGCCCGCTGCTTGGCGGATACAGTGGCGTGCCGAAGCACAACGTCACCGTCTTCGAAGGCATCAAAGCCAAAGTCGGCAATCGCGCAAAAGTCATTTACAGCGAAGGCTGCAAGATCACGCAGCCGGGATCCTGGAATCAGGACGAAGTGCTGCCGAGCGATCCCGATGAAGATCGCAGGCAGATCGCAGAGGCGGCGAAAATTGCGAAGGACGCAGACGTCATCATTCTTGCCATCGGCGGCAACGAGCAGACCTCCCGCGAGGCCTGGAATCTGCGTCATATGGGCGACCGCACGAGCCTCGATCTGATCGGTCGGCAGCAGGAACTGGTCGATGCCATGCTCGCCACCGGAAAGCCGGTAATTGCTCTGCTGTTCAATGGCCGGCCGCTTTCGATCAATGCGCTTGCTGAAAAAGTGCCAGTCATTTTCGAGTGCTGGTATCTCGGACAGGAAACGGGCCGCGCGGTAGCGGATGTTTTGTTTGGGGATTTCAGCCCGGGCGGAAAGCTCCCTATCACCATTCCCCGTTCGGCAGGTCATGTGCCAGCCTATTACAACCACAAACCCTCGGCTCGTCGCGGCTACCTCTTCGACGACGTTTCCCCGCTTTACTCATTCGGTTTTGGCCTCAGCTACACCAGCTTTTCGTTCAGCGCGCCGCGACTCGTGCGGAAAAACATCCGCCGGGATGAAACAGCCTTTGTCCACGTGGATGTCACCAACACCGGCCGCGTTCGCGGCGACGAAGTCGTGCAAATGTACATCCGCGACAAAATCAGCTCCGTCACCCGGCCCATCAAGGAGCTCAAAGGCTTCCAGCGCATCACGCTGGAGACAGGCGAGATGCGATCGGTTTCTTTCCCCATAACGCCCGATCACTTGGCCTTCTTCGACATCAACATGAAATGGACCGTCGAGCCGGGCGAGTTTGAAATCATGGTCGGCAATTCGTCGCGCGATGCCGATCTTCAACGCGTCATTTTGAATGTGAAGGAGTAATCGATGGCGGGCCAATTACAAAAGCTGTCGGTGCTCGAAAAGACCGGCTACAGCGCCGGCGACGCCGCGGCCAACTTCGTCTTCATGACGATGATCCTCTTTCAGGTCAATTTTTATACCGATGTGATGGGCCTGACCGCGGGAACCGCCGCCACCATTATTTTGCTTGCGCGGCTATGGGATGCCTTCTTCGATCCGCTGATGGGCGTCCTTGCCGATCGCACGCACACGCGCTGGGGCAGGTTTCGCCCGTGGGTTTTGTTCACCGCGCTGCCCTGGGGCATCGTGATGTACCTGGCCTATCGCACGCCCGCGGGATTGAGCGGGAATGGCATGATCGTCTATGCCGCCATCACCAATATCCTGCTCATGACGCTCTACTCGGCCAACAACATGCCGTACTCTGCCCTGGGCGGCGTCATGACCGGCGACGTAGACGAGCGCGCCAGCCTCAATTCATTTCGCTTTGTCTCGGTCAACATCGCGCAATTCATCGTCGGCGGATTCACGCTGCCGCTGGTCGCGAAGTTCGCCGGCCCCTCAATGAACCGCCAGCATGGCTGGCAAATGACGATGGGACTGTGGGCGGTTGTCTGCGTCGTGCTCTTTCTGGTCACCTTTGCCACAACCCGCGAGCGCATCCAGCCCGTATCAAAAACACAATCAAAACCCTCGCAGGATTTTCTGGATCTGCTGAAAAACAGCCCGTGGATCGTCATGTTCTTCATGACGCTGGCTCATTTCACCATTCTTTCGCTTCGTGGCGGCGCGCTCTACGACTATTACCATTACTATGCCGACAAAGGCGCTCTGTATGACTGGGTGGCCAAGCTCGGATTAACCTCGCCCCAAGGCGCGCCCGCTTCCGGCGGCATCCTCGAAACGCTCGGCTACATCGTTCACGGCGACCGGAGCGATCTCGCCCACACGAATGTGGCCGACGTAGCCAACAGCCTGCTCAACATGCTCGGCACCGCCACGACGATCATCGTCATCCTCGCTTCGCCCGCGCTGGCGCGCCGATTCGGAAAAAAGGTAATCGCGGTCGCGGGCTTCGCATTGTCCGCGATCAGCTACGCCTGCTTTTATGTCATCAAGCCGACGCAGGTAAATGCGATGGTATTGATTACCATCATCAATGCCGCGGTCTATGCGCCGACCATCCCGCTCATCTGGGCGATGTTCGCGGACGTGGCGGATTATTCAGAATGGAAGACCGGCCGACGAGCGACGGGAGTTGTCTTTGCCACGATCGGATTTGCCCTCAAAGCGGGCCTGAGTCTGGGTTCATTCGTCCTGCTGCAATTGCTGGCCGCCTGGGGCTATCGCGCCAACACCGAGCAGCTCCCCGGCGCGCTGGAAGGCATCCGAATCTGCTCGACTTTGATTCCCGCAGGACTCTTCGGCCTCTGCACCATTCTGCTGATCTGCTACAAGCTCAATAAACGACTTACCCACCAGATTGCAGAAGAATTGGAAGAGCGCCGTCGGAACGCCGGTGCCGGCGTCGCGGTCGCGAGCACGTAAGTAGTGGAATTGAATTCTGTGCATGCGCAAAAGGAGCCGCGCACGAAGTAAGCGGATTGCGCAAGGGTTTTTGGTCCGCAGAGTCGTCGAATGATTATCTTGGGAAATCCGCTTACTTCGTGCGCGGCTCCTTAATACGAAGTGCGCTTTGAGCGAAATGATAACGTCGGACGAATCAATGTCGCAGGCGAAGCTCGAAACGCTCGACCACACCTCCCAGCGCACCCCGCGCCTCGGCTTTCGCTGGTGGATCTGCGCTCTGCTCTTCTTCGCCACGACGCTCAGCTACGTCGATCGCGGCGTCATCAGCTACATCAAAGGTGATCTCCAAAGCACCTTCGGCTGGAACGAAATCGATTACGCCAACGTCGTCGCATCCTTCTCGCTTGCTTACGCGTTCGGCTACCTCTTCGCCGGCCGAATTATCGACATGATCGGCATCCGCCTCGGCTTCGCCCTGGCGGTAGGGCTCTGGAGCCTGGCGGCGATGGCGCATGCCCTCAATGGTCTGCTTTCCCCCCATACGACACTCGGCTCCTTGCTTCATCTTTCTTCCCTGCCCGTCGGCAAAGGCTTGCTCCTCATTCCCGCATCGCTGGCCGGATTTACTGTCGCGCGCTTTGCTTTGGGCATTGCCGAGGGCGGCAATTTTCCCGCCGCGGTGAAGACGGTCGGTGAATGGTTCCCCATACGTGAGCGCGCATTAGCCACGGGAATTTTCAACGCCGGCTCCAACATCGGCGCGCTGGTGACTCCGATCCTCGTTCCCGCGATTCTCACGATTGGTCTCGGCTGGCCCACTTGTTTTATCGTCACCGGCACCTTCGGCCTGATCTGGCTCATCGCTTGGCTGGCGATTTACCGCGCCCCCGAACGACATCCACGCCTGTCTCCACAGGAACTGCGCTTCATCCGCTCCGATCCGCCCGATCACCCCGCGCGCGTGCGGTGGCTCGATCTCATCCGCTATCGAGCCACCTGGGCCTTCGTCGTCGGCGTCGCATTGAGCAGCCCGATCTGGTGGTTCTATCTCTATTGGCTGCCGGATTTCCTAAAGAAGAATTTCGGGCTGGACGCTTCGCATCACCTGGCGCTCCCGATCCTCGCGGTCTACGTGCTCTCCGATGTTGGCAGCGTCGCCGGGGGTTGGCTCTCGTCAACGCTGATCGCCCGCGGATTTAGCGTCAATTTCGGCCGAAAAACCGCGCTGCTGGCTTGCGCGCTCTGCGTCTTGCCGGTCTTTCTTGCTCCGCGGCAGACTCACATGTGGCCCGCCACGCTGCTGATTGCGCTGGCCGCCGCCGCGCATCAGGGATTCTCCGCCAACCTCTTCACACTCGTCTCCGACACCATGCCCAAGGCCGCCATCAGCTCCGTCGTCGGCATCGGCGGGTTCGCCGGCGCCCTGATGGGCATGCTCTTCCAAACCTTCGCCGGCCACGTGCTGCAAAACCACCCCGCCTCCAGCTACCTCATCCTCTTCGGCATCGCGTCGGTTTCCTATCTCGTAGCGGTAATCGCCATCCAATTCCTAGTCCCGCGCCTCGAGCGCGTGCGACTGCCGGAACCGGTGAAATAATTTCAATCCTCCCACGTTTTCGATATCTTTGCACTGGCTGTGGGGGTGAAGCGAGTCGAACGTGTCGCTGTCGCCAGAACAGGAAGAGGCGTTCTTTCGGCTAGCGGTCGGACTGCCGGCAGAAAAACGGCAGACTTTTCTCGATGGCCTGTGCGCCGATGACTCGGCCCTGCGTGCGAGACTTGAAGGAAGGCTTGGCGCATCCGAGCCCGAAGAAACCGCATCTGGCAGCAATGCCGCCTCGGTCGAAACGACCCGGCCCGAGCCGCCCGATTTCCCCGAAGCCACCGGCAAGACAATCGGCCCCTACAAGCTCCGCGAAAAAATCGGCGAGGGCGGTTGCGGCGTGGTCTACGTCGCCGATCAGGAATACCCGGTGCGCCGCCGCGTCGCGCTCAAGGTCATCAAGCTCGGCATGGACACCCGGCAGGTCGTCGCCCGCTTCGATCTGGAGCGCCAGGCGCTGGCCATGATGGACCATCCCAACATCGCCAAAGTCCTCGATGCCGGCGCCACCGAGGCTGGCCGCCCCTATTTCGTGATGGAACTGGTGCGCGGCATCCGCATCACCGATTACTGCGATCAGAACAAACTCTCCACGCATGAGCGGCTGGATTTGTTCATCCAGGTTTGTCATGCGATCCAGCACGCGCATCAGAAGGGCATCATCCATCGCGACATCAAGCCATCGAACATCCTCGTGACGCTGCATGACGGCGTGCCGGTGCCGAAAGTGATCGACTTCGGCATCGCCAAGGCGACCGAAGGCCGCCTGACCGACGCCACGATCTATACGCAATTGCAGCAGTTCATCGGCACACCCGCATACATGTCTCCGGAACAGGCCGAAATGAGCGGCCTCGACGTGGACACGCGCAGCGACATTTACAGCCTCGGCGTATTGCTCTACGAGCTGCTGGCCGGCTCGACTCCCTTTGATGCCGGCGAATTGATGTCGCAAGGCCTCGATGCGATGCGCAAGACAATCCGCGAAAAAGAGCCGATGCGACCGAGCACGCGCTTCGCCGCGCTCAAAGGCGAGCAGCTCACGACCACCGCGAAGCGGCGCTCGACCGACATTTCAAAGCTGGCCCACCAGCTCAAGGGCGATCTGGATTGGATCGTGATGAAGTGCCTGGAGAAGGACCGGACGCGGCGCTATGAGACCGCGAACGGGTTGGCCGTGGATATCAAAAGGCATCTCAACAATGAACCGGTCGCCGCATGCCCACCGAGCCGGATCTACCGTATTCGAAAGGCGATTCGTCGAAACAAGCTGGCATTTGTCGCGACCGCGGCCGTCGCCGCGACGCTGCTGCTGGGAATTGCCGTCAGCGGCTGGCAGGCGAAGCGCGCCACCGATGCCAAACATCAGGCCCAGGCCTCACAGGCCGGCGAAATCATTCAACGCCAGCAGGCGGTGACCAACGAGCAGAAGGCCCTCGAAGCGCAGGCCGCCGAAGCGAAACTGCGTGCCCAGGCTCAGAAGCAGGAGCGCGCGGCTCGCGAGCGCGCCTATGCCTCGGACATGAATCTGGCCAAACAGGCGCTCGATGAAAATAATCTCGGCCGTGCGGTGGAGTTACTCGACCGTCAACGGCCCCAGGGAAGCCAGCACGACCTGCGCGGCTGGGAATGGCGATACCTCTGGCAGCAGACGCGCAGCGATGCGCTGTTCACTCTTTGCCAGCAGTCTAATGAAGTCGAATCGCTGGCGGCTTCCCCTGATGGCCGATGGCTTGCGGTCGGGATGCAGCACAAAGACGGGCTGTTCGTCTATGACCTTCAAACGCGCCTGCAAGCTGCTCATCTGGCACGGGGAGAACACCGAATCCGGTGCGCCTTCTCGCCGGCCGATTCCGTATTGGCATTTGCCGGTCTCCAGATCCCGGCCACGGGAAAATCCCGCACGACGTTGCATCTTTGGAATACCAGATCTCGCCAGATGATGGCTGATCTCCCCGTGGACGATGCGTGCGGTGGATTGGCCTTTGCCAAAGATGGACGGACTTTGGCGACTCTGACGGCCCGAAATGTTGTGCTTTGGCGAATTCCCGATCTATCCAGAGTCGCGGCTTATCCCGTCGAGGTGGGCACAATCCCCGCGGCGTCAACCTCCTTTGCCGCAACGTCGGATCTAAGTATCGCAGCGTATGCAGGCAAGTCGGGAACGGTTTGCGTCATTGATCTGCGCAACGGCAAATCGCTTTGGACGGCGACGGCATCGAAAGAATTCATCACGGCGCTCGCGTTTTCACCGGATGGCAAAACCCTGGCAACCGCCGCCGGCTTCGCTGAATCTGACATCCGCCTTTGGGACGTCTCGACTGGCAAGCGAATCGCGTCGCTCCAGGGCCACAGTCGCTGGGTCGGCTCCCTGGTCTTCTGGCCCGATGGTAAGAAGCTGGCCTCCTGCAGTGCGGATCAAACGATTCGTGTCTGGGACCTGGCTACGCGAACCTGTCTGGATGTGCTGCGCGGCCATCGCCTGGAGGTGTATCGGCTGACGTTGCTGCCTGATAACAGGACTCTCGTCAGCGGGAGCAAGGACGGCGAGGTTTGCGCCTGGGACACGTCGGTCACGCATCCACGGCAGCCTCGCATTACCATTCCGGATCACGTCTTGAACTGGTGCTTTGCGCCGGACGGCCAGTCGGTTTTAGCGCTCAATGCGCAAGGCCAGGTGAAGCGTTGGACAGGCACTGATTTTCAACAGAGTGAACTATTGCTGAAGGTTGATCCCAGAGCCCTTTCTGCAAACGGCTTGACCTACAGTTACTTTTCGGCGGACGGTCGCTTTATGACAGGTGTTGCCGCGGATGGGACCATTTCGGTGTGGGACTTAGCACAGCGCAATCTGCGGCGTCAATTCAAAGTCGGTAAGGGACTCACTTATCCGCGCATTTTTCTCGACGACGGAAAACGATTGCTTCTGTGGTCACGGGCTGACAATCGCCTCCTCGAATGGGACTTGGAAACAAACAGCCAAATCCAGTCCTGGCCGGGGCCCGCGGCTTTTGGGACGTTCGGTGCGTCGCTGGACGGTCGGCTGGTCGTTGCCGTCGGCCGAGAGGGGGATGTCATCTGCCGGGACCTTCAGAAGCAGACCAGCACGAACCTTCCAATCGATGCGCTGGAGGGTTGGACTGTCTCGTTTTCGGCCGATGGGTCAGCCATGGCCATCTCCAGCTCTTTGGGATATGTCCGCGTCTGGCACACATCCAACTGGCAGGAATGGGCGACATTGCACGGCTCTCTCAATGCCGTTGACCAGGCAGTCTTTTCGCCGGACGGCCATTGCCTTGCCACCAGCGGCAGCAACCCGGACGATGCGCTCAAGCTTTGGGGCGCGGACACGCGCCAGGAGCTGCTGACCCTGCCGGGCACGGGACACGAAGCCCATCTCACCGCCTTTTCACCCGACAGCAGCACCATCGGCGTCATGACCGGCGACGGATTCCTCGACCTCTGGCATGCCCCGACGATGGCGGAAATTCGAGCGGCGGAAAACGGGAAAGCCGTGAATTAGAAGCGGGTGCCGGACGAAGCAAACCGCCCGTACGCGCTGCGTCTTAAAGAGCCGCGCACGAAGTAAGCGGATTGGGCAATGCATGTTTAGTCCGCATACTCGTCGAAAGATTTTCTTGGGAAATCCGCTTACTTCGTGCGCGGCTCTTTTTGAGCGGTTTTTCCTGCATATGTATCGAGTCGGTTGCGAGGCGGTGCTCTGGAAAATCCGCGCAGGCGGCACGCAAAATCAACCCCGCATGTCGGAACGCCGACGTCCCCGTCGGCTCATTGAAAGATGCCGATGAGGACGTCGGCGTTCCCAGCAATCACTAGCGAACATCCTCTCCTTGTTAGAATGACGCCATGACCACTGACGAAGCATTCAACCTGATCTCATTTATGATCTGGGGCGACCGGGCGATTCTCGATGCGGCGGGAGCGCTGCCGCCGGAAAAGTATTTCGAAGAGCAGGGCATCTCGGCGGGATCGGTGCATAAGCTGCTGGCTCATTGCATGGGTGCCCAATGGATCTGGCTTGAACGCTGGCTTGGCCGGTCGCCCGCGGCCCGGCCGGATGAGCAGTATCCGACCCTCGACTCGATTCGCCAGCGCTGGCCGCGACTGCATAATGAATTGATCGACTTCGTCTCCACGCAGACGCCGGATTCGCTAGTTCGGCAGATCGCCTACACCGACCTGCGCGGCCAACCCGCGAGCATGCCCCTCGACCAGCAAATCCTTCACGTGGTCGATCACGCCACCTATCACCGCGGCCAACTCAACACCATGAGCCGCCGCGCCGGCGGCACGCCCGCCAACACGATGTATTGGAGCTTCGTGCAGGCGGGGAGGCCGACGGGATCAAATTCCGCCACATGGGGCCCTAAATGGACGCTGATTAGCTGGAAATGATGCGAATTAAATCGGTGCCCCATCGGTGGCAAAAATGTATGGGAAGAAAAGCCAAGGCGATTGACCTGTGTCATAAAAACGGGAGCGTGCGATGAGTGAGTCGGGAGACGCAAAACAGAAGGCTTATGCCACCGATGGGGCACCGATGAACACCGATGACAGAAGATTTGACAGGATCACCGAGACGATCATCGGGTGCGCCTACAAGGTAGCCAGTAAGCTCGGCTACGGGTTCCTGGAGCAGTGTTACGAGAATGCGTTGGCCTATGAGCTTCGAAACAAGGGGCTGCGTGTTCAGCAGCAGGTCCGTTTGCAGGTCTGGTACGACGACATCGTCGTAGGCGAGTATATCGCCGACCTGATTGTGGAAGATGTGGTCCTGGTCGAGCTCAAAGCCATCTCGGCCCTGGAAGCGATTCACTCGGCCATTTGCATCAATTACCTCGCGGCGACAAAGCTCCCCCTTTGCCTGCTGATTAACTTCGGCAGGCGCGTCGATGTGAAGCGAATCGCCGGCCCGACGCTGTCCAGCGTGAGAAAAGAAACAGAGCCGCCGATCGATGCCCGATGACCGGAAAAGAACGGATCGATCGGTGTTAATCGGTGCCCCATCGGTGGCAAAAAAAGTATGAGAGAGAAAGCCAAATTCAGAATGGAGACCATGCACCCTGAGGTCAGGAAAAGAGGCGGCGGAACCCAATCAAAAGTATTGCCACCGATGGGGCACCGATGAACACCGATGGATGCAAATGGGTCAGGAGTGTCGTTCGGAAAACCTGATCTTCAGGAAACGGGTTCAGCGAACGGACTCGGGTTCTAGCTGGACGATTATGCTTTATCCCGTTTTCCTTCAGGATCAGGAACTGGCTCCGTCAATCGGTATTTCACACCATCCCTCTCGCCTTCGGCGATCGTGCGGAATGGAAACGTAAAGTTGCCAAATTCTTCCAGAATCTGGTCAATAGTCTTGTTATTCAGTCGATCGAGCGCCCCGTCGAAGCCGAATGCGGAAACGCAATTCTTAAAAATGGCATCTAATTGCTCCCGCTGCGCGGGCGGCAAAGACTTGATTGCACTCGTGAGCGATCGTGAGAACTCATTGAAATTTGAGCCCGACACTCGTAATTCGCTTAAATCTGCCATGGAACTCTCCGTAGAATCGTGAACGCGCGGACGCATCGCATTTTGGTAAGGCTTGATGGCTTTTCAACGCATTCTCGCTGGAATTGCGGCCCAGAAAAAGCCTTCGGGCGCCTTTCGGCGCCCGAAGGCTCATCATCACTTGGCGCTTTGCTCCGCAACGTCTGGCTGCTCGTAGCTTTTGGGCGACAGGCCGCCCACTCCTTTCAGCAGGGCGAGCGAGACGCGCAGGTCGCCGCCTTTAATGGCGACGGCGACGTTGGCGGTCGCCTCTTCGGTCAGCGCCAGCAGTTGCACGCGCGTCAGTTTCAATGCGCGGCTGCTCCATGTGGCCAGGACGGCAGCGAACCGCGGGTCGGCCTGCCAGCGATAAGCGGTCTGCCGAGTCACGCCCGCTTCTGAGGCGGCAGCGGTAACGTTTTTGCCCTTAAGCAGGGCACGCAGGTAGAGCAGCTGCGCGGGCGACAACTGAGCCAGCTCCGCTTCGTCGGAGGCGGGAATCGGAAGCGCCCGCGAAGCGATGACCTTTGTCACCGGTTTCATGGGAGGCGCGGAGATGGCCGCCGCGGCGGCTTTCACGACCGGCGCGAGCGCCGTGGTTACAGCGCTGGACATAACGGTTTTCGACATAGCGTTCATTCCTTTCGGAGAAACAGGGTTTGAAGAATTCGGCCCGACGCGTGGGACCGGAACACCTGGACTACGCCTAAAAGTTAGGTTCTTTTTAGCCATGATATGCGTGTACCAAAATTGATTTGGCAAAATCAAGACTGTATCACTAATAATTAAAATAGATTGACAAACGAAATCACAAATGATTTATCGATTGAGTGATTTACCGTAAGCGGAGACGCGGCAGAAAGACGCAAAGCAATGTGGCGCTCGACGAAGCGCGTTCACATCGCCGTAACGTCATGTAAGGCATGACTTTAAGTCAACTTTGGTACTGGAATGTGACACTTCGGCGAGTGTCACATTTTGTCACCTCGACTTTTGCACTTTTCCGCCTCAGGCTGCGGCGGCGAGGTGGGCCAGGAGCCAATCCTGCACGCGGTTGGGTAATTGTGTTACGAG